>JADMIO011411958.1_pt1 | contig 12990 bp, 12 predicted proteins | sample 8958161 | NCBI WGS metagenome assembly JADMIO01 (sample SAMN16585339, study PRJNA669376) | soil metagenome | isolation source: Crop rotation soil | place: USA: Cullars Rotation, Alabama | collected 2011 | reverse complement strand
AAGGTGAGCCAGTGTGATTACATTTGCGGCCTAACTGTGGCCAGTCCAGTTACGCTGGAGTCACTAGTATTTAGGTGACACTATAGAAGCGGCCGCGACAACTTGTCCACGTGGAATTCTAAGCTTAGGATCCCAATGTGCTGGAAAGGGGCTTGTCCTTCAGTTCCGGAACCGCCGCGATCATGGCAAAGCCGCGGTCGATATCGCGCAGCTGGTTGGAGATTCCGAGCCGCACGTGGCCCTCCACGAAAGTCGGGCTGCCTTTCGCATGGAACGAGAGAAAGTCGGTCGGCGTACCGGTCTTGCCGGTGGCATAGTTGGTGCCGCTCACCACATGCTTCAGGAAGTTCTGCATGAACGCCCCGCCGTTGCCCGCCACATCGGGGCCGCCCACCCGCGCCGAGGGAAGCGCGCGACGCACCGCATCCGTGGCGTAATCGTGAAGTTTGTAGAATTCATCGGGCGTTCCGTGCCAGTAGACGGCGAGATTCGCCTCATTCCACGTCTCGAAATACCAGTGCTCCACCTCCGCCTTGCCGTACCGCTCGATGCAGTGTTTGACCCATTGGTAAACCAGTTCGGCGAACTTCCCGTAATCCTTCGGCGGATAGGCCCACCCCGTATCGAGCTTGCCCGACCCCGGCCGCCATTCATGCTGGTAGGGCTGCGGATTGGTGGACATCGCCTCCGGCATAAAGCCGAGTTCCAGGTAAGGATGGACGCCGCGCGCCCGATACGTATCGATGATGCGATCGACGATCGTCCAGTTGTACACCGGCCTGCCGTCTTTGTCTTCCGTATAGATGTTGGTGCTGCCCCACTTGTAGGCGGGCGTGCCATCGCCGGTGGAGAGCATATTGTGCGCGCGGAAGAAAACGTCTTCCGGCCGCATCTGCCCCAGTTCGCCGATCAGTCGCTTGCCGTCCTTCATGTAGGCATAATTCGGTTCGTCGGCGCCGAACATCCGCCAGATGGGCTTGAAATCGCCGAGACTTTTCGCGGCGTCCACGTTAATTGACACCGGGAAAGGCGCGGCCGCCTCTTGTGCCGGTGCAACGCGCAACGCGATCAAGGATACGAGTACAACGGCGGACTTCGTGGTCATCTTGCGGAACATACCAATTCCTTCCTGGACTGATTGACGGGGCTGGCTGGTGCAACCCCACCGAATCACTGTATCGAATGACAGGCGGGAACGCACGCGCGCGGCCGAAAGTCGAAACTACTTCACGAACGCTTCGCCCTCGGGAGTGCGCCGCCATGCGAAATAGGCGTCGAGCGTCTTGAGCGATTCGGCGCTGGGGACTGGCCCCGTGTGAGGTGTCTGAGAGAAGTACATGACCTCGGGTTTCGCATCGCTGAACGCAGGCCAGGCAGGCACGCCGGTGCCGTTGGGGTCGCCGTGTTTGGCGAAATTCGTCCAATAGGTGGCCATCGCCTCCGAGATCTCCCCGTCCGTCTTGCTGGTCTGCGGACTCGACGTGTTGAGGTGCTGGAAGACGTATGCCACCTCCTGCCCATGCGGCGAACCGTACCCGGCGCGCGGCGAACCCGGCGGATTGTCGGCATGCTGATCGAAGTAGTAGTAATACACCTTGGACTTTCCGTTCTTGGCCTGCAGCCGCGCCCAGCTCCACGTGTGCCAGCCGAATGCCGAGTCACGCGCCAGATCGCGCGCCGTCTTGGGCACCGTGGTGGCGTCGGTCGGATAAGCCTTCAGCAGACTCTCCGCAAACTTGCCGTAGCGAGATTTCACCCCCGCAATGTACTCCTCCGGCGTGCGCGGCGGCGAAAAACTGGCGCCTTCATCCGAGTTGTACCCCACGAGAATCGGAGTGTCGTTAAACTTCTTGGCGTCGTACAGCTTGTACTGATCGTCGGGAATTACCCAGCCATCGATGATTGGCCACGACATGCCCAGCGCCCGCCCCGCGGGAGGCAATTTATCGGCGGCCATCTTTCGCAGGTCTGCGATGGAAGCCACGCCCGCGCCCTTCACATACTCCTGCCCCGACTTCTCCGCATCGGCCAGCCGCTTCAGATTTTCACCGGGCATCGTGTTGGGACGCGGAGGCCCGAAAGATCCCCCGCTCTCCGAAATCGCGCCATGAAACAACCCTTTCGCCAGCGGCGAGGCGCACAACATGGTGACCGCGATCCCGCCCGCCGATTCGCCAAAGATCGTCACCTTCCGTGGATCTCCGCCGAACCCCGCGATGTTCTTCTGGATCCATTGCAGTCCGGCAATCATATCGAGCAGCCCATAGTTCCCCGACGAATGGTGCGAATTTTCGGCCGTCAGTTCCGGATGCACGAAGAATCCCATCTGACCGACGCGGTACGCGATACTCACCAGCACCACGCCCTTATTGGCCAACTTCTCCCCGCTGTAGTTAGCCTCATTGGTGGCGCCCGCGCCGAACCCTCCGCCATAGATCCAAACCAGCACCGGCACGCGCTCGCTAGCCGATTTCGCCGGCGTCCACACGTTCAGATACAGGCAGTCCTCACTGACCGCCGGACCGTTGGGCCGGGTCGCCTGCATACATCCGGGAGCAAACTTGGTGGTCTGTTTGATCAGGTCCCACTTGGCAACGGGTTGTGGAGCCTTCCACCGAAGATCACCCACCGGTGGGGCGGCAAACGGAATCCCCCTGTACACCGTCAAGCCGTCTTCGGACGCTCCCTGCACCAGTCCGCCTTCCACCTTGACGGTCCCCGGACCCTGCGCAAAGCACAGCCCTGCCGCCAACATCGTCATCAAAAGAGTCGTTCTCATTCGATACACCTGTTCCGTTTCATCAATTCTCTTTGGGCGTCTTTTCCACCTGGTCGATCACGATCATACCCAACGGAAGCTTGCGCGCTTCCACCAGCAGGCCTCCGACTTTCAGACCCTCCACGATTTCACGCTCGGACGGCGGCTTCATGACCGTTTCCAGTTCGGGCTTGGCGCCCAGCTTCTGCCACGACGCCCGCAGAGCGATCCGCGCGAAAAACTGCCGCGACAGCTTGTAGGGCTCCTGCATCTCGGTCCGATTCAGCACCGGCTGACCGAGCGCCATGGCGAGCATGTTGGAACAGACGTCTAGGTTGATCGGCATTTCGTCGGAAGCAGGCCGATCGGTCTGGGCACGCCCTTCCGCCACGCGCAGCGTATAGACCGCAAATTCTTTCGGAACGGTATGCGACTTCAGCCCGAAGCGTTCGATCAACAACGTCTGCAACATCTCGGGGACCAAGTCCTGGCTTTCGCCCTCAGGCAGCTTTGCGACGATATCGAATTTCGTCGCGTCGACCCCGTTTGGCCCCGACACTTGAAACGGCTCCACCCGGTAAGCGCGTGCCACCAGGTCCACCACCGAAAGCCGCGTAAACGACGCTTGGGCGCGGTTCACTTTCACGCCCGCGGTACTGAGCGCAGCCATGCCCGAAGCCAGGTCCCCACTGATGGGAGCAGACAGCTTGATCGAGGCAACTTCGAATGACTTGCGCGGTTCGGTTTGGGCGACCGCTAGAGCAACGGTCAGGAGGAAGGGACAGATTGCTGTGATTCGCACGTCCGGCTCCAGGCGCATTTTAGCGCCAATCGTGCGCATTCGGGTCGCGGCCGAGAATACAAGGCGACGCCGAAACGCCGATGCGATCTCTTGCCGAATCCATCGGCGTCGATCGGCGTCCCTCGCGCTTACTTGAATAGAAGCTGAACGAAAGTATAGAAGCTCCTGCGCCAGATGTCTCTTCAGGCCTTCCGGATTTTCCAGCGGTGGCTCCGTGCCGTAAGTCATAAACAGAACCTGGATCTTCTTATTGAATTCCGCCGGATCGGCATCGCGCCGCTGTAGATAATTTTGAGGTCGATCGCTGGCGGAGCCGCGCCGGGCGCCATGTAGTGCAACCGCCCAGTGCCAGCTTCCGGTCGAAACCTGAGAGCGTGCGCGCCGCGCATTATGGGAGAATATCGCGAGCACTATGCGAAGACTCCCCTGTTTGATCCTCGCCGCTACCCTGGTGGCCGGCGCCGCCGCGGCCCAAACCGCGACCAAATCGGCCGTGAAGTACGGAAGTAATCCGGCCGCCGGCAAGTACTTCACGCACGACGGCGTCAAGCTCTATTACGAAGTCTATGGGACCGGCGAGCCCTTGCTCGTCATCCACGGCAACGGCGGCAGCATTCATGACATGGCCGCCCAGATCGACTTCTTCCGCAAGCGCTACCAGGTGATCGCCATGGACAGCCGCGACCAGGGCAAATCCGCGGACAGCCCCGGCCCCATTACCTACGAGAAAATGACCGCCGATCTCGCCGCGTTACTCGACCACCTGAAGGCCGGCCCCGCCAACGTCCTTGGCTGGAGCGACGGAGGCATTCAAACCCTTCTCCTCGGCATCCGTTATCCCGCCAAGGTGAAGAAGCTCGCCTCCATGGCGGCCAACCTCAACCCCAGCGACAAAGCCGTGCATCCCGACGTCCTGGCTCTCGTGAAAACCATGCTCGCCTCCGCCCCGGCCCAAAGCACCGCCGAATCCCGCCGCGAAATGAAGGTGACGCGCATGATGCTCGACGAACCCCACATCGATCCCAAGAGCCTCGAATCCATTACCGCCCCCACCCTCATCCTTGCCGGCGATCACGACGCCATCGCCGACCACCACACCGTCGAAATCTTCGAACACATCCCCAACAGTCAGCTCTGCATCTTCCCCGATGCCACCCATACAATCCCCTACGACAACCCCACTCTCTTCAACTCCACCGTCGATCGCTTTTTCCGCACCCCCTTCCGGAAAAAGGACCGCATCCAAGACCTCATGAAGTCTCTCGAAGCGATGCGCGGTCAGAAGTAAGTGCGTGTCCGCGGGAAAGCCGGTCGCCGCTAACGCTGAGCAGCCGGCTTGCTCGCTTTCAGTGAGCTTTTCTTCGCCACCTTCGCCTTCCCTGCCTTGGTCAGCAAGCGCGATTCTTCATACATTTCGATCCACTTCTCGCTCGAAATCGCCGCGATCAGCTTGCCAATCCCTGCGAGCGGAAGATCGTCTGGCGACCGGAAATGAACGCAGCATTTCCCCATGTCGAGCTTCTTCCCCGCCGCCTGGAACGCCGCCTTCAGTTCCTCCAGCTGACTCGCGCTCCAGAAGGCGCCCATCAGGTACAGCGAGCAATAATTCTTCTGCGACGACAGCGCCACATAGCAAATCGGTTGCTTGTTGTAAGTGTCCGGATAGCGAGACAACGGAATCGTCCAGCCGATCGTGCCCCAGACCAGGCACTCATCGTACCCGCGCGGAATGTGCTGATTCACGAACGCGCGCACCGTCGCGATCGTCTTCGCGCGGTCGGCCGGCAATGAGGCGATATATTGCGCTGGCGTCGTAACGTTCGATGGCGGTTTCATGGATTCGTCGTCGTCACGAAGAAGTCTATCACCGGACATTGGAAAGCGCGCACCCTCATGGCGTGACCAGCCGGCCCCAGCCACGTCTACTATATTTGCTTCAGCCCATGCGGAGAGCTTGCAAAGGGGATAGACGATGACGCTCAAGCGACGTGAGTTCATTCAATTGGCGGCGGGGATGGGAGCCTCGCTCGCTTGGGGCGGGTCGGCTCGAGCGTCAACCAGCGCATGGCGCGAGCGTCGCGACCTTTACCCGGAGGGCGTCGCATCCGGCGATCCCGACCCGGGCAGCGTCATCCTCTGGACTCGCCGGCCGTTCGAATCGGGCGGCCGCCGTGTGCTGACCGTGGAAGTTGCCGAGGATGATGGCTTCCAGCGCGTCGTCGCCAAGGCGTCCGCGCCCGTCTCGCCCGAATCCGATTGGACCGCGCGCGTGCTGGTCGGTCATCTCAAGCCCGCCCGCGTCTACTGGTACCGCTTCGCCGATGGAGAGGGGAACGGCAGCCGCGTCGGCCGCACCATCACCGCACCCCTGCCGAACGATGCACGGCCGGTCAACTTCGCCTTCGTCAGTTGCCAGAGCCTGAATGAAGGCAAGCTCAACGGCTATCGCCGCATGATCTTTGAGGACGAGCGCGCGGCGCTCGCCGACCAACTCAATTTCGTTCTCCACCTCGGCGATTTCATTTATGAGGTGGTCGAATATCCCGACGAACTGGCGACCCGGTACGACCGCACCATCTACGACGTCGGCCGCATTCCCGATGGCGGCAAGAGCAGCAATTTCCACTACCCGCTAACGGTAGAAGGCTACCGCGTCGTCTATAAGGGCTACCTTGCCGATCCCGACCTGCAAGACGCGCGCGCGCGTTGGCCGTTCGTCTGCATCTGGGACAATCACGAATTCTCCTGGCAGGGTCGGCAGAGCATCGTGCAGGCAGGCGGCCCTCCGCAGCCGGGCCAGACCGTCAAGGTCGCCGCCAACCAGGCGTGGTTCGAATACATTCCCGCACGCGTGAAGGCGCCGAGCGGATCGCTCGACACGTTCGGCGCGCCGGCCGTGAAAAATGTTCCGATCGAAAAGTGGGACGAGAATGGCCTCGGCATCGAACCCAACAATCTGAAGGCCATCCATAGCCTGATCGCCTATCGCTCGTTGCGCTACGGCCGCCACCTCGATCTCATTCTCACCGACCAGCACAGCTTCTGCGGCGACGATCCCACCGATGCCGATGGCGTCGGCAAGATTTACGACCCGGCGTTTAACGGAATGTTCTCCGAACCGGCGATGATCGCGCTCGATGCCGGCCGCGCCTGCAATGGCGGTAAACCGCCCGCCGAACTCAGCTTTGGCCACGTAACCATCCCGAATCCTCGCAAGGATGCACCGCCGCGCACATTGCTCGGGACCCAACAGAAGAAATGGTTCCTGGACCAGCTCCGCCGCTCCGCCGCAACCTGGAAGATCTGGGGCAATTCGCTCGGCGCCCTCGATCTGCGCGCCGATCCGCAGAACCTTCCCGACACACTCACCAAACAGAAGTGGCCGGCCGACACCTTCGCGCAGATCGGCAGCGGCGATTATGGCAGCGCCTACCACGAGCGCGGCGAGATCTACGACCTCATCCGCGATTCCAAAATCACCGGGTTCGCGATCGTGTCCGGCGACCGTCACAGCTTTTGGGCCGGCTATGCCGCCGCCCGCTTGCCACCCGCCCATTTCGAGCCAGTCGGAATCAGCTTCGTCGGCGCCTCGCTGGCCAGCCCCGGGGCGATGGAGGCTTTGGAGCACAACCTTCGCAAGGATCATCCGCTCCGTGCGCTGTACCTGGCCGACCGGCCAACCGGTAAGCCCGAATGGACCTGCAACATGCTCCTCAAGCACGGCGTCCGCTCGTGCCTCGAATACGCCAGCAGTTTCGACCTGAAGCGCGCTCGCGCCGTTTCCAATCCGCAACTTTCCCCGCACCTGGAATTCGTGGATATGGGCGGTCACGGCTACGCGACGGTCCGTCTCACCGCCGGCGAAATGCGCACCGAGTTCGTCTGCATTCCACGCCCCATCACGCGCAGCGATCGTCCCGATGGCGGCCCTCTTCGCTACCGTGTGGTCCACACCGCATCGCTCTGGAAACCCGGCGAGCGCCCCATGCTGCGCCAGCAAGTCATCGAAGGCGACCCCGGCCTCTCGATCTGAAGTGGGTCCGGCATTCGTGCCTGCAGCCGGCCTTCAGGCCGGCCGGAGTTTGCCGAATTCAGCGCAACACAGGAGCAAACGCCGGGACCAAATTAATCCGTCGACGGTTGCGCGATCGCCGCAAACGGAAATCCCCTCGTTTGACCTCGCCGCCCTCCTGGCCCACGCTCGAATTACGTGGGCTTCAACCACTCCATCACCAGAAACCACGGCGCTCGTCGATAGCTAGCCGCCTTTTTCGGCGCCGCGTCCGCGCATGGTTCGGGCTCATCGAAATAGGACAGGCGAAGACCGGCGTCCAGCAGTGCGCGTATGTAGGTGCTCATCGGACGATGATGATTCCGGATGCGGATACCGCGATACTCTGTCCACATCGAGCGCTCTTCAAGATAGTGGTCGATCGGATAATAGAGGCGTCGTCCCTCCCTGTCCTTAATCCAACCGGTGTCGCCGCATGCCGTATTGAAACCGTTGAGATTGGCGATGAGAAGTGCCCCGTTGGGCGCCAGTACGCGCGCCATCTCAGGGATCGCCGCTTCGATATCCGGAATATCGATTAAGGACAGGTAGCTGACCACAAGATCGAAGGCGTTATCGTCGAATGGGAGATGCTCAGCATATGCTTCGAGATACTCACCATCCCTGTCGCGCGCGCGTGCCGCTGCAAGCAGCTCAGGCGTAGGATCGACGCCTGTCACATCGATACCGTGTTGCTTGAGCATACGGCAGAAGCGGCCTTCGCCACATCCAACATCCAGCGCTTTCTTAGGTGCCCGCGCTAACGCTCGCGGAAGCATGATCGGGTCGAGCACATAACGTCTTCCGAAATCACCTTGTTCGCCCATATCCGCGATCCAAGCCTTCGCGGAAGCCCGCCAGCCATTGTCCATCCAAACATCCTACCTGACTCATTTGCATTGAACTCACCGCCGAAGTAATCCTTGCTGTTGCCGCATTGCTCATGCACGTCGGAGCCCCGTTTATGGCCCGATATCGGAGGTCGCGGCCACCTTCTCAAATGGGGCTGAGCCGCTGAGATCGACCGTGGTCACTTCGTCCGAAGGGCTGGCTATCCACATAGGGCCGGTTCGATTGGCGAATGCGAGCGCGTTTATGGGGAGTAATCATATCGGCAGCTAGATCGGGCAATTGAGAGCTTGGGAGGCGATCTTCGCCAAACGGAGGTCCGGGTTCGAACCTCGATTCCCACTCCATCCTTCAAGCCTTCTGCAACTTCGCCCCCCATATTTCCCCCAAGTGGTTCGGTGTCTTTGGGAAACGCCACAGCCGGCCCGCAGCCAGAGCATCTAGCGACTGCTTTGTTAGAAGGTTCGAGGGTTTTTATTTCGCCTTTTGTTCGCTTTTGATATGATGGTCTTCGGCCATGGTACAAACCACGGGGGCTTGAAGGGTGGGGGCGCGACGTCAATGCGGCGAAACTGGCGTCACAAGGCGCTGAAACGCGGTGGGCGGGTATTCGGCGGCAATCGCTATTCCGGCCGCTATTTGCGAAAGTCCACAAAATGAGGAGAATCGGCTTCAAGTCCAAGAAATAAGAGTCGGCCAGAAATGGCGCTTGATGAAAATATGCTTGCTTCGACTCGCGTGATGAAATATTCATTCTGAGGCGTGCACGCGCTACTACAGGCGATACAATAAAAGTCCAAAACAAAATCCCGACAGAACGTTTTTGCGCCACCATCGCCGTGCCAGAGAGCCGAACAATTCGCGATCCGATCCATCGGTTCATTAAATTGAACGAACAGGAAACCGAAATCATCGACTCTGGGGCGTTTCAACGCCTGCGGAATCTGCGGCAACTCGCATTCGCCTACCTGGTCTATCCTGGCGCCACCCACACCCGTTTCGAGCATAGCCTCGGCGTTTGCCACGTCGCCGGATTGCTTGCCCGGAAGCTCGGATTCGATGACGACCAGACGAAACTGGTGCGGCTTGCGGCGCTTCTTCATGATCTCGGCCATGGCCCGTTTTCGCACGTCTCCGAGGAAGCCCTAGAGCGGTATTCTGATCGTGAAAAATTACCCCCGAAGACGTATAAGATCCATGAACTGATAACCACGATCCTGATTCGAGAAGATCCGCAGATCGCTAAATCGCTTGCGCTGAATGACAGGGAAAAAATCGTGAATGCCCTCGGCCCCGGCCACGGCGAGCCCATTTTGAAAAACGTGCTTTCGGGCCCGCTTGATGCGGATAAGCAGGACTATCTGCTGCGGGACAGTTATTATTGTGGAGTTCAGTATGGCATGTTCGATCTGCCGCAGTTGCATGAGGTGCTGTGCAACATCGCTGATCCCGCCGGGGACAGAACGCTCATGATCGAGCCCGACGGTATCCATACGTTAGAGCAGTTCGTTCTGGCGAAGTATTATATTACTACCCAGGTGGTGCGTCATCGAATCCGCCTGATCACCGATCAGATGCTCATCCGGGCCATCATACTGGGGGTTGAAGAGGACAAAATAGACGAGATCCGTGCCCTCTACGCTTTCGATGGCTCGTATGACTTCATCAAACGGTACGCTGCGTGGGGCGACACGCGACTGCTGCAGACATTTTCGTCGGAGCAGTTCGAGGGCAAGCTCGGCCACTTTCTGTTCAGTGGCTTGCTTCGCAGGCGGCTGCTTAAACTGGTTTTCCGTAAACCAGTCATTCAATTTTCTCCGGAAGCGCGGGAAGCGCTGAGTGCTATTTCCAAGCCGAGAAATGCGGACAAACGCAGGCGCATCGAAAGACTGCTATGGGAAGAGATACAGAAACACGCCAAGGTCGTAACGACACCCGGGACAGACCCTTCTCATTTCGTCATTGTTCACGGCTATACGTTGAAGTCGGTCAAGGAGGAGGCGCGGAACGACGAGGCGTCGATCCTGGTGAACGAAACGCCCCCAATTCTGTTCGAGAGCGCTTCGGTGTTGTTCAATTCGATAAATGAGAAGCTCAGCGAGGCTTTTGTCGAGGTCTACGCACCGGTCGAGTATCAGACGCCGGCGGAACGGAGGAGCCTGAAGAACAAACTCTCGGTTCCGATTGCCGCGATCCTGGAAGGAGCATCCCGATGACGATTAATGACGCCCTCCTGTTTACCTACGATGCCGCTGGAGGAAGCATTCAAGGGAAAACCAACCTCCAGAAAAAAATGTATTTTGTGGCGGTCATGTTGGGGAAGGACTTCGGCTACGGTGCTCATTATTATGGTCCTTACTCGGCAACGGTGGCGGCGGCAAATCAGGAACTCAAGAGCCTGGGATATCTCTCGGAATCAACAGCATCCGCCGGGAGCTACAACGCCTCCGGCTTCGAGATTGCGCGCCACGATTTTCATCTGACTCCCGATGGGCGCTCTGTACTGGAGGCAAAAAAGGCTAGGTTGCTTGAGGATTGGATACGGGTTGAAAAGGCGGTCAAACGCCTTTCCCAGGCCGGCGATCTGAATTATATGGAGTTATCCATCGCAGCCAAAGCATATTTCCTTCTCAAACAGGGGACGAAGGCAAGCGATAGCGAACTCGTCAAACAAGCCACTAAATTCGGCTGGACCGTCACAGAGGATGAGATCCGAAAGGCCGTTGAATTCTTGATTGCCCTGGAACTGGCCAAGGCGGTTGACTGATCTTGTAACGCAAAGCCCTAGCGATACCTATGGCCTCCGGGGTTCGCAAACTTGATACACGGTGCTGCTGTCGGTGGGACTTGACCCTGAGCGGTCAAGGAAACGCGTTTGAGAAGTACCGATAAGTCGGCATGTAACCCCTGATCGGTCACGCCGACCTATGACAGAATCGAGCGCCACCTAGCCTCGAATTTTTGGCAAATCGACGGTAGCAACTTTTTTTCAACTATATTTCCTTCTGCCTCAATCACTTCGACAAAACCCCTAACCCCCTCCGTACAGTCGCCGTGCTAAATCCTCAATCGTGGCACACCACTTCGAACCATCCGCCTACTCCTCCGTTCGAGTCGAGGACAAAGACATTGTCGCCGAACTCTATGCCGACGCCGTCGCAACTTACCAGCCAGTCAATGCGCAGGAGGTCTTTGCCTGCGAACGCATCGCCATTGCGCAAGCCATGATCTTGCGCTGCGGCATGCTCGATGCCGGCTTTCATACCTCTTTCATGAATGAGTGCGTCCGGCCCGGCGGCTTGCCGCATAACATGATTCAGAACGAACTGGCCCGCGACATCGAAGTCAATCGCGCCCAGAATCGCAGTCTCTGCCTCGCTACCGGCTTCGACCGTCTCTCTCGCGAGTCCGACAGCTTCAAACTCTTCATCCGCTATCAGGCCAATTGCCGCCGCGAGTATCGCGAGGCGGTCGAAGACATGATGCGCCTCCTCAAACTGCGCGACAAGCTCAAGGCGGCGCCCATCGAACTCCCCAAACCGGTCGAGTCCGAATTGATGGACCCACCGCCTCCGCTGACCGACGATTGGGACGCGGCATCGCCCTACGACCCCACGCGTTCCATCCAAACTCCGGTGCCGCAGACCAGCTTCCCTAAATTGCGCATCAAAGCTCGCACCACCGCCAAGGCAACCGCGAACCGCAAATCCAAAATCATCGAACCCCAGCCACGCTTCACCGGCTACCTCAAAGGGAACGAGACACCGCGGCACTTACGGGATGTCGAGCCCCAGCCCGACTCCTGAGCTTTTCGGCGCCATCGCGACGTGCTAAAGTGACGCTTTATTCCACCGACTTTGTATGTACAAAGCGATCTTACTACTGGGCCTGGCCGTCCACGGACTAAGTGGCCAGACGTTGACCACGATCGTCTCGTTCAATGGGCTCAACGGCGCAGGCCCGATCACGCCCCTCCTCGGCGCTGATGGGAATTACTATGGTGTGACAGGTAGCGGTGGTTCTGGATACGGAACCATCTATCGGCTTACCCAGTCCGGAAGCCTTACCACCCTCTACAACTTTCGAGCTGCCGACAGCGGATTTCCCGCCACGGGCCTGGTTCAAGCCAGCGACGGCAGTTTTTATGGGACCACCGGTGTGAGGCGGGGTTATTACGGGGGAGTGTTCAGAGTCACCGCGTCGGGTGTGTTTACTGTACTGCACACTTTTTCATACAACGGCTGCTACTCCCCGAATACACCGCTGATCGAAGCTAGCGATGGCAGCTTGTACGGCACTACCGCATTCGGGGGCAGTGGCGGCTGCATCTATCGGATCACCACCTCCGGCGCGCTGACCATTGTCCATAGCTTGGCCGGCAACGAGGGTAGCGATCTGGCGGGCTTAGTGCAGGGAAGCGATGGCAACTTCTACGGCGCCACCGCAACTGGCGGACCCAGTATTTCGTCGCTTTCCATTACCGATAAACGTCAGCAGGAGATTGCCTTCTCCGACAAGCTGTACGCCGCA
>JADMIO010647627.1_pt1 | contig 12992 bp, 6 predicted proteins | sample 8958161 | NCBI WGS metagenome assembly JADMIO01 (sample SAMN16585339, study PRJNA669376) | soil metagenome | isolation source: Crop rotation soil | place: USA: Cullars Rotation, Alabama | collected 2011 | reverse complement strand
CTTACACGCTTCTAGTCCTGACCGCCGCGCGCAATGGACAGAACGGAGAGGCTCCCGCGATGACTTCGTTCACCGCCGGACCGGAGTGGAAGCAGTTCACATTCCCGTTCTCCACCTTTGAGACGGATGGAAGCGACCTGAGCGGGATTGGGTTTCTCCGCGCGCAGGATCCGGGGAAGTTTCAATTTGAGATCGACGAATTCGAAATCAAATAGCTGAGGGCGGAGCGGATCGTGTTCAACGCGATCTGCTCCTGTTCAATGCAACTTTGGCCGCGCGATAGCCACACATCCCATGAACGCCTCCGCCCGGCGGCGTGGACGAGGAACAGAGGAAGAGATTCGGAGCGCTTGTCTCGTAGGTAAGGGCGCTCGGGCGAAGAAGGAACTGCTTCATCGTCATTGCACCGCCGCTGATGTCGCCGCCGATCAAGTTGGCGTCCATGCGCTCGAGGATGGCGGGAGTCGAGACGTAACGCGTCATGATGCAGTCGCGGAAGCCGGGAGCGAAGCGTTCGATCTGGGCTTCGATGCGATCCGTCATGTCTACGGTAGATCCGTTGGGAACGTGGCAGTAAGCCCACAGAGTATGTTTTCCATCCGGCGCGCGCGAGGGGTCGAAGAGGGATGGCTGCGCAACGAGCACGAAAGGCCGCTCGGGGTTGCGGCCCTCGTTCACAAGGCGCTCTGACTCGGCGATCTCTTCCAGAGTTCCGCCAAGGTGCAGGCTGATGGCACGACGGCACTCGCGGGCACGCCAGGGAACTGGGCGGGAGAGTGCGTAGTCGATTTTGAATGCGCCAGGGCCACGCTTGAATCGCGTCATCAATTCGCGAAAGCCCGAAGTGAGACAGTCGCCAGCGATATCCACGAGTTGGCGAGGCGAGGTATCGAATAGGGTGAGGACGTCGGGAGCGTTCCAGGCGCGGAAAGCCTCTGTGTCGATGCGGGTGCCGGTATGAAGTTTGCCACCCAGGCTCTCGAAGGTTCCGACAAGGGCATTCGTTATGGACTGTGAGCCGCCTCGTGGAATAGGCCATCCAACTTTGGGAGTGACCGCGCCGAAAACGATCGCAATAGCTGACGTCAGCACGTCATCGAGATCGAGGAAGGAATGGGCGGCTAGTCCTGCGAAGAGAGCGCGGGTGCGCGCCTGCTTGAAGTGGCGTGTCGCCAGCCGGCGCGCAGACTGGAACGCGGCGACACCGAAGCGCGCCATCAGCCACGGGTGACGCGGAACCCGGATAACAGGACCGAGAGCCTCCTGCGCGAAAAGGTCCCAGTTGTCAACGATGGGCTGAACCAGTTTGCGCCATGCCTTGGCGTCGGGGCCGAGTTCTCGGTCCTGATCCGCGAGATCGCGATGAAGAAGGACGGCGGAACCATCATCGAGCGGATGTGCGAGCGGATAATCGCCGTGAATCCACTCCAGGCCATAGTCCGCGAGCGGCAGCGTTCCGAAAAACGGAGAGCCGACAGCCATGGGGTGAACGGCGGATCCGAAGTCGTGCATGAAACCCGGAAGAGTGAGCGGGAGTGTGCGGGCGCCGCCGCCGGCGATGTTTTCGGCTTCGAATACTTCTGTCTCAACCCCTGCCTGCGCAAGGGCGATGGCGGCCGAGAGACCGTTGGGGCCGGAGCCGATGATGCAGGCGCGCTTCATGACTTCATTGTCCCAGAAATGCCGACGTGCGCGTTGGGTGAGCGCAAGCATTGAGATTCAATCGTGAACTGGGAGTTCTTCGGGCCACTGCACAACGGCAGCCTGGCCTTCCGGAGTTTTTGTGAGTTCAGGCGCATACAGTCCAAGTAGTTCACGACGCCACCAGTTCCCTCTTGCGCGCTTCTCTTCGCGGGTCGTGAACCAGTATTGCCACAGCATCGCGCGTATGTATCGAGGGGGCGCCTGCGGAAATGGGTTGCTTCTGAACAGCGCGAGGACATCTTTATCGTTTTCAAGAAGGCGCTCTTCCGTGAGTGGGACGATTTCGTTCTGATGCCAGTCGCCGAGAGAAGCGAACCACAGGTTCCAGTCGAAGCGCGGCTGATAGGGCGCATAGATGCGCGGAGCTTCGTTGAGCAGCTGAGTCTTGTTGCGGAACAGGTATGGTGTCCAGTTCTGGCCGTCATTGGAGCCTTGGAACTCGATCTCGTAGCGGCCGTTGGTCATCACTGCGAAAAGGCCGTACTGGTTGGCGATGCGAAAAGGATCGAGGAGTGCAATGGGCTTAGTAGGCAGCGGCAAGCTTCGGAATGGGATGAGCAGCATCTCAGCGGTTGTGTTGTAGAAGATCCACGTCAGCATGACCACGGAGATGGCGAGCCGGAGTGCACTGAGGTGGTTGTGAATTCTGTGCGCGATGCGGGTTCTTCCTGCTTCGGTGACTTCAGGTTCCAGGTCCCGATTGGAGAGCTCAGCAGTTTCGGCGATCGGATCTGCGGGTTGGGACCGGAGTCCCGATATTCGGTCGGGGACGAATTGCTGCAAAAACCTGTCGTCGAGCAGCAGGAAACCAAGCGATAAAACGAGGTAGTTGAGGAAGGTATAGTTCGCGGTGAGGATAACGCCCATCTCCCACGGCGTGACAATGAAGAAGCAGATGATGCGGATGCGACGTGGCAGGAAGAGCAACCACACCACACCAAGTTCGAGAACCAATGTGCCAGCGGCGCTTGCCGTGTGAAACCAATGTGGCAGATGCTGCGTGTACCAGCCAATCCATGTGGGGAGCGGGCCCGTTTCGTAGTAATGGTCCATCGCAGTGAGGGTTCGCCACTGGCGATCGCCGCTGATGAGCTTGACCAGGCCAGATTCGAAATAGATGCGAAACCATTCCCATTGAAGGAGGAAAAGGCTGGCCCTGGATGGTGGAGTTTCTGTTCCGAGTCGAGGCCGCAGACCTCGCGGGACAAAAAAGAGCGCGATGAAACCAGCTTCGAGCAGCATGCCGTCAGACTGGTAATTCGAGAAGTCCTGTGCGGCGGAAACAAACGATAGGAAACAAGCGAAGCAGATGAAGAAGGTGAGACGTGGCCACAGGTTCAGGAATGCGGCGACAGAGGCCAGCAGACCGATCCAGGTACGAGCATCAGCGCGTGCGAGGTCGACGAAATCCAGAAAAGCGTGGGTGCGAACCAGAATTTTGCGAGCGGATATGCTCTGGCGACAGCGGAAAGATAGTGGTTCGCCGGCAGAATGCCGTGAGGTCCGATGAGGCCCTTGATTTGAAACAGCAGTGAATAAAATGCGGAGAAGTAGATCGCCGCGAGAGCGCGCAGAAAGATCCACCGCGGCATGAGTCGGCCCGGTGCACCTGGACTAGAGACAAAGAGCCAATGGATGAAGTTGCCCGGGGTTTTACCTGGGCGATCGAGGCCCGCCGGAAGAAACTCGGGGGTGCGCTCAAGCATAAGCAAGGATGCCGAGCTACTCCCCGGGCATCATGGGAGCAGGCCGCCACAGGCGGGTGAGCGGCCCCTCATCGCCGGCAACCGGATCGGACGCGGGGAATGGAAGCGTGCGCATACGGTCGCGTTCGGCTTGCGAAGGCGCGCTGCGGCAGATGTCCCATGATTGCTTCGGTGGGTAAGCGCCGATGACCAGAAAGTCGGGCGAGGCGTGCAGGCGGCAATGGCCAGTACCGGTGGGAAGCACGACCACGTCACCGGCAGTGAGAGTGAGTTCGTGACCGCCGGGCCCGCCGAGAACTACGCGCGCGTTCCCGGCTGCAATGCCCAGAACTTCGTGTGCTGTGGAGTGATAGTGGTGAAAATCGTAAATGCCGTTCCGCCACTGCGGTGGCCAGCCGTTCCGAACAAAAGCCTGTTCGAAATCCAAAGCCGGATCGGGACCGGTAATGTCGAGCACTCCGTGGTAAAGAAGGACGGGAAGACGGTCGTTGTTCGGAACCCAGGCGTTGCGCGAGAGCTGAATGATTTCCGGCTCCTCGGTACGAGGTTTGGCGAGCAGCGAACGTGATGAGGAGATTCCTGCGGCAGCAAGTAAAGCGGAGAATCGGCGCCGGTCAACCGCAACTGCTGTAGAGTCATTCGACATTGCATCCCTCCTCGCGTCAAATTCAGCGGACAACCACCTTAGGATGCTTCACAAAACGGAATGTATGGTTCCGGCTCGAAATCGAAAACCCTAGAGAAATCCAAATAGCCCGGGTAGATTGGCCCGGATTTCTACTGCGGCCATCCCTCATTAACTTGATGGGCGGTAATAGTCGGCGCCCTGTTATCCTCGATGCGCGCCAGCTTCAGGGTGCAACACGAGCCATAAGCTGCGGCTTCCCGAGGGGTCGTTCTATGAGGATCATACCCAAATACCACCTGGTCGAACTCTGGTCAGTCATCCCGGTCATTCTTGTGGGCTGTTTTGTTGGAGAGATCGTCCACGTTACACGCTCAGTAGAGGCTGGCGCATCGGCTCTTGCAAAGACTCGCACAATCGAACTCGGAGCTGCCCACTCCGGCTCTTCTTATGCGCTCACCGTCGCCGTCAAAGATCCTGCCCAGCTTCAAGCAGGCGAGGCCGTCGACGTGACAGTGAAAGACGCCAGGGGGGAGATCGATCGGAAGTGGCTGCACGCAGCCGATCTTGATTTTTACCTTACCCTGAAGCCACGCGAGTCCGGGCCAGTCAACGTAAGCCTGACGTCCTCCTCCGGATCAGATTTGCCCCAGATCGCAACCTCGTTCACCGAAGTCCCGGAGAAAGACGCGAACTCACCAACGGGTTCGAAGCGCGGAGTTGTTGCGGCAGGACCCAATGGCACATGGCAGAGCGCCCAGCCATTCGAGCTTGGCGAAACCATCTTCGGCAGCGACGACCAGAGGCCCTACGCACCATCTCAGAGCGAAGACCGATACAAGGCAATGCTCAAGGGCTTCCAGTGGTTCAAGTTCACTTTTCGTGAGAAGGACCCTCGCCTCGTTTACTTCGTCCTGAATGTAACCGACCGCGACGTACCGCTCGACCTTGACATTTTTCATCTGGGCACAGGTAAAGACAACAAGCCCGATGTTGTGCCCTACTCAAATGGCGAGTTCGTCTATCGCATCGAAGCTACGCAGAACTATCCAGGGCTCTACAAGTTTCGTACTCGCATTCTTGAGCCTGGCCAGGAATACTACGTCCGCGTGGCCGCCAATCATCCAGCATTTCAACTGCACACTTATGAATACGGAGTGCCGCCTTACACCGATCCACACCAGGCAGTTCGCTCCGGCATGGACTTCCTCATCAACATGGGCGACACGTGGCTTTCAAACACGCCCCGTCGCGGAGCAGTTGCATTGCGTACGGTGATGCAGCACTCGGAAACACAGCTCTGCATCGCTTGCCACCCCTCGCAGTTCACAACGCGCGGTTATCTTAAAGCCATTGAAAATGGTTACGCGCCCACCCAGCGCCCGGCGCTCGAATTCCTGACCGATCGAATCTACAACAACACGCGGCCCCTCTACGGCGAGCCGGGCACAAACTGGGTACGCGTAATCTACACGGCACGCACGGTTGCCAGCCGCCTGCCAATGATTACGCATGCATTCGAGCAGAACGTAACCCATGACGCCCCGCGTCAGAACTTCGATGTGCCCTACGCCGAGTACCTCAAGATTCACTACAAAGGCGTGACGAAGATGCCGGGCGATGAACCCGACGGCTGCGAGCCTGACGTGAGCCCATTCGAGATTGCCGAGCAGAGCTGGCATACCTTCGACATGGTTTACCACCAAACGCACAATGAGTCGTGGCGCGGCGAGCGCGATCATGTCGAGAGTCTGGCTTTGGCCTATGAGCCGAAGAACTTCATCGATGTCGCGTGGGAGATCATGCTGCTCTCCGAGATCGGCCGCGACAAATACTCCTCCCGGATCGACAAGCTGATCACCAAAGCCTACGAATATGAAAACGCCGAAGGAGGTTGGCCGTATCAGTTTGACAAGAAAGGAAAGCCTGCCGACTTCATCTCGTATAACATCGTGCTCGCGCTCGCTGAAGCCGGACGCCGCCCCGAAAACGATGCTCACATGGCGCTTGCCGTCAAGGCCATGATCAACGCTCAGCGGCCCGAAGGCAGTTGGGAGGGCGATCCCGTTTATCAGGGATTCAACACGCCATTCCGGGCCACGCAATTTGCGGTGATGGCTCTATCAACGCTCTATCCGGGACCGACCAAAGAGAAGAATTGGAACGCGGCTTATCCAGCGCCTGTCACGAACCTCGACACGAGTGACCTGCCGCTTCTGTTGGAAGAGCTGGATCAGTTCTGGGATCTCGCGCCTGAACCGACCTTGCACCAGATCCGGGATGTGCTTGTTCACAGCGATCAGCCCCTGGCGCGTGAAGCGGCGGCGCGAGCGCTGGGCCACATGGCGGACCCGGGAGCGCTTCCAGACCTCATGCAAGCGCTTGGAGACCAGACGAAATTGGTCCAGACGAGCGCCGCGTATGCGGTACGCATGATTCTCTCCCGCCGCACAGAAGTCGCACCCGCAGGTCGCAAGATGCTCATCGCTGCGCTTGGTTCTTCGGATGCACGCATTCGCTGGGGAGCTACACGTGTTTTCAACCAGCATTTCCGCGACCTCACCAGCGATCCCGAGTTGTTGCATGCGCTCGAAAAGAATTTAAGCGATCCAGTTCCCTACGTGCGCTTTGAGGCTGCTGCCGGTACGTGGCGCTGGTACTACTGGCAGATTGACAAGCCAGAGATGCGACGCAGCACGCTGGAGGCGCTCGCAGTGCGAATGAACACCGAGACCGACCCCATGGTGCAACGCGGGCTCAGGGAAAGCATCTACGATCTGCTCGATGAGAACACTGGCTATCTTTCAGCCTGGGTACGCACTGCCGGAGCAGATGAGGACAAAAAACGCATTGACGCCGGCTACGAGGAGGTTGTCCGCGATCAGGCCCAAGTGCTCGCGAAGGTGTTGCGTGAGGCTACACCACTTGGCCGCGCAGGGATTCTGAACGCGCTCTGGGATTTTCACATTCGACACTACGCATTGCCAAAGCTCAAAGCGGACACGGTGTCGATTGGACTTCCCGCTGTGCTTACAAAATACGTCCCCGGTGTTCCCGATCTGCACCGCGAGGGCTACGAATATCCGCCGTATCGCGAAGCCGTCGATTTCACCTACGACGTGAACAATGGTTTCTATCAGACGCGAATCGGCAACGACAGCGACCTGATTCATTTCTTCAAGAGTTCAGGGCCTGAGCTTGAAGAGTCGTTGCTTCAGTGTCTAGAGAACGCCGAAGACCCCATGAAGATGGAGGTCCTCAAAGCCGGAAGCACGCTCAGCGAGGCAGGCGATGCGCGGTTTGCGCTGGCGGCGCTCAACCTGTCGGAGGATCCAAACCCTGCCGTACGCGAGACAGTTCGATATGTCTACGAGGGCGGGCGGCGCGGCATCCTCAATCTTGACTCGCCAGGATCGGCGCCAGATCCCAAGCTCGTCCGCAAAGTCAACAACATCCTCGAACAGGGAAATCCTGAAAGCCAGGCGGTGGTGCTTCCGCTTCTGGCCGCATTGCCGGCTAACTCCGCGTGGATCGGCGAGAGAGAAGTGGAGAAGGCGCTGGGTGAGATGCTCAAGAAGCAGCCCCGACCGGCAAACTATGCGCAGGTGCTCTTCGCCGCGTCTTCTTTCCCGCTACTCATGCATCAACCCGCGCTGCAGGCGCAGGCACTCGACGCGTTGAATTCACCGGACTCGGATGTACGTCGCGCCGCTGTAGACATTGCATTCGAACATTTTCTCGATGATCCGGCCGTCGAACCCGCGCTCAAGACGGCGTTCTCGAAGCTAAGTCCGTTGGCCCAGCGCACATTCATGGAGGAGGCCTCCAATCCGGAGTTCCTCAAAAAGCGCCTTGGATTGTCTGGCGGCGCGGTCTCCCAGGACCAGGACTATTTGAACCGCAATGCCGGGATCAAAAAGCTGAAAACGCCGCTCGAGTACCCCCTTGTCGTGAATACGGTGATGGCCAGTTTGCTAGGTCCGGATGCGAACGTGAACGCTGCGGCGCTCGACACGCTGGGCAAAGTCAAAGGCGTAGAAAAACGTCCGGAATTCCGCTCTGCAATGGACACGTTGGATCAATCGAAGAACCCGCGGCTTAAGCTGATTGCTGAACGGGTACTCGAAGGCAAGAACCTGGGCGATGCTCTCCGAGACGTCCAGCCGGGCTCGGTGCTCGATTTCCGTTTCTTCGAAAGCAAAGTTGAGCCGATTCTGGCCGCGCGCGGGCCCGATGGTCTAGCCTGCGTTTTCTGCCACTCGAGTCACGTGATCTTCAAGCTTCAGCCGCCGAACGCACAAGGCGTATTTTCTGACCAGGACAGCGAGGAAAACTACAAGTACGCCATGCGCGTGGTGAATGTGGCGAATCCTACCGAGAGTCTGATACTGATCAAGCCAACCCGACCCACCGACAGTGCTGCGGATGTGGGCAACTATCTGGCCACCCACAACGGCGGACAGCGCTGGCAATCCAACGAGAAGAGCCGCGAGTACCAGACGATTCTCGAGTGGGTTCGTGGCGCGCGGCTCGAAACCGAAACCGCCAGCAAAAGGTAGGCACTCGAGCGATCACACCGATTCGAGTGACTGACAGAAAATCAACGCTTGGCAGGTCTCTTACAATCGACTCAGGCACCCGCGTCCCCTCTCCTGCAGTTGCAGGTGCGAGTTGCTCGATCTCTGCAGGTCAAAGGCTTGCCAGCTTCCCGGAGTTTTGAATCTTACCGATGCGCTTGCACGTGACAATCATCGGATTTTTGTTTGGCGTGGCTGTTAGTGCCGGCGCATGGCAATCCGGCGAAGCGCCTTCACGTTCAGCTAAGGCCACCGCTCCTCAAGCGAGGGTGATCGCCAGCTATCCGGAGCTCGCCGATATCACTGCATCCACGGGTATCCATTTCGATCACGTATCGAGCCCAGAACAGAAGTTCATAGTTGAATCGATGAGTGCAGGGGTGGCGCTCATTGACTACGACGCGGATGGGTTTCCCGACATCTACTTCACCAATGCGCAGAATACTGAGATGGCGCTTCACGGGCAGAAGGCTCGCAGCGCGCTCTACCACAACAACGGTGACGGCACCTTTGCTGATGTGACGGACAAGGCAGGCGTTGGCTATCCATGCTGGGCAATGGGTGCGGTTGTTGGAGATTACGACAACGACGGCAAGCCTGATTTGTTGGTGACATGTTTTGGAGGCGTCGTGCTGTATCACAACAACGGCGATGGCACGTTTTCAGATGTGACCCAGAAAGCAGGACTGGCCGCTGACAAGTTGTGGGCTACCGGAGCGACCTTTGGAGACTACGACAACGACGGATTCGCCGACCTGTTCATCTCACATTATGTTGAATTCGATCTCAACCACATGGCGGCACTTGGTTCGAGCGACATCTGCAAGTACCTAGGCATCGATGTTCAATGCGGCCCGATCGGGATGAAGGGTTCTCCCGACACGCTATTTCATAACAATCGCAATGGAACATTCACAGATGTTTCGAAGAAGGCCGGCGTCGCCGATGAAGAGCATCGATATGGCTTGACTGCCGTCTGGACCGACTTCGATCAGGATGGCAAGCTCGACCTCTTCGTCACTAACGACGGACAGCCTAATTACCTCTATCAGGGAAATGGAAAAGGCGTATTCGAGGAAGTTGGCTTCTCTTCAGGTGTGGGGCTCAGCGAGAGCGGGGCGCGCCAGGCGAACATGGGCATTGCACTCGGCGACTATATGCACACTGGCAAAATATCTCTGGTCATTTCTCATTTCGACAATGAATTCGCGGCCTTCTATCGAAACGATGGTGCCATGGATTTCACCGATGTATCTCTTTCCTCGGGAGTGGGACGCGGCACGGTTGGATATGTCGGCTGGGGAGATGCGTTTGTTGACTTCGATAACGACGGCTGGCAGGATCTGCTCGTCGTGAATGGCCACGTGTATCCACAGGTGGATAAGATCCGCTCATCGTTGCGATATCTCGAACCGAAGCTGCTGTTTATCAATCAGAGAAATGGAACGTTTAAAGACATCAGCAAACTCGCAGGCGCCGCCATTCAGGTTCCTCAAGTGAGCAGAGGCATGGCCATTGGCGATCTATTCAACGACGGCACACTGGAGGCAGTCGTCGAGAACCTCAAGGGCGGACCGATGATTCTTCGCCCGGTCGGAGGTCAACCGAATCACTGGATCAGCCTCCGTTTGGAAGGAGCCAAGAGCAACCGCCTGGCCCTGAATGCGCGCATTCGAGTGTTCGCCGGCGACCTGGTACAGCTCGATGAGGTGGTAAGCGGAGGCAGCTATTTATCCCAGAACGACCTGCGCCTTCACTTTGGCCTCGGCGCGCACGAACGCGTAGACAGAGTTGAAATCACGTGGCCGGGTGGTGCAAAAGAGGAACTGACCAATCTTCCAGCCGATAAGTTCTATTTCGTGCGCGAGGGCGCGGGCGTAATCAAGTCCGAAGGGATAAATCGGAAGGCGCCAAAATTCAACTAATTCGCCGTCGGCAGGGGGGGTGTCGCGTTCTCGTGTTTCTCCTGAGCCGAATGGAGCTTGTCGAAGATGCTTTTATCTGAGGCTTTCTGTAAGTTGCGGGTCTTTTGAAATTCGGCTTCGGCTTCTGTTTTCTTCCCCATCGATTTATAGAATCTACCAAGACGCCAGTGAACATTCTGATCGCTGGGATCCAACTGCTCCGCCTTCCTCAATTCGCGAAGCGCGTCGTCATTTTTTCCGTCATTTGCATACAACACACCCAGGTCGAGATGCGCCAGTTCGATCTTTGGGTCGAGGCCCACCGCCTTCTCAAGCAGCGGAAGAGCTGCCTGTGGATTGTTCATTTGAATATGGCAGTCAGCGAGGTGCGTCAAGGCTTGCGCGTGATTGGGGTTGTTTGCCAGTTCAGCCTCGAGTTCTTTTGCCGCCTCGTCGAACTTCAACTGAGCCCATAATAAATAACCCAGACCGAAATGCACATCCGGCATTTTAGGATCAGCTTGCACTGCCGCGCGAAATTGCTCGATGGCTCCCGGCCTGTCTTTCATTTCATCCAGTGCCTGACCCGCTAACATATCGGCTTCGGCCGAGTTCTCGTTCAGGTTCACAATCTCGCGATAGACATCAAGGACACACTGATACTGTTTCGACCAGAGGCAACTCTGCGCAAGCGTGAGCCGAAACGGAAGGTTCTGAGCATCGGCAGCAACAGCTTTCTTCAGAAACGGTACGGCCCCGGTGTAATCACCCGCTCCGTAGCGAGCCAGTCCGATAAGCGTAGTTACGCGTAAAGCCTCTTGAGAATCCGGCGGCACGTCTTTAAGAATCGGCAAGAACGTCGTTGCGGCATCCTTCATCTTTCCAGCTTTGAAAAGCGCAAGGCCAAGATTCAGCCGCAATCCGGGCATCTCCGGACTGAGCACGAGCGCTTTTCGATAGTGATTGATAGCTTCGCTGTAGTGCTCCTGACGCGCCTCAAGCAGCCCGAGGTGCGCGTGCGCTTCCGCGTCCTGAGGATGAAGCTTCAGGACAGCTTCCCACGCTGTTTGAGCTTTGGCCAGGTCTCCCTTCTCCTCAAACTGGATCGCCGCCGGGCGCTGATCATCTGCATTGCCGGCAGTCTGAGCCGTGTGCCGAGCCGGCAGTCCGGCAATCAGAAGACCAATGATCAATCCCCAGCGCAGTGGCTTATCCCATTTCATCTACTGCATTCTCGCTCGTCTCGATCATGGCAGGCAATGTCCGCAGCCTGGTGTGCAGGTCAAAGAAATGGCGCGCCAGGGATCGCCTGGCGCGCCGAAGCGGAGAGCCGCAAATCAGAACACGAACTTGCCGCCCAGCTGCAACGTACGTGGGCCGTAGTCACTCGTGATTTTGCCGAAATTGGAGTCGTGGTTGTTCATATTGACTCCTTGCGGATTGGCGTGATTGAAGGTGTTGAATGACTCAAAGCGCAAGTCAATATGAACCCTCTCGTTCGACGTGAAGGCGATGGATTTGAATAGGGACATGTTCCAATTCTGGATTCCAGGACCCTTCACCGCGTCCTTCGCCGCATTGCCGAATCCCTGGTTAGGACCGCCGAGCCATGGGGCGATTGGATCTGCAAAGGCGCTGGTATCGAACCACCGTTGAACATCGTGAGTGAGTTTCTTTGGGTAAGTGACCGGCGCGACCTGGTTTGGTCGATTGCTCGTTCCTCCACCCAGACCCAGAGTGTCGCTGCCGGAGTAGGCTGGACGCAGCGGCAATCCTGATTCGATGAAGGTGATGCCGGAGAGTGACCATCCTCCGACCAACGTCCGTGCGAAAGCATTTGAGCTCTTCCTGTACCACGGAAGGGCGTAGACATAACTGACGTTCAGGATATGACGCCGATCAAAGCCGGTGTCAGATCCAAAATCGTAACGCGCGTTGAACGGGTTTGAGAGTCCGTTGAGATCATTGGCCACGATGCTCAACAGGTGAGACCAGGTGTACGCAACCTGGGTGGTGAGACCGTGCCGGTTTTCAACACGCACACCAGCTTGGAGCGAGTTGTAGTTGAAGTTGGTTTCGTTCTCTTCCTGGTTGATGTTGGCGTATCCCGGGAATTGCCGGTACAGGTTGGCGTTTGCTGCGCCAGTCGCGACCAGTTTGCGGTCGTAAAAGGGATCCGTCGAATCTGCGCCTGGAGCAGTATCGAAGTTAATCAACGGAAGTGTGTTGATCTGGCGATCGTTGTTCTGGCTGAAACCATCGGAGCCCACATACTGTAGAACCGCAATGACAGATGGAGCCAGCTCGCGCTGGATGCCCATGCTATAGTTCGCGGTCCCCGGAGCGTTGTAATCGTACCGTATGTTTGTGATGTTCGATGGGAAATGATTCAGCGTAGTGGCGCCCGTCAAGACGCTGGTGTTGGGGTTGGAGAAGTACACGTTGGTAGCGGAGGGAATGTAGGCGAACGGCGGGT
>JADMIO012736567.1_pt1 | contig 12993 bp, 7 predicted proteins | sample 8958161 | NCBI WGS metagenome assembly JADMIO01 (sample SAMN16585339, study PRJNA669376) | soil metagenome | isolation source: Crop rotation soil | place: USA: Cullars Rotation, Alabama | collected 2011 | reverse complement strand
CGCGACAACTTGTCCACGTGGAATTCTAAGCTTAGGATCCCAATGTGCTGGAAAGGCGCGGCGCCGACCAGCTCCTCGATCGGCACCCACTCGCGACGCGGCGTCGCGCCGGCCTCCACCTTGGTCACGGCGAGCAGGTTCTCGACGATGCGGCCCAGCCGGCCGCCTTCACCGACGATCGTGTCGAGCGCTTCGTGCTGTGCCGCCGGCGCGGACTCGCGCAGCGTGCTGGCCATGCCGGTGATCACCGCGAGCGGCGTGCGCAGATCGTGCGAGACGGCGGAGAGCAACGCGGTCCGCAGCTTCTCGGCGGAGACCTCGACCTCGGCCTCGCGCGCCGCGGTTGCGAGTCGCAACTTCTCGATCGCGATCGTCGTCTGGCGCGCGACCGATTCGACGAACTGTTGTTGATCGCGATCGAGCGTGACCGCGCCGGTATCGATCGTCAGCGGCTCGGTGCCGGCCTCGCGAATCGTCGCGACGATGCCGAGCTCGCGCAGGTGCGTCTCGACGGCACGCAGCACGCCATCGCGATCGCCGGCCGCGGCCGCGTCGCGCGTGAACGACAGCAGCGCGGCGGTTCGGCGCTCGCGCTCCCGGCTCGCGGCTTCCGCGGCGCGCAGGCGCGAGCCGAGGCCACCGATCGCGACGCCGGCCGCGAACATGACCGCGAACGTGATCAGAAAGCGCGGATCGGCGACATCGAGTGTGTAGCGCGGCTCGACGAAGAAGAAGTCGAACGCGATGATCGAGAGCCCCGCCGCGGTGAGACCCGGTCCACGCCCGAGCAGCGCAGCGATCAGGATCGCGAGCGCGTAGAGCATCGCCTCGTCGGCGAGGCTGACCCGCTGTCCGAGCGCGAGGCCGGCGAGCGTTGCGACGCCGACGGCGATCGCGGCCAGCGCGTAGCCCTGAACCTGGCGAGACACCGCGACTGAATACCACCGTCAACGAGCGACGGGAGGGCTCAGAATCGCGAGGAGCTGCGTGGCGTTAGGGCTTCGAGATCGCAACTCCGCACGTCCGAGCAGGATGCCCGCCACGATCAGCGCGATCACGATCGCGAGGATGACGTGAACCGCGCGCTCCTCGCGCACGGCATCGAGCTCGTCATCGGTCACGATCGATCGGTAGCGCCGCTGCCGATCAAGATTCCATCAAGCAACCGATCAAGAAATCATCAAGGGTCACATCTCGATCTGCAGCCCGAGCTCGACCACGCGATTCGGCGGCAGGTTGAAGAATGCCGTCGGCGGGCGCGCGTTGCGCGACAGGAACGAGAACAGCAGCTTTCGCCAGCGCGCGAGCTTCGACGTGCCCGACGTCAGCAGCGTCTGGCGACCGAGGTAGTAGGTGGTCGTCATGGGATCGGCGCGCACGCCACCTTCCGCGCAGCGCGCGAGGATCTTGGGGACGTCGGTCGACTGCATGAAGCCGACCCTGCAGATCACGCGATAGAAGCCGTGCCCGATGTCGCGCGTCTCGAGCGCCTTGGCGGCCGGCGCCCACGGGATGTTGAGGGCCTGCAGCGAGAACAGCACGACCTGCTGGTGGAGCACCTGGTTGTGCTTGAGGTGGTGGATGAGGACGTTGGGGATGCCGCCCGGCGTCGATGACATGAAGACCGCCGTGCCACGCACGCGGGGAGGCGGCGTTGCCGCGATGTCGGCGAGAAACAGATCGTCGGGCATGATGCCGGCGTCCATCACCTGGGCGAGCTCGATGCGGCCGCGCCACCACGTCGTCATCACCGCGAACACGACGACGCCGATCGCGAGCGGGAACCAGCCGCCGTCGAGGATCTTCGCCGCATTCGCCGCGAAGAACGCGATATCGATCGCGAGGAACGGGATCAGGAACGCCAGCGCCTTCGGTTGCGAGAACCCCCAGCGGCGGCGGCACACCAGATAGAACAGGTACGACGTGATCGCCATCGTGCCGGTGACGGCGATGCCGTACGCGGCGGCGAGGCCGGAGCTCGAACGGAACTGCAGGACCACCGCGATCGTGCCCGCCATCAGCAGCCAGTTCATCTCGGGGATGTAGATCTGCCCCTCGGTCTGTGCCGAGGTGTGGACCACGGTGACGCGCGGCCAGTAGCCGAGCTGCATCGCCTGGCGGGTGATCGAGAACACGCCGGAGATCAGCGCCTGCGACGCGATGACGGCCGCCATCGTCGCGAGGACCAGCATCGGGATCAAGAAGCCGTCGGCGGTCGCGTAGAACGGGTTCTGGATCGTGCCGGTCGGGTGGTGGAGCAGCACGGCACCCTGCCCGAAGTAGTTGAGGAACAACCCCGGAAGCGCGATCGTGAACCACGCGATCCGGATCGGCACCTTGCCGAAGTGACCCATGTCGGCGTAGAGCGCCTCGCCGCCGGTGACCACGAGGAACACCAGGCCGACCAGCAGGAAGCCATGCGCGCCGTTGTTCGCGAGGAACTCGACGCCGTGGAGCGGATTGAGGGCGGCCAGGATCTGCGGCTCGATGACGATCCAGCGGATACCGAGGATGCCGATCGCGAAGAACCACAGCAGCATCACGGGGCCGAATGCGACGCCGATCCGGCCGGTCCCGAAGCGCTGCACGACGAACAGCCCGACGAGGATGCCGACGGTGATCGGCACGACGAGATAGGTCAGCGCGCTGTTCTGCTCGGAGAGGCCTTCCATCGCGCCGAGCACCGAGATCGCGGGCGTGATCACGCCGTCGCCGAACAACAGGCCGGTGCCGAACAGACCGAGCAGGATCGGGATCGCGAGCCGGCGCACCGGAGTCTTCTTCGGTTTCCCGTCCTCACCTTCGACGAGCGCGGCCAGCGCCAGGATCCCGCCCTCACCCTTGTTGTCGGCGCGCAGGACGAACATCAGGTACTTCACGCAGACGACGAGCATCAGCGCCCAGAACATCAGCGACAGGACGCCGAGGACGTTGGGCAGCGTCGGCTCGACCGCGTGGGCCGTTGCCTCGAGCCCGTTCGGAAACAGTCGCTTGCCCTCGGAGTTCTCCGGAGCCCAGGACAGACACTCCTTCATCGCGTAGAGCGGCGACGTGCCGATGTCGCCGTAGACGACGCCGAGGGCGCCGAGCGAGGCGAGGGCGAGCGCCTTGCGGCCTACCGGACCGTGATGCGCGGGCTCGACATGGGGTATTGCCTCCGCTGGCGGCGTCGAGAGGCGCGGCTCCGGCGGCGGCGCTGACTCCACGCTGGCCCCCTCAGCGGGATCCGGTGATCCAACAGGATCGGCTTGCATCAGTGCCGCGTGACGACGGCATCCACAGCGTTACACCTCGGCGCGAGAACGCATCAGCCAGCCCGGATCAAGATTCCGTTAAGACGCGGCCGTAAGTCCGCTAGAGCTCGATCTGCAGGCCCAGCTCGACCACTCGGTTCGGCGGCAGATTGAAGAAGCTGGTCGGTGATTGCGAGTTGTGGGACAGGAAGCTGAACAGCATCTTTCGCCACTTCGCCATCTTGGTCTTGCCGCTGGTGAGCAAGCTCTGACGGCCCATGTAGTAGGTGATGTCGGAGTCGCTGACCGTCAGGCCGTGCTTTTCGCAGCGGAGCAGGATCTTCGGAACGTTCGGCTGCTGCATGAAACCGACGCGCGCGACCACCCGGTAGAAGTTGTGCTTGAGCTCGCGCACCGTGAGTGCCGAGTTGCCGACCGCGAACGGGACGTTCTCGGTGACGACGCTGAGCAGCACGACCTGCTTGTGGAGCACCTTGTTGTGCTTGACGTGGTGGAGCATGACGTTCGGAATGCCGGTCGCGGCCGACATGAACACCGCGGTGCCCGACACGCGATGCATGCGCGTGACCTCGGGATCGTCGAGGAACAGCTCGTCGGGGATGGTGCCGGTCTCCATCATCTTCGAGAGCTCGAAGCGACCGCGCCACCACGTCGTCATGATCGCGAACATGCCGATGCCGACGACGAGCGGGAACCAGCCGCCGGCGGCGATCTTGACGAGGTTCGCGGAGAAGAACGCGCCGTCGATGACGACGAGCGGGATGTAGAGACACAGCGCCGCACCGAGCGACCACCCCCAGTTGCGGCGGCACACGAGGAAGATCAGGTACGACGTGATCATGAACAGGCCGGTGACGGCGATGCCGTACGCGGCCGCGAGGTTCGTGCTGCTCTTGAACGCGAGCACGAGCGCGACGCACGCGACCATGAACGACCAGTTGATCTCGGGGATGTAGATCTGCCCCTCGTGCTTGCTCGACGTGTGGATCACGCTGACGCGCGGCAGGTACCCGAGTTGGACCGCCTGGTTGGTCAGCGAGAACGCACCGGAGATCAACGCCTGCGACGCGATGATCGCGGCGAGCGTCGCGAGCACGATCATCGGGATCAACAGCGGACCCTCGACGAGCCCGAAGAACGGGTTGTTGACCTCGCGGCCCTCGGAGAGATAGAGCGCGCCCTGGCCGAAGTAGTTGAGCAGCAGGCCCGGGAACACGATGACGGTCCACGCGATCCGGATCGGCGTCTTGCCGAAGTGGCCCATGTCGGCGTAGAGCGCCTCGCACCCGGTCACGCAGAGCACCACGGAGCCGAGCAGGAAGAAGCCGTGCCGGCCGTTGTGAACGAGGAAAGAAAACCCGTGGTACGGGTTCATCGCCTGGAGGATCGCCGGGTTCTCCGCCATCTGGATCGCGCCCGCGATGCCGATCGCGAAGAACCACAGCAACATCACCCAGCCGAAGATCGCGCCGATCGCGCCGGTGCCGTAGCGCTGCACCCAGAACAGGCCGACGATGATGACCACCGAGATCGGGATCACGAGGTGCGTGAGCTCGGGGCTCTGCTCGGAGATGCCCTCGACGGCGGACAGCACCGAGATCGCCGGCGTGATCAGGCCTTCGCCGTAGAGCATGCCGGCACCGAACAGCGCGAGCAGGATCGGGATGGCGAGCCGGCGCGTGGTCTTCATCTTCTGCTGGACCAGCGCGGCCAGCGCGAGCGTGCCGCCTTCGCCCTTGTTGTCGGCGCGCAGCACGATCGCGAGGTACTTCACGAACACCACGATCAGCAGCGACCACACCACCAGCGATACGACGCCGAGCACGTTCTCGGGAATCGGATCGACCGCGTGCACCGAGGCGGGGAGGCCATTCGCGAGCAGGCGCGTCCCGCCTTCGCCCTCCTTCACGCCGTACGCGAGACATTCCTTCATCGCGTAGAGCGGTGACGTGCCGATGTCGCCGTAGACGACGCCGAGCGCCCCGAGCGACAGAAACGCGAGCGCCTTCTTGTCGTGCGTGGTCGAGTGGACGTGACGCTGGCCTGTCGTCGCGTTGTGCGCGCCCGTCTGTTCCGACTTGGCTGTAGCGCTCATCTACGAGGACGACCCAGATCCCAGGTAACACGGAGCGATCAGCCGATCCACGGGACCGGCGGGCGTCACTGCCAGCGACGAGATAGTCCGACCTCGGCCTTGTATTCGTCGAGCATCTGCGTTCGCTGGGTCGCCGTCCACCCGAGCACCTTGCCAAGGATATCGGCGGCACGCTCGCTCGCGGCGAGCCCTTGATCGCGCGACACCAGCAGCAGGGGGACGCGCCGGGCGAGCACGTCCTCCACGGTGCGAGCGAGGTCGTGGGTCGCGGCAAACTCGATCTCGGCCCACACGTAGGGAAGCTCGGGATCGATCCGATCACCGAGGCTGCGATCGGCGGCGATCCGCCCGGCGAGGATCGGAGCGCGCGTTCCGTAGACGCCGCAGAGGTGCGTCGCGGTGTCGGCGTCGAGCGAGAGCTCCTGCATCAGCGCGCGGCCGACGGCGGCGACGCCTTCCAGGTCCGTACGCTCGAGACCGGCGGCGCCGGGCAGCGGGCGATCCTTGGTGGTGGCCCGCTTGGCCTCGACGCGCTCGTCGAGATCGGTCATCAGCTCGAGGGTCTTCTCGACGGCCTCGTGGGCCATCCGGCGATAGGTCGTGAGCTTGCCGCCCGCGATGATCACGAGGCCGTCCTTGCGCGTGAACACCTCGTGCTCGCGCGAGATCTCGCTCTCGTCGACGTTCGGCGGCGCGGCGATCAGCGGGCGCAGGCCGGCCCACGTCGAGATCACGTCGCTCGGCACCAGGTTCGCGCCGGGGAAGTAGCCGTTGCCGCTCTCGCACAGGTACTTGACGTCCTCGGAATCGGCGGCGACCTCGTCGGCGCTGCCGGTGAAGTCGGTGTCGGTGGTGCCGAGCACGGTGCGCTCGCGCCACGGGATCGCGAACATCACGCGTTGATCGACCGGCGAGATCAGCGTGATCGCGCGGGCGAGCGGCAAGCGTTCGCGCGGGATCACGATGTGGACGCCCTTCGTGCGACGGAGCAGCGGCCGCTCGACGGGAATCTCGAAGCGCCGGATCATCTCGTCGGTCCACGCGCCGGCCGCGAGGATCACGACGCGCGAGGTCACGATCGAATCGATGTGAGTCAGGCGATCGCGGATCGCGACGCCGGTGATCCGGCCGTTCGCGGCGCGCTCGAAGCGCGTGACCTCGGTGTACGTGCGGCAATCGGCGCCGAGCAAGCGTGCGTCGATCGCGTTCTCGAGCACGAGCCGCGCATCGTCGGTGGCGCAGTCGTAGTACTCGAGCGCGCCGCGCAGACCTTCGGGCTTGAGCTGCGGCTCGAGGGCGAGCGCGTTCTGGCGCCCGCGAAACGACTTGTGCAGGCGCGGCGCGCGGAACAGCGCGAGCGTGTCGTAGATCCACAGGCCGACGTTCATCAGCTCGAAGCCCGGCTTCGCGCCCTTGTAGATCGGGATCAAGAACGGCAGCGGACGCACGAGGTGCGGCGCGACCCGCGTCTGCACGCGGCGCTCCGACACCGACTCGAAGACGAGCCCGATCTCGCCGTGCTCGAGATAGCGCAGTCCGCCGTGCACCATCTTGCTCGACTTCGACGACGTGCCCGACGCGTAGTCGCCCTTCTCGAACAGCGCGACCTTGAGGCCGCGGAGCGCGGCGTCGCGTGCGATGCCCGCGCCGGTGATGCCGCCGCCGATCACGATGATGTCGAATGTCGGGGTCATGGTCCGGGCTTCGCTTTTCCGGCCACCAGCGCCACCGAGCGGACGTCGAAGAATCCGGTGGCGCCGAGCAGCTTCGCGAGCCCTTCGACCTTCGCCGTCGGCGATAGCACCACGACGAGCGCGGGATTGAGAACGAGCGGGGACGGCCCGGCCGGATCGCCGCTCGGGAGGGCGCGGATCTTCGCGAGGATCGCGAGCAGCTTGGTCTTCTGCTTCTTGAGCTCCTCGATCGCGGGATCGGGATTGTCGCCAAGCTCGATCGTCACGACCTCCGAATACGCCGTGGTGCGAAGCGCGATCGGAATCGATCCCGAGGTCGCCCAGCCCGGCAGCCCGCCGTCGATGGTCACGGCGAGCCGCACGTCGCCCTTGTGGGGCCAGGTTGCCTTGAGGCTCGGCGGCGGCAGCGGTCGTTCACCGGTGATCTTCAGGGCCTCGAGCAGCCGCACCGCGGGCATCGCGCGCGGCGCGAAGATCGCGATCGACGAGCTCGCGTGGATCGGAGGAGCGGGCGTCTCGCCTTCGAGCTTCGCGATCCCCTCCGCGAGATCCTTGGCGTTCGTGACGGCCACGCCGGGATACGGCTCGCCCTTGTACGCGACGGTCACGCCGTCCTTGCCGAGCCTCGCGTGGGGGACGGCGGCGACGCGGATCTCGTTGGGGGTCACCGTCAGCGCGATCGGGCCGACGTCGGGCGCGGTCATCGGCGAGTGCGCGAGGTCGTAGCCAAAGCCGCTCACCGAGATCACGGGCAACGGGAGATCGATCGCCTGGAGCAGCGCTGCGCTGTCGGGCCGGGCGGCCGCGGCGCGCGAGATCCGATCGAGTGCGAACCACACCGCGCCGGCGTAGCGGTTGTCGGGCACCGCGCTGACCTCCGCCTTGCAAATCTCGCCGAGGAATCGCCACGGCCCGCGCGTGCCCTTGCCGCGCAGCTGATCGAGCGTGCCGAGGAACCGCTGCTTCGCGTCGGGATTGCAGTAGCCCTTGCACGCGAGCATCGCGTCCTCGATGTCGGTGCGTTTCGGCCCGCCGTCCTTGGGCTCGGTGTTCCAGTCGAGCAGCGGCTTCCACTCGCCGCACGGCTTGCACGACGCGACGATCTGCTGGACGCGCCGCATCGCGGGGACCTTCGGAGAGGCCTTGAGGGCCGCGTCGCAGAGCTCCCAGTCGGTCGGAGCCACGGGTTTCACCGGCTTCGGTGGACCGTGCGGGTTGGTGAACGTGATGCCCGCGTCGACGGGCGGAACCAACGACTGGCCGGGCTTGTCGTCGAGCTTGCTGGGGTTGTTCTGGCACGCGCTCGCGAGCACCGCTGCTGCAAGCACACCCCTCACTTGAATAACCGGATGGACAGCACCTCGCGTGACAGGTTGTTCGTCCACGTCACGAGCGTGCCTTTGTCGTCAGTGATTCCGGTGACCGTCCAGTTGATGCCGGCCTGGAACATGATCTGGCCGGCCTTCTTCATCACGTGCGTCTTCGTGCCACCGGAGTCGCACTTGATCTTGGCCTCGGGGCAATCGTTCCAGACGCCTTCGGGAGCGCCGCTCGCACCGGACGCCTTGACCAGCAACGTGACGACGAACGGCGTCTTGGTCGGCGTCTTCACGAGCTCGAACTTCACGCCGTGGCTCGCGGGATACGTGCCCTTCGAGATCACGTGCATCTTGAACTGGTCGCCGTCCCACACCTCGTAGTTGGCGTTCGCGAGCGGATTCACCGGCGGCGGCGGTGTGACCGAACCGGAGCCCGCGCCCGAACCGGCGGCGATCGCGCTCCCCGAACCGGCGGTCAGCGGCGGCGGCTTCGCGCTCCCCGATCCGACGGCGACGACGACGGCGCTACCGGATCCGACGGGCGGCGGCGTGGCGGAGCCGGTCGAGCTCGGGTCGGGCTTCTTCGTGTAATCGACCCGCGTGACCTGCGGCTTGATCGGCTGCAGCGAGCAGCGATCGTCGGCACACGGCGGTCCGCACGCGATGCTCGTCAGCTGAGCGAGCGCACCGGCGGTAACCACGATCAGCGCCGCTTTCCACGTCATCCGCGATCGACCTCGAGGTTGTACTTCTTGACCAGCCGGTGGATGTAGTTGCGATCGATCCCGGCCTCGGCGGCGGCACGCGAGATGTTGCCGCGATGCCGGGCGAGCAACGCCGTCAGGTAATCGCGCTCGAAGCTCTCGACCAGCACGGCCTTCGCTTCCTTGAACGGCAGCTCGAGGACGTCGGCATTCGACGTCGCGCGCTGGCTCGTCTGCGCGTCGGCGTCACTCACCGCCGGCCGCGATCCGCTATCGGTGAGATCGGCGATCACGGCCGAGCTCGAATGGCCGAGCGACAGCGCGCGCTCGACCACGTTGCGCAGCTCGCGCACGTTGCCGGGCCAGTCGTGCTTCTCGAGCTGATCGAGCAGCGCGGGCGATTGCGCCCAGCCGCCGCGACCCATCTTGTCGGCGAACCACGCCGCCAGCGCCGGAATGTCCTGTTTGCGCTCGCGCAGCGGCGGCACCGCGGTCGCGACGACGGCGAGTCGATAGTAGAGATCCTCGCGGAACTGACCGGCGCGCACCATCGCGCGCAGATCGCGGTGCGTGGCGGCGACGACGCGAATATCGACATCGACGGCATGGGTCTCGCCGACGCGCCGCACCTGCCGGCGATCGAGCACGCGCAAGAGCTGCGGCTGGAGGTCGAGGGCGAGCTCGCCGATCTCGTCGAGGAACAAAGTGCCCTGATTGGCGGCCTCGATCAGACCCTGCTTGTCGGTGGCCGCACCGGTGAACGATCCGCGCGCGTGTCCGAACAATTCGGAGGCGATCAGCTCGTGCGGGATCGATCCGCAATCGACGACGACGAACGGACCCTTCGTACGCTTGCTGGTCTTGTGAACCGCCTCGGCGAGCGCTTCCTTGCCGGTACCGGTCTCGCCCTGCAGCAGGATCGTGGCCTCGGTCGGCGCCGCCTTCGCGAGCAGGCTGAACAGCCGCTTCATCGGGGGCGTGGTACCGAGCACCTCGCCGAAGCGATCACCTTTCCAGCTCTCGAGGTCGACGCTGGTATCGATCGGCTCGACATCCATCTCGGTGTGCTTGCCGAGGCGCAGCCGTGCCGGGCCGACGAGCACTACCTGGCCGACCCGGGCGCCACCGTGCTTGGTGCCGTTCGTGGTGTCGAGGTCGCGGATCTCGATGCCGTCGCGGCGCACCCGGATCTCGAGGTGGTAGCGGGACACGGTCGCGTCGGTCAGCACGAGGTCGTTATCGGCGTGGGTGCCGACCATCGTCGTGCCCTCGTCGAGCACGTGCTCTTTGCCGTCGTCGGGACCCGAGATGACGCGGAGCCGGAACGTGCGCTCGACAAGCGCCCCGCTGGCGTCGTCGGTCAACAGCTGCGTATGGACTGCGGTCACCTACCAGCAGTTGTACCGCGACGGCGAAGCAGCATAAAGCCCACGAGCACCACGAGGATCGCCGGCCCATCCCCCCGATGCCCGGCCTCGCAGCAGCCTCCACCGCCGCCCGTGAAGCCCGGATCGCCGGCATCGGGCGAAACACCGCCATCCGGCCGCGGCTCGTCGGGGCCGGCATCGTCGGGAACGCCCGCATCGCCCATCGGCGGCGGGTCTTCGCCCTCTTCGAGTGCGACCGAGTTGTAGGTCTGGATGCCCGAATCGACGATCTGGCACTGCTTCTTCGTCTTGTAGCCGGTCTTCTTGACGGTCACGCACGCCAGCCGTGGCGTCACTCCGGTGAAGTTGTAGAACGCGTCGGTCCCCACCGTGCGGACGCGGCCGTCGTCGAGGGTGACCACGGCTCCCGGGAGCCGATACTGATCGTCCTCGCTGCAGGTGAAGATATCGGTCGAGCAGATGATGCCCACCATCTGGCCGGCCGGGAGCGCGCCGTACTTGATCGCGAGATGGTTCGCGACCGTGCGCTCCACGCCGTCCGAGGGCGAATTCGTCACCGCGCCGTCGAGCACCAGGGTCGCCGAGCTCCCGCCGTCGAACGCGACCGCGCTGTTCGCGCCGCGGGCCTCGAGGAACGTCGCGAGCTCCACGGCGGTCATGCCGATCGAGCCCTGCTGCCAGCCATCCACCGTCGCGAGCAGCAGCGTGTTGCCATCCGCGGTCAGGGCCGCCGCGCTCCGCGGCGCGCGCGTGCAGGCCACGGTCACCGGATCGTTGCAGTCGAACTGCGTCTCGACGGCGCCGGCCCGCACGAGGAGCGGCCGCCCCGAGATCGCCCCCTGCGTGCCCGCCGGAAAATCGTCGGGCCCCATCACGAGCTCGGGCGTCACGATCGCGGCCGCGGTTCGCTCGCCGACGCGCCGCAGGTGAAACACCGCGCTCGACGCATCGTCCGCCGTGTTGGTCCACGCCGACGAATCGCCGATCGCGAGCCCGCGCGGCCGATAGCCCGCGACGGCGAATGCATCGCCGTTGATCACGACCTGCGCGTCCATCTGCAGCCCGAACTGGCTCGCGGTGATGCCGCGGTCGGCTTCCTTCGTCGCGTACACCGCGATCTCGGCCGACGTCAGATCGATGCGCACCAGATGGATGCGGGCGGGCAGGGCGCCATCGACCCACAGCTCGTAGTCGATGCCCGGATGCTTCTCCTCCGACGCCATCTTCACGGGCGCGGCAACCGCGCTCGTCGACGCCAGCACCAGGAGGAACGACAGCTTCCGCAAGCGCGCGCACTCTATCAGCGCACCCCATCCCTCCACACCGAGATTCTCGGCCACGCCTCGCCACGGCCACCCTCCGCACGTATGGTCAGGGCCCGATGGCGGCTCCCCAGACCTACTTCGTTCGCGGGTTCGGCCAATTGCCCGCCTATCTGCGGGCCGCCGGCACCCGGCAGGTCGCCGTTCTGACATCTCCTCGCCGGAGATTTGTCGACGATCTCGTCGCCGCCCTCCCGTACCCCGTCACGGTCTTCGACGGCGCCGAGGTCCACGTCCCGGCCGAGGTCGTCGAGGCGGCCGACCTCGCGATCGCCGGCGCGGACACCCTGATCGCCCTCGGCGGCGGCTCCGCGATCGGTCTCGGCAAGGCGCTCCGCGTGCGCCATCCCGACCTCCGGTTCGTCGCCCTGCCGACCACCTACTCGGGTTCCGAGATGACCTCGATGTACGGCGTGACCACCGGGACCTCGAAGGAGACCGGCCGCAACCCGGCCGCGCGACCCGATGCCGTGTTCTACGACGTCGACCTCACGCGCGACCTGCCGATCGCGACGACGGTCCAGAGCCTCACCAACGGGATCGCCCACGTGATCAGCATCCTGTCGACGGGCTCGATCGAACGCGCGGTGCGTGCGGATGCGCAGGCTGCGGCGGCGACGGTCGTGCGTGCGATCGAGCAGCTGATCGCCGCGCCCGATTCGCTCGCGGCGCGCGAGCTCGCGCAGCGCGGGGCCTCGGCGTGCGGAGCCGCGTTCGAGCAGGGCAAGCCCGGTGCGCAGCACGCGCTTGCCCACCTGCTCGGCGGTGCGCTGCGGGTCGAGCACGCGGCGCTCCACGCGATCCTGCTGCCGCATTTCGTCGCGCACCTGCGCTCGACGCAGCCTGCCCTGGTGAAGGAGCTCGAGCGCGTGCTCGAACCGTCGATTCGCTCGATCTACTCCGGCGAGATCATCGACGGCGAGCACGACCTCGATTGTTATCTGCACGATCTGCTCACGCGCGCCGGTGCGCCGGTCGCGCTGACCGCACTCGTGCCGCCGACGAGCTCGACCCCGAGCGCGACGAGCTCGCCGACCCCGACCGCGACGAGCTCGCCGATCCCGACCGCGACGAGCTCGACCCCGACCGCGACGAGCCCGACCCCGACCGCGAGGGCGCCGACCCCGACCGCGAGGGCGCCGACCCCGAGCGCGACGAGCTCGACGAGCTCGTCGACCCCGAGCGCGACGAGCTCGACCCCGACCGCGACGGGAAAG
>JADMIO011694204.1_pt1 | contig 12993 bp, 10 predicted proteins | sample 8958161 | NCBI WGS metagenome assembly JADMIO01 (sample SAMN16585339, study PRJNA669376) | soil metagenome | isolation source: Crop rotation soil | place: USA: Cullars Rotation, Alabama | collected 2011 | reverse complement strand
CGCTCGCCCGCAAATTGGTGCGCTATGGCCTGTCCCGCCTGTTGCGGCGTAGGCGCAGCCGCACGGTGGTGCAGAATCCCGATGACCGCGCCTTCGTCGTCGACCTTGGCGTGCCCTCCGATAGCGTGGTGCTCATTCCGGGCTCGGGCGTCGATACCGCGCTGTTCACGCCGCTGCCCGAGCCGCCGCCGCCGGTCACCGCCGCCTATGTCGGGCGCATGCTCGCCGACAAGGGCGTGGTGACGCTGATCGAAGCGTTCGCCCTGCTCGCCAAACGCGACGTCCCGCTGCAACTGCTGCTGGCCGGCGATTGCGACCGGGAGAATCCGGGTTCGCTGGCGCCGGAGCAGCTTCGCGAATTCGCCAGCCTCTATGGCATTCACTGGCTCGGCCATGTCGCCGACATCAAGGAGGTGTGGACGCGCGCGCATTTCGCCGTGCTCGCCTCGAGGCGCGAGGGCTTGCCGAAAAGCCTGCTCGAAGCGGCGGCGTGCGGGCGGGCCATGGTGGCGACCGATGCGCCCGGCTGCCGCGAGATCGCCATCGAAGGCGAGACGGCGCTCACCGTGAAGGTGGACGATGTCGCGGCCTTGGCCGAGGCCATGGCCAGGCTCGCCGGCGATGCCGAGCTCAGGCGGCGCTTCGGCGCCAATGCGCGGCGCTTGGTCGAGCGCAAATTCTCCGCCGACGCCATCGGCCGCGAGACCGTCGCGCTCTACGACCGGCTCATCGGTCGGGAGCGGCGCCATTCTCGGCCCGCATCATCCTGACAATGCCGTCATGGGTCGAAATTCCGGGGCGCCAGCCGATGCCCCGGAGCTTCGACGCGTCGACCACGAAATTCCCCGAGATGCGCTCCCACTCGGCTTCCTTGCCGAACGACCTCATCAGCCGCTTCACGCCGCCGAGCGGCACCTTGACCAAGTGCGCGGAACGCCCCAGCCCCTCGCGCATCGCCGCGACGAGATCCGCCACGCTGATCGGTTCGGCATCGGCGACCAGGAAGGTTTGGTTCACCGCCTGTCCGGCGCTCAGCACCAGCGAGGCCGCCGCAATCAGATTGTCGAGGGCCAACAGCGAGCGGCGGTTGTCGAGCCCGGCGAACGGCAGCGGCATGGGCGTCTTGGCGAGTGTGGCCAGCGAAGCAATATTGCCTTTCACGCCTTTGCCGTAGATCACCGCCGGACGGAGTACGGTGAATGGAGCGCCGCTCTCGGCCACCAGTCGCTCCGCCTCGAGCTTGGTGCGTCCATAAGCGTCGGTAGGCTCTGGCCGGTCTTGCTCGGTGATGGCGTGGTCGGCCGACAGACCCGCTTGCGCCCTGACCGACGACATCAACACCAGCCGCTCGACTTTACCGCGCGCCGCGTTTGCCAGCTCACCCACCGCCTCGGCGTTGACGCGGTTGTAGACCTGGTCCGGCAACAGCCCGGGCGCATGAGCGATGCCGGCGAGGTGGACGATGTGGCTCACACCGGCAATAAGCCCGGACCAGTCTGCCGGTTGGCTCAGGTCGGGGAGGGGAACCCGCTCGACGGCGTTCCGCGCCGGAATGGCGGCGGGGTCGCGCGCCGCTGCTCTGACACGCCAACCCTCTTGAGCGAGAGCAGCCGTCATTCGCTTGCCGACGAAGCCCGAAGCTCCGGTGATCAGCACGCATCGCGTCATGTCACCTTCCCTCGGACAGAGCGTAGAGCGTCGGCCCCGTGACCAGCACCCCAACGCCGAGGCACAGCAGGTCGGCGACCAAGGAGTGCGCCAGCACCGTGACGACCGCCAGAATCGCCAGCATGGCGCATAGCAGGAACACCCGCGCCGTCACTTGCGGCACGCTCAGGCCGTGCGCGACGGCGCGCTGATAGAAATGCGTGCGGTGCGCCGAGGAGATCCGCTCGCCGGCGGCCATGCGGCGGAACAGCGTCAACGTCGCGTCGGCCAGCGTGTACAGCGCCAGCAGCAGCGCCGCGGCGAGGTTGGTCTCGGCCACGAAGACCAGCATGACGGCGAGAATAATGCCGATCGGCAGGCTGCCGGCATCGCCGAGAAAGATCGAGGCCGGATGCTTGTTGAACATGGCGAAGCCGAGCGTGGCGCCGAGCATGGCCAGCGCCAGCAGGCCGATCGCGGGCGGCACGGCGCCGAGAGCCTCAAGCGCAACGACGGCGAGCGTGATCGGCACCACCTGCGCCACCGTCATCCAGTCGAGCCCGTCGAGAAAATTGACGGCGTTGACCCACCAGACGATGCCGAGCACCAACAGCACATCCTCGGCCCCGGCGGGCATCAGGCCGGGCAACAGCCGCAAATCTCCCGGCAGCAACCCGACCACGAGAATGGCCGCCAGCAATTGCCCCACCAGGCGTGTCCAAACTCCGAGCGCGCGTGCGTCGTCGATCGCGCCGAGCAAGGTGAGGCCGGCCGCCGCCAGCAAGGCGCCGAAGATTTTCGGCTCTCCCCCCGGCGTCCAGACGAAAAGACCGACCGCGCAGCCTGCGAACACCGACGCCATCACGGCGAGCCCGCCCCCTTGCGGCGTCGGGGCCTGATGCGAGGACCGCTCGTTTGGATGGGCCAGCAGGTAGCGGATCAGCATCGGCCGCAAGATCGAGATCAGCAGGGCTGAAAGGCCCGCGCATCCGGCCACTAGCGCAGCGGCCCACAGCGCCGTCTGGACGTGCGGCATTCTCTAATGAAGCGTGCGCGAGGCGGGCTGCCATTCGCCCTTGCCTGCGACCGGGTTCCCGCCGCCCGCCGGCACATAGCCCTCGACCGTGGCGCGCAGCAATTCCTGCATCTCCGACTCGTCCAGCCTCTGGATCGCGTCCTCGAGCCGCTCCAGCACGGCGATCAGCTCGTCATAGGGCACGATCGGCTCGGAGTTCTTGAAGATGCGCGGATGGCTGGTGCCGGTGGTGTTCTCGCCGATCAACAGCTCCTCATAGAGCTTCTCGCCCGGGCGCAGGCCGACATATTCGATGGCGATGTCGCCGTCGGGATGCTTGTCGTCGGCGACGTCGAGTCCCGACAGGCGGATCATGGTGCGGGCGAGGTCGTCGATCTTGACCGGCGTGCCCATCTCCAGCACGAACACCTCGCCGCCCGCCGCCATGGTGCCGGCCTGGATGACGAGCTGGGCGGCCTCGGGAATCGACATGAAATAGCGGATCACGTCGGGATGAGTGACGGTGACCGGGCCGCCCGCCCTGATCTGGCTGCGGAACAGCTTGACCACCGAGCCCGAGGAATCGAGCACGTTGCCGAACCGGACCATGGTGAAGATGGTGGACGTGCCGCGCTCCTGCGCCAACGCCTGAAGGATCTGCTCGGCGAGGCGCTTGCTGGCTCCCATGATGTTGGTCGGGCGCACCGCCTTGTCGCTCGACACCAGCACGAAGCGCTCGACGCCGCATTCCTTGGCCGCCTCGGCCAGCACCAGCGTGCCGAACGTGTTGTTCTGGAGGCCGGCGAACGGGTTCGACTCGACGATCGGCACATGCTTATAGGCCGCCGCGTGATAGATCACCTCGACCCCGCGCTCCTGAATGGTGCGGGTCACCAGCTTGCGGTCGAGCACCGATCCCAGCACCGCGATCACTTTGGTGGGAGCGGTGGCCAATTCGGGTTCCTTCTGCAAGCGGCGCTGGATGTCGTCGATCTCCATTGAGATGTCGTATAGCGCGACCTCCGACAGTTCGAACAGCACCAGCGTCTTGGGGCCGAGCTTGAGCAGCTGGCGCGTCAGCTCCGAGCCGATCGAGCCGCCGGCGCCGGTGATCATCACCACTTTGCCTTGCACGTTGGCGGCCAGCAGTTCGAGGTTGGGCGTCACCGGATCGCGTCCCAGCAGATCCTCGACGTCGATCGGCCGGAGGTCGCTCACCTGGACATGGCCCGAAGCGATCTCCTCCAACGCCGGCAGCGTCTTCACCACCACCGGGAAGGCCTCCAGCATCTTGAGCGCGAGCCGGCGCTCGCCGCGCAACGCCGATGGCGTGGCGAGCAGCACCTCCTTGACGTTCTCCTCGGTAATTACCTTGCCGATCCTTTCCGGCCGCAGCACCTTGACGCCATGCACCAGCTGGCCGGCGAGCGAGGGATTGGGATCGATGAAGGCGACCATCTTGTAGCCGCCGGTCTCGTTAAGCGCGCGCAACAGCTGGATGCCAAGAGTTCCCGCGCCGTAGATGATCACCGGTTTGCGCTCATCGAAGCTCACCCCCTTATGCTCCGGGGCGGCCCTGAGCAGCATGGCTCCGGCCCACTGCCGGCTGAGCCGGATGAGCAGCGCGGCGATCAAGGCGTAGATCACGATCACCGACCGCGGATGGTCCTTGACGGCCATCATCAGCACCATCACCGCCCACAGCATCGCCGCGATGACCACCGCGACATAGATTCGGGTTGTGCCCTCCGGTCCGATGAAGCGGGTGACCAGCTTGTACAGGCCGCGCATATAGAAGACAGCCACGCCGATCAGCGGCGCGGCGATCAGCAGCAGCCATTTGTTGAAGGTCGGCGGAACGTAAAGGTGGCTCAGTCGCAGCGTGTAGGCGCCCCAGATCGCCAGGCTCAACAGCGCCAGGTCGTTGATCATCAGGAGCGCGCGCTTGAACCAGCGGGGACGCTCGATCAGCCAGACGGCGAGACGCATGAAGGGCCACCCCGAACCGGTCTTAGAGCCGGACTAATCTTCGCCCGCGGAGAGTGCGTCGCACCATAACCGAACCCCGCCGGGAACGGAAGTAAGCCTGGGCTGACCATCAAAAAAGGCCGAAACCGGGAGCGTGTCGGGCTCCATCTAGCCCAGGATCAGCACGTGCAGGCGGCTTGGGCCATGCGCGCCGCGCACGATGGTCTGCTCGATATCGGCGGTACGCGATGGCCCGCTGATGAGATTGACGGTGCGCGGCAGGTACCCCTCGCCATGAATCGTCCGCAGCCGGTCGAACGCCTCCTCATAGGAGCCGACGATGTCCGACGCGGCGATGAGAACGGTATGCGCCTCGGGCAGGAAATTGAGCGTGGTGGGATTGTCCGCCCCCGACACCAGAAACAGCGTGCCGGTCTCGGCCGCGGCCACCGCCGCGCGCGACAGCGAGGCCCGGTCGCCCGGCTGGGCGGCTCCGAATTCACGCTCGATGTCCCAGGCCTCGCGCCACGGCAGCGTGGCCAGGACGGGATCGGCCCCCAGGCGCAGCCGAGGCGGCAGATTGCAAGTGCCGAGATACGATGCGATGGCCCCGACCGCCTCTTTGGGCGTGGCGACGCGCCTCACATCGGCCTCTTGCTGGGTGAGCATGTCGATGAACAGCGCCACGCGTTCCTCGCCGCTGCGCAACGCGCGCGCGGGAATCGTGTTGCGCGGGTGCCGCTCGAGCCGCCGCGTGACTGCACTCCGGCGCGCGCGGTCCAAGCTCGCCACGCCGAGTGCGGCACGAATGCGGTCCATCACCAGGGCGCGGGCTTCGTCGGAGGTGCTCATCTGCGCTCCTTCCGCCGTGCGCGCGCGTAAAGATTGTGGAACGTCTTGCCTTGTGGGGCAGGAAGGTCGCGCGCCGCAGTCCAGGCCTTGAGCAGCGGCACGTGGCTCAACCGGCCATGCGCGCCGCCCCGCCACGTCAGGAAGCGGGCCACGCTGCCGGCAACAGCGTGATACAGCCTGGGATGCTTGGCGGCGTAAGCCCACAGCTTCAGCATCAGCCGCTCCGGCAACGGCGCCTGGCCGCGCGCGAAGTCGCGCTCCCGCCAAGTGCGCATCATGTCGGGCAGCGGGATGTCCATCGGGCACACTGCCTCGCACCGGCCGCAGAAGCTCGAAGCGTTGGGCAGGTCGCGGGCGCGGTCGATGCCTCGCAGCTGCGGCGTCAGCACCGCGCCCATCGGTCCCGGATAAACCGCGCCGTAAGCATGGCCGCCGATGGCCCCGTAAACCGGGCAATGATTGAGGCACGCGCCGCAGCGGATACAGCGCAGCATGTCGGCAAGCTCGTTGCCGAGCATCTCGCTCCGGCCGTTGTCGAGCAGCACGACATGATAGTCGTCGGGACCGTCGGGATCGCGGTCGCGGCGAGGGCCGGTGGCGAAGGTGGTATAGGTGGTGATCTCCTGTCCCGTCGCCGAGCGGGCGAGCAGCCGCAATATGGTGGCGGCGTCCTCCAGCGTCGGCACGATCTTCTCGATCGAGGCGATGACGATATGCATGGCCGGCAGCGTCGAGGTCAGGTCGCCGTTGCCCTCATTGGTCACGATCACCGATGAGCCGGTCTCGGCGATCAGCAGATTGGCGCCGGTGATGCCGACATCGGCGGCGAGAAATTTCTCGCGCAACACTTTGCGGGCCTCGGCGACGAGATATTGAGCCTGGTCGAGCCGCCGTTCCCGCGGCAGCCGCTCATGCCGCCTGCGAAAGTTCGCCTCGATGGTCTCCTTGTTGAGGTGAATGACCGGGGCGATGATGTGGCTGGGGCGCTCGCCCCTGAGCTGCACGATATATTCGCCGAGATCCGTCTCGACCACTTCGATATGCGCCTTCTGGAGATGGGCGTTCAGCCCGATTTCCTCCGACACCATCGACTTGCCCTTGGTCACAAGCTTGGCGTCCGCCTCCTGGCAGAGCTTGAGCACGATGGCGCGGGCGTCGGCGGCAGTGGGCGCGTAATGCACCTGGCCGCCGCTCTCGGTCACTTTGCGCTCATAGGCGTCGAGATAGAGATCGAGATGCGCGAGCGTATGGTCCTTGATGGCCCGGGCTTCCTCGCGCAGCGTGTCGAACTCGGGCAATTTCGCTTTTGCCGTAGCGCGTTTGACCACGAAACCGCGCTTGACGTTCTGGAGCGCCTTCTGCAAGGCGGGATCGGCCAGCGCCCGCGCCGCGCCCGTCTTGAAATCATGCTTGGCGTTCGCCATCGGCCCGCCGTCCTCAGCGCTTCTGCCGGGGCGCGGCTATTGCCGGCTCATCCGTCATGCCTGCCAGCACCTCGGCGACGTGGCGCGCCCCGATCTCGGCACGCGTGCGGGCGAGGCGGCCGGCGATATGCATCAGGCAGCCGAGGTCGCCGCCGAGCAGCGTCGATACCCCCGAGCCGACGATGTCGTGCACCTTGGCGTCGACGATCGCGGTCGAGATCTCCGGATACTTGACCGAGAAGGCGCCGCCGAACCCACAGCACACCTCGCTCTCGCCCAGTTCGACCAGCGACAGCCCCTTGACGCTCGACAGCAATTCCCGCGGGGCGTCGCGCACCTGTAGCTCGCGCAAGGACGAGCAGGAATCGTGATAGGTGACGCTTGCCTCATAGGCGGCGTCGACCTTGGTGAGGCCGAGCACCTCAACCAGAAACGAAGTCAGCTCGTAACTCTTGAGGGCTAGCGCCTCGGCGCGCTGGGCAAAATCTGGGTCCTCGGCCAGAAGGCGCGGATAATGGACCCGCAACATGCCGGCGCAGGACCCCGAGGGCGCCACCACATAGTCGAAACGCTCGAATGTCTGCACCACCCGGCGGGCGATCGCCGCCGCATCGCGCCGGTCGCCGGAATTATAGGCGGGCTGCCCGCAGCAGGTTTGCTGCCGCGGCACTTCGACCTGCGCGCCGCCCGCCTCCAGCAGCTTGATTGCGGCAAAGCCGACGCTTGGCCGGAACAGGTCGACGAGGCAGGTAACGAACAGGCCGACAAACGGGCCATTCTGTGCGGCAGGCGTGGCGATCATGATGCCGGTCGAGTTTCGCATGGTGTGGCGGGAGATAGCAGCCAGGATGTAGCATCGTCGCTTGCGACTCAAGAAATCCGAAGTCGCGGGTGATAAGAAGGCGAGATCAGGAAGGGGAGGAGGATGCTGGCACGGGCCTTGGCCATGCTTGCCCTTATGCTGCTGCCGGCCGCGCGCGCCTGGGCTGCCGATGCGGAGCCTGTGACGCTGGTCACGGCGCTGGCCTATGGCACCCATCTACCGGGCCTCGGCGAGGCGGCGGTCACCCTCGCCAAACTGCTCAAGGAGCGTTCAGGCGGCGCCTTGGCGTTCGATCTGAAACAGCCGGGGGACGGCGCTAAGCCTGACGAGATCCTCGACCGGGTGTCTAGCGGCAGCATCGATGCCGGCTTCGCCCCGGCCGCGTTCTGGTCGGCCAGGCTCCCGGCCGCGGCGTTGTTCTCGGGTTTTCCCTTCGGTCCCGACGCCAAGCTCTATCTCGACTGGTTCGAGAACGGCAATGGCCGGAAGCTCGATCAGGAGATGTACGACCACGCCGATCTCAAGGTGCATGTCATGCCCTGTGCCTTCGGCGGTGCCGAGGCCGGCGGCTGGTTCGCCAAGGAGATCAAGACCAAGGACGACATCGAAGGTCTGCGCATGCGGATTTTCGGTCTCGGTGGCCGGGTCATGTCGCGGCTTGGCGCCATCACCGTGCTGGTGCCGGGCGGCGACGTGCTCGCCGCTTTCGAGCACGGCAAGATCGACGCGGCCGAGCTCTACCCGCCCGCGGTGGACGAGCGTCAGCCCCTCAAGGACAAGATTAAGCTCATCTACGTGCCAGGCTGGCATCAGCCCGAGACCGTGCTCGAGCTCATGATCAACAAGGATCGCTGGGATGGGCTGTCGGATTATCAACGCGGCCTGATCAAGGGAGCGTGCCTCGCCACGCTGCAATCGACCCTGGCCGACGGCGCGCAGCGTCAGGAGGATGCTCTGGCCAGCATTGCCAAGGCCGGCGTTCGCATCGAGCCCTGGCCGGACGACGTGCAGGCCGCCTTGCGGTCGGCCTGGACCGACATCGCCAAAGAAGAGGGCGACCGTGACTATTTCTTCCGCACGGTGTTCGACGACATCGAGGCGTTCCGCGCCAAGGCGGCCAGCGCCGCCCCGCCGACTGCCCCGGCCGGGCCTGATGCCTCGGCCGAGGCTAAAGCCGCGCCCTGAGCGCCGCTATTGGGCGGTTTGCGTCTTCAAATAGGCGATGATGTCGGCCCGCTCGCCGGCATCGGGAATTCCTGGAAAGGCGAGCGCCATCGGCGAATCGGGGATCATCGCCTTGGGGTCGGTGATCCATTTGTCGAGATTCTCCTCGCTCCAGGTGAATCCTTGGTCGCCGAGTTTCTTCATGCCGGCGGAATAGGGATAGCCGGCCACGCTCGCGGCCTTCCGGCCGACGATGCCGTTGAGCTCGGGTCCGACAATCGTCGTGGCGCCGGGTCCGACCTGATGGCAGATGCCGCATTTGGCGAAGGCCGCCTTGCCCTTGGCGGCATCGCCTTCGGCCAGCGCCGGTGTGCAGAGCGCAACGAGCGCGGCTGCGGCAAGTCCATAAGCAAATCCTCTAAACTGCAAGGTCCTCATCTCACTCCTCCTAGTTTCCTCCCGGAATCGGGTTCAAGCCCCGGAAGATCGCCCAGCATCCTGACCCGCATCATTATTGACGTGGGACTTTATCAGAACGCCTCAAACCCACAAAAAGCCTCGCCTGCGACATCCTAACCCGCCCGGAAGCCGCTTGTTGCGGCCAAGATCGGCGCCGCGCCGGGGCGTATTGCCCGCCAACCCGTTGCGTGCGAAAGACAAGGGCGGGTCTCCTCAAACCATTGCTCGGACGCGCTCGGAGCCTAGGATGTCGCACGTTTCCCTGCCCAGCCCCGATCTCGCGATCCTTCAGCGGCGCAACGACATTCTGAAGCAGCTGAAGAAGGTCGCGCCCGGCGCCACCCTGATCACCGACCAGGAGGGACGCCGTACCTTCGAGACCGACGCGCTGACCGCCTATCGCTGCCTGCCGCTCGCCGTTGTGCTGCCGGACTCGACCGAGGAGGTCAGCGCCATTTTGCGCTTCTGCCACGAGAACCACATCAAGGTGGTGCCGCGCGGCGCCGGCACCTCGCTTTGCGGCGGCGCGCTGCCGCTCGAGGACGCCATCGTGCTGTGCCTGACCCGCATGACCAAGGTCCTGTCGCTCGACCTGGGCAACCGCGTGGCCCGGGTCGAGGCCGGCATGACCAACACCGGCATCACCGAAGCGGTGGCGGACCACGGCTTCTTCTATGCGCCCGATCCGTCGAGCCAGATCGCCTGCACCGTTGGCGGCAACGTCGCCACCAATTCCGGCGGGGCGCATTGCCTGAAATACGGCGTCACCACCAATAATGTGCTCGGCGTCCGCATGGTGCTGATGAACGGCGACATCCTCGACATCGGCGGCCCGAGCCTCGATGCGCCCGGCTACGATTTCCTCGCTCTGATCGTCGGCTCGGAAGGCCAGTTCGGTGTCGTCACCGAAGTGACCGTGCGCCTGCTGAAGGCCGCGGAAGGCGCCCGGCCGATGCTGCTCGGCTTCGACTCCAACGAGACCGCGGGCGCCTGCGTCGCCGCCATCATCGCCGCCGGCATCATCCCCGTGGCGCTGGAGTTCATGGATCGCCCGGCGATCCATGTCTGCGAGCATTTCGTCAAGGCCGGCTACCCGCTCGACGTCGAGGCGCTGCTGATCGTCGAGGTGCAGGGTTCGGAAGACGAGATCGACACGCTGCTGGAAAAGATCACCGAGATCGCCGAGGACTTCCACCCGTTGGTGATGCGCCGCAGCCAGAGCGCCGCGGAAAGCGCCAAGATCTGGAAGGGGCGCAAGGCGGCGTTCGGCGCCATCGGCCAGCTGTCCGATTATTACTGCATGGATGGCGTGATCCCGCTGTCGAAGCTGCCCAAGGCCCTCGACGAGATCGGCTGGATCTGCCGCCGCTACCGTTTCGATGTGGCCAACATCTTTCATGCCGGCGACGGCAACCTGCACCCGCTGATCCTCTATAACGCCAACGATCCGCTCCAGTTGGAGCGCGTCGAGCTGTGCGGCGCAGAGATCTTGAAACTGTGCGTCGAGCTTGGCGGCTGTCTCACCGGCGAGCATGGCGTCGGCATCGAGAAGCGCGAATTGATGAGCGTGCAGTTTACCGATGCCGATCTCGAGCAGCAGATGCGGGTCAAGGCGGCGTTCGATCCGGACTGGCTGCTCAATCCCGGCAAGGTGTTTCCGCTGGAAGGACGAGGCGCCCAGTGACCGGTCACATGCGCGTCGGCTTTCATGCTCCCGACACGGTGGAGGAGCTGGCCTATCTGGTCGCCGAGGCGGCCGATACCCGCACGCCGCTCGAGGTCATGGGGCGCGGCACCAAGCGCGAGGTCGGCCGCCCGGTGCAGCATGGCGCGGTGCTGAGCACCGAGAATCTGGTCGGCGTGCCGCTATACGAGCCGAGCGAGCTGGTGGTGGTGGCGCTGGCCGGCACCCCGCTCACCCAGGTCGAGGCGATGCTCGCCGAGAACGAGCAGGAGCTCCCGTTCGAGCCGGTCGATCTTGGGCCGGTGCTCGGCTTCGGCCCGGGCCAGGGCACCGTCGGCGGCATGGTCGCCGCCAACTTGTCGGGCAGCCGCCGCATCATGGCCGGCGCCGCGCGCGACCATGTGCTCGGCGTGCAGGCGGTCAATGGCCGCGGCGATACCATCCGGGCCGGCGGCCGGGTGATGAAGAACGTCACGGGCTACGATCTGGCGCGGGGCATCGCCGGCTCCTGGGGCACGCTCGCGGTCATGACCGAGGTCGCGCTCAAGGTGCTGCCGGTCCAGCGCGAGGTCCGCACCGTATTGTGCTTCGGCCTGGCCGACCTGACCGGGGTCGAGGCCTTGTGCCTGGCCCTCGGCACGCCGTTCGAGGTCTCCGGCACCGTGCACCTGCATGCCGGGCTGGCCGAGCATTTCTCCGACCAGGAGATCGCCAATGCCGGCGCCTCGGTCACCGCCATCAGGGTCGAGAATTTCCCGGCTTCCGCCCGCTACCGCTCCAGCCGGCTCAAGCAGATGCTTCAGGCCTACGCGCCCGCGCTCGAGCTCGACACCATGCGCAGCCGCATCTTCTGGCACGAGGTGAGGGCGCTCAAGATGTTCGCCGCGAGCGCGCGCCCGCTATGGCGCATCTCCACCGTGCCCTCGACCGCGGCAAAGCTGGTTTCGAGCCTCGCCCGCAAGATCGATGTTCGCGTGATGTATGACTGGTCCGGCGGACTCATCTGGCTCGAGACCCCCCCCATCTCCGACGCCGGCGCCGTCGAGATCCGCCGCACCCTTGCCGAATTTGGCGGCCATGCCACTCTGATCCGGGCCGAGACCGGCGCCAGGGCCGGTATCGACGTGTTCCAGCCGCTCGACCCGCCGCTCATGGCGCTGACGGCCGCCGTCAAGAAGGCCTTCGATCCGGTCGGTATTCTCAATCCCGGCCGCATGTATTCGGGAATTTAGGCGAGCCCATGCAAACCAATTTCAATTCCGTCCAGCTCGCCGATCCGACCATCGCCCGCGCCGACGCGATCCTGCGCCGTTGCGTCCATTGCGGGCTGTGCACCGCCACCTGTCCGACCTATGTGCTGACCGGCGACGAGCGCGACTCTCCGCGCGGCCGCATCTACTTCATGAAGCAGATGTTCGAGGAGCGCGAAGTGACGCCGTCGATGACCCATCACATCGACCGCTGCCTCTCCTGCTTCTCCTGCATGACCACCTGTCCCTCCGGCGTCGACTACATGCATCTGGTCGATCTCGCCCGGACCCGCATCGAGGCCAAGGGCCACCGCACGCCGCGCGAGCGGACCTGGCGCTGGATCGTGAGCAAGGTGCTGCCCAATCCGCGGCGCTTCCGCCTGGCGATGACCTTGGGCTGGCTGGCGCGGCCGTTCCGCAACTTGATTGCCCGGGCCGGGTTCGAACGGCCGGCCGCCGCCTTGGCGCTGCTGCCGAGCCGGCCGCCGAAAGCGCCGCTCATCAGGCCGAAATCGGCGATCGGCAAGGACCCCAAGGCCAAGCGCGTGGCGCTGATGCTGGGCTGCGTGCAGGAGGTGCTCGCGCCTTCGATCAGCCGGGCCGCCATCAGGCTGCTCAGGCGGCACGGCGTCGACGTCGTCGTGGTCAAGGACGAGACCTGCTGCGGCGCGCTGGTGCATTCGCTCGGCAAGGACGAGGAGGCGCGC
>JADMIO011602953.1_pt1 | contig 12994 bp, 6 predicted proteins | sample 8958161 | NCBI WGS metagenome assembly JADMIO01 (sample SAMN16585339, study PRJNA669376) | soil metagenome | isolation source: Crop rotation soil | place: USA: Cullars Rotation, Alabama | collected 2011 | reverse complement strand
TGCTCTTCCGATCTCCGCGTGTTACGGACGATCGCTGCTGCCCACGGTAACCGATGCCCACGTCGTCCTGGGCCACTTCGGTGGCGGCGGTCTGCTCGGCGGCGAGTTCAAACTCGACCAGAAGCGCGCTCACGCAGCGATCGCCTCCCTGGCCGCCGCGATCGGCAAAGCGTCGGGCAAGCGTTGCAGTGTAGTGACTGCGGCCGAAGGGGTACTCTCAGTTGCGAACACAAACATGGAGCGTGCGTTGCGGCACATTTCAGTTGAACGTGGTCACGATCCGCGACAGTTTGCGTTGCTGCCGTTTGGCGGCGCGGGCGGTTTGCATGCAGTCGAACTCGCGCGTGCGCTGCGCATTCCCCTCGTGATTGCGCCGCAAGCGCCGGGCGCGCTGTCGGCGGTCGGCGTGATGGTCGCCGATGTCATAAAAGATCAGAGCCGCACGGTCATGTTTCGCGACGAGCCGAAGCAGATCGCGCGTTTGCAGAAAGTGTTTGCGGAGCTGGAACGAGAAGCGGCGTCGGTGCTGCGCGCGGAGGGTTTTGCGCGGGCGCAACAACGACACGAGCGAGTACTCGCGATGCGCTATCGTGGCCAGTCGTTTGAACTGGAAGTGAGACAAACGACGGGCGACATCGCCGCGAGTTTTCATCGCGCGCATCGAGAGCGTTACGGTTACGCGCAGGAGCAGAGCGAGGTGGAGATTGTGAGCGCGCGGCTGCGTTCGTTTGGCCTGGTGCCTAAGTTGCCGGTCGCAAAGATTGCTTCATCGCGCGGCATTGCCAAGCCACACGACAACAGGACGGCTTACTTCGGCGGACGAAAACTCAACGTTGGTATTTACCGGCGCGACGAACTGCGTGGCGGCGTGAAATTAAAAACGCCGTGCATCGTGACGGAGTATTCGGCGACGACGTTGATACCCGCGGACGCGCAAGCGCGCGTGGACCAGTGGGGAAACATATTGATCGACTTATGAAAACACGCTTCGATCCCACCACGCTCGAGATTTATCGCGCGCTCTTCACCTCCGTGGCTGAAGAGATGGGCGTCGCGCTACGCCGCACGGCCTTCTCGCCAAACATCAAAGAGCGGCGCGATTACTCGTGCGCGGTCTTCGACGCCGCCGGTCGCGTGGTTGCGCAGGGCGATCACATGCCGGTGCATCTCGGCTCGATGCCGATGGCGGTTGCAGCCGCGTTGCACGAAATCAAGTTTGCGCCCGGCGACGTCGTCGCTGTGAACGATCCGTTCGCGGGCGGCACGCATCTCCCCGACGTCACCCTTGTGATGCCGGTCGTCGTCAAAGGCTCACGCATTCTGTTCTACGTTGCGAATCGCGCGCATCACGCGGACATCGGCGGCGCGACGCCGGGCTCGATGGGCCTCGCGACGGACATCTACGGTGAAGGCATTCGCATTCCGCCGATTCGGCTCGTGCGTAGAGGCGAGTTGGACGCGGACACGATGCGTTTGCTGCTCGCAAACGTACGCGGCCACGTGGAACGGCGCGGCGATTTCGATGCGCAGATCGGTTCGCTCAAAACGGGCGCCGCACGTCTGCTCGAGATCATCGAGCGCCGCGGCGAAAAGGAAGCCACGGTTTACGCCGCGCAGTTGATCGACTACTCAGCGCGACTCATGCGCCACACGATTGCTTCGATTCCCGACGGCGTTTACGAAGCCGAAGACTATCTGGATGACGACGGCGTCGACGATCGTCCGGTGCGTATCGCCGTGCGCGTCACGATTCGCGGCGAGCGTGCGGTCGTTGATTTCAACGGCAGCGCGCCGCAGGTAACGGGCGCGATCAATGCGGTCGAGGCGATCACCGTCTCGGCGGTGTCTTACGTTTTTCGTTGTCTCGTCGCTGGTGAAGTGCCGGCGAGCGCGGGGTTGATGGAGCCGATCGAAGTGCTCGCGCCCGCTGGAACCGTCGTGAACGCGAATCCGCCGGCATCCGTGGCGGGAGGGAACGTGGAAACGTCGCAACGCATCGTCGACGTGTTGTTCAGAGCGTTGGCCCAGGCGCTGCCGGAACGCATACCGGCGGCGAGTCAGGGCACGATGAACAATCTGACGATCGGCGGGATCGACACGCGCACCGGGCAGGAGTTTTCGTACTACGAAACCGTTGCGGGCGGCATGGGCGCACGGCCCTCGCTTGACGGCATGAGCGGCGTGCACACGCACATGACGAACAGTTTGAACACGCCGGCCGAGGCGCTCGAGTATGCGTATCCGTTGCGTGTTCGTGAGTATCGCTTGCGCCGCGGTTCGGGTGGAAAAGGGAAGCAACACGGCGGTGATGGTGTCGTGCGCGAGATTGAGACGCTCGTACCCGCGCGCATGTCGTTGCTGGCGGATCGCCGGAAGCGTGGTCCGTATGGTTTGCATGGTGGTCGTGATGGTGAGGTGGGCAAGAACGAGATTAACGGCCAGCAGATCGCTGCGAAGAGTTCTCACCAACTGAAAGCGGGAGATCGCATTCGTCTTGAAACGCCCGGTGGCGGAGGCTGGGGGAAAAGTGATAAAGCGGATTAGGTGGTGAGGCGCCGATAAATACCAGGCAAACGTTCGGGCAACGACAAAACATCATCGATGATCGTGTAACCAACCTCGCCGTACAAATCTTTCAACTCAGCCTCAGACTCGCGATCGATCGTGATGCAGAACGGAGTGATGCCTTCGTTTTTCGCCTGCCGCAACGCCTCGCGCGTATCTTCGCGCGCATACCGCGCGTCGCCATAATCGTGGTCGTAAGGACGCCCGTCCGAGAGCACGATCAAAAGCCGCGTACGCGCGTCCTGTTTCGCCAGCCGCGCGGTGGCGTGACGAATCGCCGCGCCGAGACGCGTGTTGTTCTGGTAGTTGATGCCGCCGATGCGTTTCTTCACTTCGTCCCCGTACTTCTCGTTGAAGTCTTTCACGACGTAAAACTTCACGTTGCGACGCCCTTCGGAAGTGAACCCGTTGATCGAATAAACATCGCCCACTGCTTCGAGCGCTTCGCTCATCAACACCAAACCCTCTTTTTCAATCTCGATGATGCGCCGCCCCGGCCGCGTGTATGGCTGCAACGGGTGGCGGCCAATCGTGCGCGCGGTCGATGACGACTGGTCCAATAGAAACGAAACCGCCACGTCGCGCCGGCGCCGCAAACGCTTCGTGTAAATGCGTTCGGACTGCTGCCCGTCAGCCCGGCGATCGATCACGTAGTCGATCACGGCGTTGAGATCAAATTCTTCGCCATCGACTTCATTCGCGACGCGCGTGAGATTTTCCGGCTTCATCAACTGAAACTGGTGGCGAATCGAAGAGATCACGCCTTTGTGCCGTTCGCGCGTCTGTTCCACAAAATTTCGATCGCCGTGCTTCACGCGCTTTTCGATCACGCGGCACCAGCCGAGCCGATGATCCGTCAACTCGCGGTCCCACTCGTCGTAGTTGTAAGCGACTTCGCCTTCGGAGAGCAGGTGTTCCGGAGTTTCGGACTCGGACCACGCTTCGGCGCCGGTGAGCTCGTCCGGATCGCCCTCGGGTGAAGGATCGTTCCACGCGTTGAAGAGTTCGCGCGCGTCGCGGCGCTGCGGCATCTGCTGCGTTTGTTGTTGCTTCCTCCGCTCAGTCGCGCCCGCGTCGTCTTCGTTTTCGGAGGGATCTTCGGGTGCTTCGACTTGCTGGACCGAGTCGTCCATCGGCGTGACTGATTTGAATAGATCGTAGACGCGAATCGTGGCCATCAACGTGTCTGCCACTGTCGCGTTCGAATCCGATAGATACTCGCTGACGATCTGTTCCAGCTCCGAGACGACCTGCGGGTAAGCCTGGCGTGCGTCTTCGCGCGCGCCGCCGAGCATTGTGATTTGAAACAAGAGTTCGAACGGTACGAGTAACGCGGGCAGCTCATTTATGTGCGGGCGTCTTTGGCCGAGATGTGCGCGGATCAAATCGAGATCGCGTCGCAGCCCGCGGTATGTTTGGCGCAGACGTCGATCGATGCGCCCGTTCTCGAGCGTGCCGAAAATGCGCCGTGCGAGTTGCGGGAGTGGGAAGAGTTTCAGCGCATCGCGATAGTCGATTAAATCCGGTTTTTGTTTCTGTCCTGGATCCCTTTCCTCCTGACTCTCGCTTGCGTGCAGCAACTCATCAGCGATCGCAAACGCGTCCAGAGCGTCGGCTTCAGAAAACCTCGACTTCGTAGCTGCATACGCGGCGCCTAAAGTGCCACCACGTTCATACGTCCCAAACTCAATCTGCCCCGCACCGTGCGCCGCCAGCACCTTGTAAAGCTTGAAGTCGAGATCGTCTTCACCAAACTCATTCACCAACGAAGGAAGATGAATCGTCCGGCCGTCACCAATCCGCGCCTCGTCCGGCACTGCCGCCAGCGGCGCAACTTCAACCTCGCGTCCCGTCAACGCTTCAACGTACAACCGCAGCAAGTGCTGCACTGAATCCAACGCCAACCCGGCGCTGCCACTGTGCAACGCCTCATAACTGCCGCGCGTTTCGAGCGAGAAATAACTGCGACGCGCGCGATTGTCTGAGCGGCCCGACTTCAGCCCGCGTCGCGCCCACGCTTCAAACTGCTCGATCGAAACACTGCGCAGCGCACGCGAACTCGATCGAAAACACGCAAGCGCCGCTTCCGCATCGACCGCCGCGATCTCCTTCGTCAACCCGAGCACGCGTCGCGAAAGCTCGATTGCTTCCGCGCGATCGATGTCCGCAGCGAGCAGTCGCAAAAAACCGGGACTGCTGCGCACAAACGCCACGAGACCCGCGTTGCCATGCGCTGCGACGGCCCACAACAGCGCAATCCAGTCGTCGAAAATCTCAAACGCGCGACGCAGGATCTCGCCGCCGGCCAGCAGAATGTGCAACGCGGCGCCGCCGCCACGTTCGAGAAACTCATTAACGCTCGTGAGTAATCGTTTTGCGTCCGCGGCTGAGAGTTCGGCGAGTGCTTCCGGAAGTGCGTTCCACGCATCGGTTGCGATACCACCCGCGCGCGTTGCGAACGATGACGCCAAAGCGAGTGCCGCCGCGATAACGGCGGGATCTCCGAACGCTCCGAGCGCGGCGGCAACCTCGGTGCTGGCTTTCAGAAACTCGGCGCTGTGTTTTGCGGAGCGCCGCGCGATCTCCGTGGCGATCTCCAGCACGGCTGTAGTGACTTCGACGTTGCCGACGCCTTCGACGATCGACGGTAAATCGAGCAACGTCTCTCGGCCAATCGAGGTGGAAAGGACCATCTGGCGCGCGCACAACGTGAAGATCGCGGGATACAAGTCGTGCGGCACGCTGCGCAGGTCTTCAACGCCGGCGATGAAAAACGAAACCGACGTTTCGTAGTCACTCATCGCGAGGCGACGGCCCATGTCACCCCACGCGCGCAGTTCCGAGGGTTGCAAAAGCTGCGCGGCGTTCGGGGCGGCTCGCAAAAACTCGATTCCCGCGCGCAAAGAGATCGACGCGATCGACGCACTCGTCTCCAGAATCGCGGCGGCCTGGTCCAACGGCAAGCCTGCGATGCTGCGCGTCAGTTCCAGAAACGACCGCCGCTCTAGTGACTCGTGCTCTTCAGGTTCAGCCATCTGTGTATTTCGTGAAAACCGGTGGCTTAGATGACGGTGGTGATGATCTCGCGGATGCTGCGTTGCAGTTCGCGATCGTCCGTGATGGGCGAAGACATCGCGACCTCGGCGGCGTCGACGGCGGGAATTCCGAGAGCGATCAGTTGGGCCGCGTAGATCAGTAGTCGCGTCGAAACGCCTTCTTCGAGGCCATGACCGCGAAGATTGCGCACCTTCTGACCAATCAAAACCAGGTCGCGCGCGGTGCCTTCGTCAACGCCGCCTTCGCGCGTCACGATTTCCGCTTCCATCTCCGGCGGCGGATAATCAAACTCGATCGCGACAAAGCGTTGGCGCGTCGACTGCTTCAGGTCCTTGAGGATCGATTGATAGCCCGGATTGTAGGATACGACGAGCATGAAATCTTCGGGCGCTTCGACGATCGTGCCGAGTTTCTCGATTGGCAAACGGCGGCGATGATCGGTCAACGGGTGAATGATCACGACCGTGTCTTTGCGCGCTTCGACCACCTCGTCGAGATAACAGATCGCGCCGTTGCGCACGGCCGAGGTGAGTGGACCATCGTGCCAGATCGTCTCTTCGCCTTCGAGGAGAAAACGGCCGACGAGATCGGTTGACGAAAGATCTTCGTGACACGCGACGGTGATCAGCGGGCGCTCGAGTCGCCACGCCATGTGCTCGACAAAACGCGTTTTGCCGCAGCCGGTCGGGCCTTTCAGGATGACGGGCAGCCGAGCCGAATGCGCGGCTTCAAACAGCTCGATCTCCCGAGCGACGGGTAAATAGTAGGGCTCGTTGGCGACGCGATAATCCTTGAGTGCGGTTTCGGGCATTTGATTGAAGTAGGTGGTATCTTAACATCGGTAGGGAAGGCGCCAAAATCAGCCACGGATGACACGGATGAACACGGATAGAAGTAGAGAGAAGAGAGCAGTAGCGAAGTAGAAGATGAAGATAGCAGTAGCAATGAGCGGCGGCGTCGATTCATCCGCCGCCGCGGCAATTCTCAAAGAACAAGGTCACGAACTCGTCGGTTTTACGATGCAGCTCTGGGATCAACGGCGCGGCATCAACGTCGACGAAAACGGCGATCCGCTGCCGTCCCGTTGCTGCTCCCTCGACGACGTTTACGACGCGCGCCGTGTCGCCGAAGAACTCGACTTTCCGTTTTACGTCTTGAATCTCGAACGCGACTTCGAACGCGCCGTCGTGCAACCGTTCGTCACGAGTTATCTCAACGGCGAAACGCCGATTCCGTGCGTCGCCTGCAACAGCCGTTTGAAGTTTGCTTCGCTGGATCGGCTGGCGCTGAGTCTGGGTTGCGAGAAAGTCGCAACGGGACATTACGCGCGCGTTGAATTCGACGAGACAACGAATCGTTATCGTCTGCTGCGCGGACTCAACGAACAAAAGGATCAGTCGTACTTTCTTTGGGAGTTGACGCAAGCGCAACTCTCGCGCGCGCTCTTTCCGCTTGGCGAGATGTCGAAGCCCGAAGCGCGCGAGGCGGCGCGGCAACATGGTTTGAAAGGCGTCGCGGAAAAGAAAGAGTCGCAGGAGATCTGCTTCGTCCCTGACGGCAACTACGCCGGCTTTATCGATCGTTATCTCGAAGCGGAAGACAAACTCGATCGTTTGCCTGGAGCCGGCGACATTGTTGATGTTCACGGCAGAGTCGTCGGACAACACGAGGGCATTCACCGCTACACGATTGGGCAACGACGAGGGATAGGGATTGCGCAGCAACGACCGCTGTACGTCGTCTCGATAGATGCGCACGCGAACAGAGTCGTCGTGGGTTCCGATGAAGAGTTGTTGAGTAACGAGTTCATCGCCGCCGGCGTCAACTGGATCGCGTTAGACAATCCGTCAGATGCGGTGCGCGCTGAGGTACGCGTGCGCTACCGCCACACAGCCGCGCCCGCGACTATTACACCTTTAGCGGACGCGCGCGTGCGCGTCGTCTTTGACGAACCACAGCGGGCCATCACCCCCGGACAAGCGACGGTTTTCTATCGCGGCGATGAAGTCGTTGGTGGCGGCTGGATCGTTCGCCGCTAAACTTTTGCGCCTTCGCTTACGTAACACCACAACCACTAAACTCGAGGAATAAAGCTTATGGCAACGTCAGGAACGCGAAAAACAGTTTGGATTATCTTGGGAATTTTCGGGGCGCTCATTCTCGTAGCGATCCTCGGCATTGCCGTACTTTGGGCCGCGTTGCGCAAGGGCGAACCAACCATTCGCGACAACAGCGTGCTCGCGTTGCGAGTCGCGGGTTCACTGCCCGACTACTCGCCCGACGATCCGTTCAAGCGGTTCTTTGGTGGTCCAGATCAGTCGCTCACCGGACTGGTGATGCAGTTCAAGAAAGCGAAAGTCGATAATCGCATCAAGGCGGTCCTGCTCGACATCGATCTGTCAGGCGTCGGTTGGGGCAAAGCCGAAGAGCTGCGCGACGCGATCACGGATTTCCGTTCTTCAGGCAAACCGGTTTACGCGTACCTCGAGCTGGGACTCAACAAGGAGTATTACATCGCCACCGCGTGCGACAAGATCATCGTGGCGCCGCCGGGCGAGTTGTTCATCAACGGCCTCGCCGCCGACGTGATGTTCTTCCGCGGCTCGCTCGACAAGCTCGGCATCTATCCCGAGATTTATCAGATCGGAAAGTACAAGAGCGCGGGTGATATGTTCACGCAGAAACAGATGACCGACGCGCATCGCGAGTACGTCAACTCGATGCTCGACGACCTGTTCAATCGCTATGTGAACACGATCGCGCAGGCGCGTCACAAATCGCCGGACGACGTGCGGAAGTTGATCGACGACGCGCCGTACAGCGCCGCGAAAGCAAAGGAAGTCGGACTGATCGACGACTCGCTGTATCACGACGGCGTCGAGCAGCAGCTCAAGAAGTTGCTTGGTTACAAAGACTCTGACACGTTTACTCTCGTGCGCGGCGCTGATTATCGCGACGTTGAGCCGGAGTCACTCGGGTTGAACAAGGGCGAGCGCGTCGCGGTCATCTACGCGACCGGCGACATCGGTTCGGGCAGTTCGCAGAACAGTCCGTCAGGCGATCAGTCGATCGGTTCTGACACGGTTGCGAAGGCTTTGACCGACGCCGCCGCGGACAAGACGATCAAAGCGATCGTTTTGCGCGTCGATAGTCCCGGCGGTTCGGGTTTGGCTTCGGACATCATCTGGCACGCGGTTGAAGCAGCGAATCAGAAGAAGCCAGTCGTGGTTTCGATGAGCGACGTGGCGGCTTCGGGTGGTTATTACATCTCGGCGAGCGCCGCGAAGATCATAGCTCAGCCGTCGACGATTACCGGATCGATCGGAGTCGTCGCGGGTAAACCCGTAATGCGCGGGTTTTATGATTGGCTCGGCATCTCGAACGAATACGTGTTGCGCGGCAAGAACGCCGGCATGTTTCGTGAGACCGAAAAGTTTTCCGACGACGAGCGCGCGAAGTTTGAAGACTGGATCAAGAACACTTACTACAACGACTTCGTGCCGAAGGTCGCGAAGGGCCGTAAGAAAGATCCGCAGTTCATCGATTCGGTGGGCCAGGGACGCGTCTGGACGGGCCAGCAGGCGAAGGACCGCGGCCTCGTCGACGATTTTGGCGGACTCGATAAGGCGATTGAAGTTGCGAAGCAGCTCGCGAACATTCCGGCGGACAAAGGCGTCGAACGCGTGATTCTGCCTTACCCGCAGACGTTCCTGCAGCAGTTGCTGAGCGGGTCGAACGAGAATGCAAACACCGAGGTTGAGAAGCAACGCATGGTGTTTGCGGCGTTGCCGGAAGATGCGCGGCGCGCGTTGCGTTACATGCAGTTGATGGAGCGGATGAAGAACGGCGAGTCGATGTTGCTGATGCCGTTTGACGTGCGCTTTAAGTAATGCGATCGAGGTCCATGTAAGGCTGTAAAGCCTCGGGGATGGCGACGGAGCCGTCCTCCTGCTGATAGTTTTCCAAAATCGCAATCCAGGTACGTCCAATCGCGAGGCCGGAGCCGTTCAGAGTATGAACGAACTCCGGCTTTGCGCCTGCACGTCGAAAACGAATCTGCGCGCGTCGCGCCTGAAACGCTTCATAGTTTGAGCACGAAGAGATCTCGCGAAAAGTGTTTTGTGACGGCAGCCACACTTCGATGTCGTACGTTTTGGCAGAACCGAAGCCGATATCCGCTGTTGAGAGCACTACGACGCGATAGTGTAGCCCGAGCTTTTGCAGAATGGTCTCGGCGTTGCGCGTGAGCGATTCGAGTTCTTCGTAAGAGTTTTCCGGCAGCGAGTATTTGACGAGCTCGACTTTCTCGAACTGATGCTGGCGAATGACGCCGCGCGTATCGCGCCCGTAGCTGCCGGCTTCGGAACGAAAGCACGGCGTGTACGCGGCCCAGCGCAGCGGCAGTTGGGCGGCGTCGAGTATCTCTTCGCGATGATAATTCGTGACCGGGACTTCCGCGGTTGGGATGAGATAAAGCTCGCGCGGGTCTTCGAGTTTGAAAAGATCGGTTTCAAACTTCGGTAGCTGGCCGGTGCCGAAGAGCGCGTTGCGATTGACGATGAACGGCGGCAAGGTTTCGGTGTAGCCGTGTTCGCGCGTGTGCACGTCGAGCATGAAATCTTTGAGGGCGCGCTCGAGACGCGCACCGGCGCCGTTCAGAATCGCGAAACGCGCGGCGGAGATCTTTGTAGCGCGTTCGAGATCGAGAATGCCGAGCGCGGTGCCGAGATCGACGTGATCTTTTGGTGCGAAGTTGAACTGTGGTGGCGTTCCCCAGCGACGCAGTTCGACGTTGTCTTCCTCGCTGTCACCGCGCGGGACGCTTTCGTGCGGAATGTTCGGCAACGACGACAGCAGATCGTTCATGCGCGCCTCAGTCTGGCCGCGCCAGTGGTCCAACTCGGCGATTCGTTCTTTTAGTTGGCCGACTTGGGCGCGACGCACTTCGGCTTCGTCGGTCCTCCCTGCCTTCATCAACCCGCCGATCTCACGGCTCGTAGTGTTGCGTTGCGCGTTGAGCTGGTCGGATTCAGCGATGACGCGGCGGCGTTCGGCGTCGGCTTTAGCGAAGTCGTCGAGGGGAGTGATGTCGGCGTGGCGCGCCTGGAGGGCTTCGCGGACCTTATCGAGGTTGTCACGCACGTAGTTCAGATCGAGCATAGGTGCGTGAGTGTAGCATCCGTCTAATCGCTTGTACTATCCGCCTGATCTCCGTCGAAACGGCGTTCGAGTTCCTGCGCGACAACGGTTGGATTCGAGTCACGATCAATCGTAACCGGCGCGCCGATGACGACCCGGACCATGCCCGTGTCGGCGAAGTATTGCTGGCGGCGTTTGAGTTCGTAGAGGCCTTCGAGTTTGACGGGAACGACGGGGACGTTGAGGGCTTTTGCGAGCATGCCGATGCCCGGTTTGAAGTGGCCCATGTGCATCTGTCCGCGTGGCGCGCGCTTGCCTTCCGGAAAAACCAGCACCGAGACGCCGCGATCGATGCACTCGCCGGCGTACGCAAAGCTACGACGAAAGCCGCTCTGTTTCGGCAGCGGAAAGACGTGGAAGAAGAGGTTGACGAGAAAATATTGTCCGAGCCATCGCAGACGCGTGAAGAGACCGGTGCCGGCAGGCGGGTGAATCCAGTTGCGCAACAGTTCGCCCTCCATCGCGATCGCGAGGTGGTGGCGCAGGTGAAATGGAAGTGCGGCGAGAACGAGCGCGTGGTCGCCGAGCGTGACGTGATTCGCGATGAAAAGAACGGGACCGGAGAGCTTTGTCAGATGTTCGCGGCCCGTGATCGAGAAACGGGTCATGAGGTAAGTGATGGGCAGGATGATCGCGTAGAAAAGTGCGATGCGGGTCAGCTTTATGGGCCACCAGCGCGGCCAGTTCGGGTAGGGATACGGCGTGATCGTGTTGTCTTCGATTTCACCGCGCAGGAGCTTTTGCACGTCACCGACTGTGGCTGCCGCGGTGAAGGCTGCCTCGTCTAGTGAGACCTGGTAACGATCTTCGAGCGCGCTTAGTAGTTCGACGCGGCCGAGTGAGTCGAGTTGCAGATCGGAGAGACGGGTTGCGGGATCGAGAGTTGTTGCGGTGTTGCCGGTGATGCCGGCGATCTGAGTTGCCAGGCCGGTTGCGGAGGGATTTGCGCGATCCGAAAGCAGGGATCTGAGGCGCTCGGAAACCGCGCGTTTGAGAACCTTGTGCGTTGCGGTGCGTGGGAAGTCCGGGTCGGGCCAGATGGCCCAGCGACGGATCTTTTGGTACTCGGCGAGTTCGTGGTTGGCCCGGCTGAGCGCTGGTTCGATTTTGCTGTTGTCAGTGGAAGGAATGATGGCGGCGAACGGTTCGACGCCGCGTGCGCCGTCGATCGCGATGACACAACTCGCGCGGATCTCGGGTTGGCGATCCAGCGCCGCCTCGAGGTCTTCGGGATAGATGTTTAATCCTGCCGCACCGACGATCACGTCCTTTTGCCGGCCCTTGAAGAACAGGTTTCCGTTCGCGTCGAGCTCGCCGACGTCGCCGGTGCGAAGCCACTCACCGCCGCTCACCATTTTTCCAATACCGGCGTTCACGTTGCCGTTGCTGGTCCAATAACCCGGCGAAACACTCGCGCCACGCACGAGTATCTCGCCCGATTCGTCGAGCTTCATTTCGTGACCAGGCAACAACTGCCCGATCGAACCGCGACTCTGTTTGAACGGATGATTGACTGAGATCAGCGCGGCCGTTTCAGTCATGCCGTAGCCTTGCAGCACCGCGAACCCGAGTCGCTGCCAGAAATCTTCCGTTTGTTGGTTGAGGGTTGCGCCGCCGGAAACAAACGCCCAGAACTTCCAGCCGAAGCGGCGATGCACGTCGCGAAATGACCACCAGCGATGCAGGAAACTCTGGCTTTCGGCGGCAGCGAGTCGCTCGTGCAATTCGTGTGCGCGGCCGCGCGCGGCGTAGTCGCGTTCGATCCATTCGCGTAATGCGTCGAGTACGCGCGGCACGAGCACGATCACGGAGATGCGATTCTTTCGCGTGATGCGAACTATCTCCGCGGGGTTGAGCGATTCCTGAAAGTGCACTTCGCCGCCGGTGAGTTGCGGCACGAAGAGGCCCATGAATTGGCCGAACACGTGGCTCAGCGGTACGAGATTCAGGAAGCGTATCGGGTGAAAGAAGCGTTCCCACTTCAGGTACTTTTTGATTTCTTTCTCGAGGGGATGGAGGTTGGCGAGGAGATTACCGTGCGTGAGGACGACGCCTTTCGGATCGGATGTGGTGCCCGAGGTGTAGACGATTTCGACGATCGTGTTTGGCGTGACGTCTTTTGGCGGGGAGATGTCGCGCAAGCGTGCGGTGTCGTTAAGAGTGGGATCGGTAA
>JADMIO010913688.1_pt1 | contig 12994 bp, 13 predicted proteins | sample 8958161 | NCBI WGS metagenome assembly JADMIO01 (sample SAMN16585339, study PRJNA669376) | soil metagenome | isolation source: Crop rotation soil | place: USA: Cullars Rotation, Alabama | collected 2011 | reverse complement strand
AAGCGGTCCGTGATACCAGCTGAATAGCCGGACGGAATTGGCACCTCATCCTGAAATTCTACACCTATAAAATCGGTCCAATTAGTTACGAACTCGCCATAATAATAAAATCCATTTTTATTGACAATCATTACCGTGTTGTGTCTTAAACCCTGGAGAACCGCTCCTATTCCGGGCAATGCAAAAAGGAAACACATCCACCAGGACATAGAGATACTGAGAAAGGCAAAAAGAAGGAAAAATACGCCTATGAGCAGATTCATTCCTGTTGATTCCTTAACGACGAAATCTGTTACGGGGTCGAATTGATCATCGGATATCTCCAGAAAAGGCATCGCTTAAAGGTTATGCTTGAGATGTTCTTTTGATTGTCGTTGCATCGATATTAAAACGAAAAGCTACTCTACTTCATCCTTAATTGTTTCCTCCTCAGCCAATATCTGGAGAACTAGCTTATAGTCCTGATATTGAGATTCTGCAGTAAAAAACCGTACTCCTCCACCTACTATAAAAATGCCATTCCAGCAATATACTATGACAGATATTTTACCAGTACTGGTTAGTAGAAATAACAAAATGAGTATCCCCCCAAATAACATAAACCCTCCTACATTCATAATGCGCGCTCAATATTTAAGCAGGTGTTCCGATGTCGGGCGCAAGTTGCTTATGACTTCACTACTCTGTTCATAATCTAATCCCAATTCCATAAGTTGCTCTTGGATTTCTGCATTTGGTGTGCTGGACAATTTGCCGTTAATAACAGTTCTCAAGATCTGGCTCACATTGTTCAGAAGCTCTTTTTCCAGATAGCTTTTTATTTTATCTTTTTTAAGTTGAACTCTATTTTCTTCAGCCTTTTTGATAATTTCTTTATCCAGGTTTCGTTTTCTGAATTCTTTTTTCAGAATTAAGAATGCTTCATACGTCAAATCATCACTGCCTTTAGCCAGATAAACGAGCTGGCCGTCTGTCATTGACGCGTATTGATGCTTTACAAGATCGATTGCGGACATACTTGATTCTGTTTTATGGACTCAACAGTTCTTTGATTGAAAATATAAAACTTAATGTGTTTATGCAACTGTTTCGGTCATCCTTCATTGCGTGCTGCCGCCATTGTATAACTGCACCACGACACTTCTTATTGACTTATTTGGTAAATTGATGGTGCTTTCAACCTGAACGGTATGAAGAAAATCATTTGCCTTTTTTTGTGTTTCAATTGGTTCGTCAAATTGCGGTGTCAGGCTATTAGCGACTCGCTGCTGGTTAATGGATATTACAGGACGTTTCATTTCAATAAGCCGTCAAATGATATCAAAAACTACAATTTGATTTTCGTGCTCCATGGATCCGGATGGAATGGTACGATGATGATGAAGTTCGCCTCGAACCTTGAGAAACTTTCCGATAAGGAACACGTGTTACTCGTATATCCGGATGGGTATAACAAATCATGGAACAACTGCCGGAAACCTGCAAGTGGAAGCAGTGAGATGAATGAAGAAGCTTTCTTCAATGGAATGATCGATTATTTTTCAAAAACATACCACATAAACAGCAGCCGTGCCTTTGCCATTGGGATATCTGCGGGCGGACTTATGGCCTACAAGCTTGGCATGACAATGCCCGAAAAATTCAAAGCGATCAGTGTTGTTGTTGCTAACATGCGCGATACGATGTATTGCCCGGAATCGAAAAAGCCAATTGCAGTTATGATCACCAACGGAACAAAGGATGTGATGAATCCATACAATGGAGGCCCACTGGTAACTTCGGCCGGTACAACATTCATACGGTCTTCAGATCAGAGCTTCAAATATTGGGCTGCCCTCGCGGGATATAAGGGGCAGCCGTCGGTGGAAGACCTGCCTCTTGCAGACAGTACGGGCCAACGTATTACCCGCTATACTTTCAAAGGCAGGAACAAGCCTGAAATAGCTTTGTTGCAGGTTCACGATATGGGTCATGACAATCCTAAAGCGGTAGAAATTTTTCTTGAATCGTGGGCATTTTTTAAGCGCGAGATAGAGCGTGAAAGGAACTGATGTACCAACCCGACACCATAATCCCGATCAAATTTTTGGACGACTTCAATGCTCAATCTGATCTTAAAGTGTGGTGGCTATTGCCGAAGGAAACATGAGATAGACTGTGCCTATTCATCAATACCAAGGCCCGATTCCAGGACAACATACCCGTCATCTTTATCATTGTCTTTTTTTGTTGATTGCGACTGGCCTTTTCTATATTTTTCAAACTCCGGTTCAAGGTGATTTTTCCAATGTTTCAACAGCGCTTCATCATCGGTAGCGTCAACCATTTGTTTGATTGCCGCTTTGTATTCATTGATCGTCATACGTTTTTTTATAAAGCTATGAAATGTTTGGTCGATCTGCGAGGTACGCTAAGTTAGGTTGACAGTTTCTGAGGAGAGGTGCCGACCTCGTAACACTCCGGGGGAAATATTTTGAAACCCACCTTCATCGGGCTTCTCATTACAGGCCGGTGCCCTGCTATTGTATGGACATCAGCCATTAATTTCACAGCATGTTTAATTTTCTCAAACCTGTGCATGTTCATCTGAAGGTCTACGAAGACAAAATAGAATTGGTGAATTTGAGAACAGGTCAATCGGCTTTCCAAACAGGAAAGTTTTCATCGCCACGCATGCTGATAGCCAACTTTGAAATCGCACAGTCAATATCCAGAGACCTGGCAAAGGAGCTAAAACTGTCCGGAAAACGGTTAAAGGTGCTGGTGCAACAGATGAAAGTCTTCGAAGACGTATTAACGGATACGGAGAAAAGAGCGTTGCGCGATATTGCAGAATTAATTGGCGCAGTATCGGTCGCCCTCGTTACAGACGAACGTGTGTTATCCTCTGAAGAAGCTACGCAGATATTGAAAGAGACGTAGGTGATTCAATGTGATTCCACACTGTGCATCTACCATATCAATTCATCCCTTCACTCAGTGACCTGTCTCGCCGTTCTGCTTCACAAAGTAGATAGCATCCAAAAGACCATTGCTCAACCGGTCGTCCATTAGCTGCCAGAACATAATGCCCCCGAGTTTTTTCTTCATGACATATTGCGTCTTCCTTGTCACGGAAAGGCTGTCGTCATATGTTACCAGTATTTTCCTTGCTGCATTAAATGCGTAAGGAGCATTTGCAACACGGTCCCAGTACTGGTTAAACCCATTGATAGCAGAAATAGAATCATAAAGACGCGAATAAGAAACGCCCCGGTAAAAACTTGCAGCACTGTACAAGCCATTGCCCGCCGTGTCACTTACCTGATACATGCGTCCATAAAATGCCGCTCCGATGATGATCTTGCCCGCCGGCACCCCGGCAGCAATCAACCTGGTTACAGCATTGTTCACGGATTGCTTCTGTTTAAGGGTGGAATAAAGCGGAGTGTGATGCCCGCTCACTTTACTAAAGCCGTGTACCAGATCATAGCTCATTACATTTACCTTGTCCGCAATGCGCATTACCTTTTTCCATTCAATGGAGGAGTCAATAAAAGCATCAAACCCACCTGCCGCGAAGCTGATCTCATACTTTTTGCCAAGTTGCCGGCGAAGCGCTTCTATTAATAAAGTGAAGTTTTTTTTGTCGGCACCAGAATAAGCATGTCCCGGGTAGCCGGCTATAGCAGGATATTCCCAGTCGAGGTCAATGCCATCGGTATGGAAATATTCCATGAGTTGTCTGGTGGACGATGCGAATTCATTTCGTCCGCTGTCCGATGCAAAAACGGTTGAACAATCTTTGCAACCGCCCCAGCCGCCCACCGAAAGAATTATTTTTAGACGCGGGTACTGTTGTTTGAACGCAACCATCTTTTGAATTTGCTGTGTATCCGCCGCATTCTGCACCCATAATTTATTCCCGTTCAAGTGACAGAAGCTAAATATCATGTGAGTGAGTTTCTGGATGTGGAAGCTATCCAATGCACTGCTTTTGCCCGCGAAATAGCCGATGACCGCAACCGGATTTTTCTTTTGCGAAAAAGAAATGAACGGTATGATAAGAATGAAGAGGACGACGGCAATATATCTTCTCATGAGCGCTGTTTGTGGGCAAACGATCTTTAAAAATACGGAATCCCGAACATAACTATTCAATGTCTGCAGGTTATTTACCGCATTGCCCATTGTGTTATTGAAATACACGAAAACCGTTTTTTCCTCAGTCATCCAGTTCTTAATTAATGCCGAATATTTTTTTAAGGTTTCCTCTGAATAATCGCCCCGATAGCGTGGTTCAGGTCCATGGAAACGCAGATAAATAAAGCTGCCTGTTACATTTGACAGCGGCGTGGCAGACGCTGGAATATCCTGAATAACGAGGGTAATGTTGTACTCATTCAACAGATCAAATACTTCCCTCTCATACCACGATGCGTTCCTGAACTCCATTGCTATTCTCCATTCATCATTGGTGGCTTCACCGAGGGCCTCCACCAAATTCTGCAGCTCATTGATCCTTTCAATTTTCAATGATGGTGGAAACTGTGCCAGCAGACAACCCTTTTTCTCACCTATCTCAGCAACCGTATTTACAAAAGCGTTTACATCCTCCTGCTTAAAGTTCAGCTCTTTGACGTGGGTTATGGTTTTAGAGACTTTGAACGTAAAACGGAAATCAGCCGGAACGCTTTCACGCCAGTTGGCCACAGTGGAGCTGCGGGGTAGCTTGTAAAAAATACTATTGACTTCAACACTATTGAACATAGAGGCATAATACTGAAGCCTGCTCTTGTCCTGGAACCCGGGCGGGTATTGCGATCTGGGCACAGGAAGCGCCACGCCACTCATACCGGAATAGAATTCATCTGCATTTTGCATTGAGCATAAATATAGAGTAAGCTATTTCAAAAAGGATACCTGAACCTGCAGTTAGATGGCCACTAAAATGGATTGACAGGTCGGAGTATAGTTCACTGCCACCCCTTGCGAATCCGCGAAGGTCCTGCACCTGCCGTCTTTACTATTTTAATACGATCTTCCTCCCTTTTTGACTTCACCAACCAACCATTTAATCTTTTTTCATAGCTTGATGCCTAAAGCATAATTCAATGACCGCCACCACATCAAACTGGTTTAAAAGCTTAATGCTTTTGTGTTTGTCAATCACGGTTTCGCCCTCATTTGCGCAGCAAACTGTAAGAGGTGTGGTGTTCGACGACCGCAACAACAACGGAATTAAAGATGCTGATGAGCGGGGTGTTAGTGGAGTCATTGTTTCTGACCAGGTAAATGTTGTTGCCACCGATGATCAGGGCCGGTATCAAATGCAGCCACGAGGGTTCGGCATAATTTACGTTAGCACACCTGATGGATACGCCAGCAAAAAATTCTGGCAGCGAACCGACAGTGCAACTGAAATAAATTTTCCACTTCAAAAAATCGCTCCTGCCTCGTCCTTCACTTTCATTCAGGCATCAGATACGCATCTCAATGAAAAGAGCATTGGCAGAATGGACAAATTGCGTGCAATTGTGGATTCAGTTCGTCCTGCATTAGTCGTGATCACCGGTGACCTTGTGAAGGATGCATTAAGAGTTCCTGAGAAAGAAGCAACAAGACTTTATGAATTGTTCAGCACCGAAAGCAAAAAGATGAATGCTCCGCTGTGGCTTGTTCCTGGTAACCATGAAATTTTCGGAATTGAAAGGCAATCATCACTGGTGAGTCCTCAAAATCCGTTGTATGGTAGAAAAATGTACCGGCATTATTTCGGTCCTGATTATTATTCATTCAACTACGGGGGTGTGCATTTTATTGGGTTGAACAGTGTGGAGTTTGAGGACCTTTATTATTATGGCCGCATTGATAGCGTGCAGCTGGAGTGGCTGAGAAAAGATGCGGCAACGGTTCCTTCTAACATGCCCACCATCACTTTTCAGCATATTCCATTTTATTCGGGGGGAATGAGCTTAGACAATTTTCAGGAAGATGGATTTAACCGATCGGTGGAACGGGAACATGGTGTGTTGCAGTACAGACACGTGGTTTCTAATTCCGATGAAGTAATGAAGATATTAGGCAATCACAATTATGTACTTGCATTGGCTGGCCACGATCATTTTCAGCAGAAGCTATCGTTTGAAGGTGTAAAGACCCGGTTTGAACAAACAGCTGCGGTAATTGGCCCCGTGGCAGGAGATCTTTTCACGTTCCCTTCTGGAGTAACTGTTTATCATGTTATTAATGGAAAAATAGAGGGGCAGTTTGTACGATTAGATAGGTGAGACCGAACTTTTTGTGGATGCTACGCTGCAGATCCGGGCTACCCCTTTCGCCACAGAACGCGCCATTGGCTTCCGACTCATTTTAACTACTCTCATTTTGGAAAATTCTTATCAGACGCTATATTGCGGGGATGAAAAACACTACAAGCACACTGCGAATAAAAAATGCATTTGTCCTGCCTGCCCTCTTCTTACTGATCGCTGTACCCATGATAGTTTTCGCCAAGCCGGTATCTGGTAAGATATATGATACCGTGAACGACAACGTGAATCAAAAACCGGATGATTCAACACAATTTGCTACAGTTTACATCTACCGCGAGGCAAATTCGGTGGGCGGACTGGTTGGTTATAAAATAATGGTGAACGATAGTGCTGTTTGGAAACTTAAGAATAATACTAAAGTAGCGATCCGGCTGTACAAAGAGGGTCCGACTGTTTTATCCATAAATGGTGAGGACAAGAAGATGAATATGAATGTCCAATTCGGTCAATCGTATTACATCAAGTTTGTAATGATCAGCGGATTGGTAGGAGCACACCCGGAAATTAATCTCATAGGTGCCGAACAAGGGCAACAAGAGTATGCAGCCATAAAAGAGAAAAAGAAAAAGAACACCGACGAATAGCCCGAACGACATAGCGGCATCATCTGCTAGAAGGCATTGAAGAATTTGCTCACGTTCAACTTGTCCTTGTCATCCTGCCTCAGGAACGTACTGGGATAAATGGTATAGCCTGTCCACATCAGCGAGTTATCTGCCGACGGCGGATGCGGTAGTCCAAAAGCGTGTCCCCATTCATGGCCACTGCCACCGATCCAACGGTTAACGGGCTCACTGCTTTGTCCGAGTAATCCTTTGAGATCAGCATCTCCAAGAGCGGCGTAATTCTGCCCGCCTGCGCCTTCAAAAAAGGCAGCCACATAAACTATGTTAATGTAAAAGGGAGAATCAAATGAGCTTCCAACGATATTCTTGATATCATTCAGCGTATTGTACCATCCGTAATATCGAGGATCAGTTCCGCTGATGGTACCATTATACTGATTGAACCATGCATAATCATTCTGGCTGTTTACCGTCTCCACCACAGCATCAGTTAATGAAAATGTTTTCCCCGCCATTTGTGACTTGTACCAGCTCTGAAGATTAAGGGCGCACATCTTTATCGCATTGACATAATCATTATTCAGCGTTTGCCCTCTCGGCGTAACAAGAAAGATCCTGACCTTATATTTTACAGGACTTATCTCCACCTGCCGTTCTATGCTGTCCTTTTGAGTACCGTTGGCAACCACCAGCTTCACGGTGTAGGTTCCCGGAGCAGTATAGTTTGCGTAAGCGGTATTGAACGATGATGAGGAATTATTCCCAAAGCTCCATTGATACGATGTTGCATTGGCTGACGTACTTGTAAATGCCACCTGGGCAGGAAGCTGTCCGTCGTTTACAATTGAAAAAGTGAAATCAGCTTTAAGAACCGCGGATACAGGGGCGATGTCACTTTCTTTTTTTGTACACCCCAGGAAAAGTAAAATAAGAACTAGAGGGAAAATTCTGCTCAGCATCTATTATTCACATTTGATTTAATGCACATAGGTAACCCACAAGGGGGAAAATGTAACCTATGGAATTCTTAATATTTTGATACCGCCGCGGCATCCGCTATGGTTTCATATATTTAAGGAAATGTTGCATTTTATGAAGAGCCTGCTAATTATTGCCTTTACTGTGATTGTGGTGAATACCACGCAGGGCCAGTCACACATTAAAATGAGGTTCACTGCTTCGGACCCTTCCTTTGAGCCAGCGGCCAAAGAATACAGCAGAATTTGGGCTGAAGAGGGCGATAAGATAGTTGCAACCATGGAAAAGTTGTCCGGAATGAAGTTCCTCGATACTGCGATCGCGGTTATCATTTATGAAGCACCAAGCAACTCGGGAGATTCAGTGAAAGCGCCTATGAAACTGCGGGCGAGCTATTCATACGACATAAAAAGAGCAACGATCGTGCACGAACTGGGCCACCGGCTAGACTTCTTTATACATCATTTTCCCAGAAATTTTAATGACCACAATCTGCTGTTCCTGTACCTCTACGATGTTTGGACTGAGCTATACGGCGAGAAATTCGCCAATGATATGGTACAGGTTGAGTTTACGCGCAGTAACCCAGCGAACGACTATAAAGGAATGTGGCAGGCGGCACTTGCTATGAGCAAAGAAGAGAGGAAAAAAGAGCTTGAAGAGTTCATCAGGGCACATAGGTAACTGCCTCGCTACGACCTCTCCGACCGCACCGCTTTTAGCTCTTCCTGCCTGTCTAAGCTGCGGCTGGCGGTCAGCATGCTATTTTATTTATCACCAGGTATTGCGAATGTAAATGTCAGTCCTACCGCATTGGCAGAATAAATGTTATTTCGCATGTCCTTATATGTCATCGGTGTGTAGCTAAGACCAATGCCGCTGTAGGCGATTTCAAATACCGGTCCTGTTGCGGGGTGGAATGCCATGTCGTCACCAATTCCATCAGCTTTAAAGCGGATGTTACGGTGTGTCACTAACCCGGCTCCTATGCGAAGCTTTTTTGCTGCCATCCAATTGGCCGTCAACTGCACTGGAATTCTTGTTAAACGAATATGCGCATTGTCGGCCGCAGTGGTTACATACTTTATACCCACTAAGCCATGCAGCAGCAGCTTTTCAAGCTGTGGAAAAGCATATTGAATCCCCACGGCCAATGTACCTCCCTGTCCTGCCTTTACAGACTGCGAGTTGCCATTTGTGAAATAGACTTCAGCTACTCTGTCGCCTCCTAATTCCAGGCCACCCTTGATCAGGAACTTAAAGGGAGATGCATTTTTGTTCTCTCCTTTCTGAGCAAATAAACTAATGCAGGAAAATAAAACGAGTAATGTTAGCGGTGTTCTAATGTGTTTCATAGCATTCGAATTAAATGGCGGCTAAGATAAGAAACCGAATGAAAAAAACAATAACCCGGCCGTGCATTTCTGTGTGGTCATCCTGCGATCTCTCTCTATATCTGCAGAACTTACGTGAGCAGGAGGCCTTGGGTAAATTCAGGCTTCTTTACTCCTATCGGTTATTCGGATATTCATTTATCCAATGAAAGCCCCGCTTCATCAGGTTGAATTCTTTTTCATCAAACCGTTTCATACTAATAAAAGTGCTGTCGTTATTTATTCGCCCACACAATAGCAAACGCTCTTTATCCGGATTTGAATAAGAAAAATTCCATATGATAGTAGAGTCTGTGGGGGACGTTATTATCAACGCATGTTTAACGGTATCTACATCAAGCTTCATCCAGTTTATACTGTCTGCCATATTTTTAATTAAAACAGACCCTGGATAACTAACGATCATCTGCCGCCAGCGCGCCGTATCTGTAGTCAACGGTGCCAGCGTATCTTTTCCTTTGATAAACTGCTGCACATTGTAAATCCCGTAAAGCGGCGGCTTCGGTGCATCTTCTCCATATTTACGTTCTGCATCAATGGCCGCTCCCAGGGTAGCGTACAGTGCAAATAATATGGCTATTGTCTTTAGTGACCATTGCAGGATCCTCTTCCACCGTTTGGGCTGCGGCATAGAGATATTCGCAGGATCTGCTGTCTTATTCAGGAAGAAAACGTTAATAATGCGCTTTAAATCATAAGCGGCGAGATATACCGCCAGCAGCACAAGGTTCACCGAAAATATTTTTACAGGGATGTCGTACGAAAAATTCATTGCTGCTACATTCATCATTACCGTCATAGCGATAAGTGAACCGAATAAGGCCGTTCTTTTAAAAAATAGCAATGCCCCTGCTATCACTTCTGCACATCCAATGAAGATGTTGTACCCTTTTGAGTAGCCTACAAAGGTCCACGCTAAACCCATTGGAGAAGAGTCTCCATATGTTTCTGTAAGCCGGAATAAAGAGGGTGACGGAAATTGCAGCTGGATGATCTTTACAAATCCATAGCTGAATAAGACCAAAGCAAAGTAATAGCGAACGACGATGCGCAGCCAGTAAGCCAGTTGAGGATAACGTTGTCTTTTTCTATCCAGCACCGTCCATATTAATGCAACGAGCAACGCAAACACTACCCAAAGCAGTTGCATCACATAGTTATAGGTTGTATCGCCGCTGCCATTTGGCTTTATTGTTATTGGATAACTGAGATGCAGAATGTGTTGACCCGTCCAGGGGACGAGCCAATCCCAGAAATGGGAATAAGGCTTCAGCAGCACGTAAATAAAATGCGGTAATATTTCATCGCTGCTGGTAAAGTCCATTATTAGAAAGAAAAAGTAAGTAGTGAGGAAGAAAAGGATAAACCTTCTGGAAGTACTCCAGCGCTGATCGGTAGTGTGCATGCAGTCGGTTTTTTGGATGATGAATATAAATCGTTTTGATTTATTTTATTAGCGTTGTATAGCGGTAATCGCTGGCTTGCATTTCGGCAGGGGAGCGGGAGGTACACTCCAGGGATGTCCTATCAATGTATTCCGCTCTGCGCTTTACGCTTTTCTTGCATTATTGTATAACGAGTCTGGAGTTAATGCGCAATGAGGCGCTGGGAGTGTACGATGCAGGGAAGGGCTAATAGTGCGCTCGAAAAATCAACGGGTAATCCAGACTCCGCTCTGCGCTTTACGCTTTACGCTTTTCTTGCATGGTTCTACTTTTTTCCTTGACGAAAAAAGTAGCAAAAAAGTCAAGCGCAATCCAAAGGGGGAGAGGATGTATTAGGTGTTTCCACACGGGATTGCGCGGGGGGACCAGTCATTTAGGGGTAACAATCCATAGGTGGGAGAGCGTGCTTCGTGCTGTGCGAAGAGACTGGAGGCGCTGAATTGCGCTTTGCTTGCGTTAGGTATAACGAGTCTGGGGTCAATGCGCAATGAGGCGCTGGGAGTTTACTCCCCGGGATACCGTATCAAAGCGGTTAACAGTGTTGTCGAAAATTCAACGGGTAATCCGGACTCCGCTCTGCGCTCCACGCTCTCCGCTCTCCGCTCTGCGCTTTTCTTGCATTATTGGCTATGTCTGCTGTGTGTGGTTCTACTTTTTTCCTTGACGAAAAAAGTAGCAAAAAAGTCAAGCGCAATCCAAGGGATAGAGGATGTATTATGCGTTGCCACACGGGATTGCGCAGGGGGACCAGTCGTTTAAGGTAACAATCCATAGGTGTGAGACCGTGCTTCGTGCTGTGCGACGAGACTGGAGGCGCTGCATTGCGCTTTGCTTGCCGTATGTATAATGAGTCTGGAGTTAATGCGCAATGAGGCGCTGGGAATTCACGCTGGGGGTTGGGGTATCAAACGGAGGCCAAATAAAAAGCTCCCAACATTCTATATGTTGAGAGCTTTTATATCATCTTTCGTCACTCATTGAGAGCGCAGAGCGACGAACGGTATTAATATCTGTAATGCTCCGGTTTGAACGGACCATCTTTACTTATTCCGAGATATCCGGCTTGCTCATCCGTCAATTCATCCAACTCAACTCCAATTTTTGCGAGGTGCAGCCTGGCAACTTTTTCATCCAGATGCTTAGGCAGTACATAAACCTTGTTCTCATATTTGTCTGCATTGTTCCAAAGCTCAATCTGTGCAAGTGTCTGATTGCTGAATGAATTACTCATTACAAAGCTTGGGTGACCAGTAGCGCAACCGAGGTTTACCAGACGGCCTTCAGCCAACAAAATGATGTCCTTGCCGTCAACATTATAAATATCTACCTGAGGCTTGATAGTATCTTTCGTATGTCCGTAGTTGTCGTTCAGCCATGCAACATCAATTTCAATATCAAAGTGGCCAATGTTACAAACAATCGCCTTATCCTTCATCAATTTGAAATGATCTGCTTTGATGAGGTCGCGGCAACCGCTAGCAGTAACGACAATGTCAGCTTCCTTCACCGCATCGATCATCTTCTTCACTTCAAAGCCGTCCATTGCTGCCTGCAATGCACAAATAGGATCTACTTCAGTAACGATCACACGGCAACCCGCACCTTTCAATGACGCAGCGGAACCTTTGCCCACATCACCATAACCACCAACAACAGCTACTTTACCGGCCATCATAATATCCGTAGCACGGCGAATAGCATCGACCAAACTTTCTTTACAACCATATTTGTTATCGAACTTGCTCTTGGTAACAGAATCATTCACATTGATACATGGAACAGGTAATGTGCCTTTTGCCATTCTCTCGTACAGGCGGTGAACACCGGTAGTTGTTTCTTCAGAGATACCACGAACATGCTGTACCAGCTCTGGATAAGTATCGAGCACCATATTGGTAAGATCTCCACCATCATCAAGGATCATGTTCAATGGTCTTTCAGCAGAACCAAAAAATAATGTCTGCTCAATACACCAGTCTGCATCCTGTAAGCTTTGTCCCTTCCAGGCATACACGCCAATGCCTGCGGCTGCAATTGCGGCTGCTGCATGGTCCTGCGTAGAGAAGATGTTGCATGAGCTCCATTTTACTTCAGCGCCCAGTGCAGTAAGTGTCTCGATCAATACGGCCGTTTGAATGGTCATATGCAGGCACTTTCCAGCACAGTGGGATCCGAAGCTTGGAATTCACGTGACTTGAAGTCGCGGCCGCACTGACCCTATAGTGAGTCGTATTAATTTAAATCATACCAACATGGTCAAATAAAACGAAAGGCTCAGTCGAAAGACTGGGCCTTTC
>JADMIO010854522.1_pt1 | contig 12994 bp, 11 predicted proteins | sample 8958161 | NCBI WGS metagenome assembly JADMIO01 (sample SAMN16585339, study PRJNA669376) | soil metagenome | isolation source: Crop rotation soil | place: USA: Cullars Rotation, Alabama | collected 2011 | reverse complement strand
GGCGATGGAGATCTTGTCGAACCGCCCCTTGCGCAGCACCGCGCCGGCGGCGTCGACCAGGCCCGGCGTCTTCGAATAGAGCACCAGGCGGCCGATCGCGTAGGTGAAGCGGCTGCCGGCCACGCCCAGGCCGTCCTGCTCGGCCTTCCTGGGCCGTTCGGCGTCGGCGGACAGGAAGACCTCGTAGGGCGCCCCGTGGGCCATCTGGGCGTAGAACTGCCCCGACGAACCGAAGCTCAGGGTGGCGGTGTGCCCGGTCGCCGCCTTGAACGCCGCGGCGATCGCCTTGGCCGGCGCGGTGAAGTTGGCCGCCACCGCCACCTGCGTCTCCGCCGCCAGCGCGGGGCCGGCGACGGCGGCGAGCGCCAGCACCGACAAGATCGCAAGGCCGAGCTTCCTCATGCCCGTTATGTAGCCCAACTACACAACGAGAGGCCAGCCCGCGCTCAGAACGCGAACTGCGAGCGCAGGACGATGGTGTGATAGCTCTGGCCGACCTGGGCGCCGGCCGGGGTCGAGAACGTCGCCGCCGAGGGCGACAGGCGGCGCACCCGCACGTCCTGGTACTCCAGGATGAACTTGTAGAAGGTGTTCGGGTACCAGTTGAGGCCGCCGGTGATGATCCGCTGGTCGCCGCCGCGCACCGCGTCGGCGCTGGGCGCCGTCCCCGCCAGCCCCGCGTGGTAGTTCAGGTCGATGTCGGAATAGCGCCCGGTCAGCTCGAAGGCCCCCCACGCGCGCCCGTCCAGGCTGAACGGGTGGTCCACCGGCGCGGCGGCCCAGGCGAAGGTCGCCGGATCGAACTTCCGCCGCTCGCCGGTCAGCATGTAGCCGCCCTCGACGTACCAGCCGTCGAACGTGGGGTCGCCGACGCCGGCGGCCGGATTCAGCCGCTCGATCGTGAAATGCTCGTACTCGCCCTGCAGGAACAGCGGCCCGTACTGGCCCGAGGCCTCGAAGCCCAGGGTCGAGGCGTGCCGCGCATTGATCCCGCCGGTGGAGATCAGCCGCGTGCCGTCGACGCGCAGCTCCGGCCGCTCCTGGAAGGTGATCGGATAGCGCGCCGTCCCGGCCGCCGCATCCGGCCCGCCGGCGTCGGACACGCGGTCCGCATAGCTGCCGTGGACGCCCAGCTCCAGCATGCCGGCGTCGGTCTTGAACGGCACGAAGGCGGCGCGGCCCAGGTAGTTCAGCGCCGTGTCGAACGGCTGGGCCACGCCGGTGGCCTGCGAGTTCACCACGCCCACCGTCCGTCCACTGACGGCCGCCGAGACGTACCAGCGGTCCGTGCCGCCCCAGATCTCGCCGGCCTCGCGGAAATCGCCACCGGCCAGGTTGCGCGCGATGTCGGCCACCGCCGGGCGCTCGACGAAGAGCGAGCCGTTGGTCGAGCCCTGGTCCTCCAGCCCCACCGACGGCGCAAAGGCGCCGATGCGGATGTGGAACGGCTTCAGCCCGGAGTACTGCAGCCACAGCTCCTGGATATGGCCGGCGTCCTCCTCGCCGGCGCCGCCGAAGTCGTAGAGCAGGTCGTATTCCCAGTCGCCGAACGCCTTGCCGTCGATGCCGATGCGCGCGCGGCGGAAGTTTGAACCGGAGTTGAGGTCGCGGGCGTGGGCGGTGTCGGCGGCCGACGCGCCGCGGCGGAAGTCGCTGGTGATCGGGCCGGCCTTGTCTTGAGAATAGTCGGCGGCGTCGAACTGCATCACCCCGTGCAGGGTGGCGCTGAAGCGGCCGTCGGCGCTCTGGATCTGCGGCTTGCCGGCCAGGATCGTCGCCCCGCCGGCGGTGTGGAAGGCCGCGGGCGGCGGCGGCCCGGGCGGCGTTTGTACAACCGCCACCGGGGCGGGCGCAGGCGCTGGCGGGGGGGCCGGCGGCGGCGCGGCGGCCGCGGTCGCGGCGGCGCGGGCCTCCAGGTTGTCGACCTTGGCCGCCAGCGCCTGCACCTGCTCCTTCAGCGCCTGGATCTCGGCGTCGCGCGGATCGGGCTTCGGGACCGCCTTCGGCCGCGCCTCCGCCGCACCGCAAACCAGGCTGAGCGCCGCGCCCGCCATCAGCATCCGTCGGGCGGTCCGCCCGTGGGTCCGCACACCCATGATCCCTCGCTCACTCGTTATGTAGCGTGACTTCACAACGCTATCGTTCGCGCCTGAGCGGCGCAACCGGCCATAATCCTATTATGCTAATAGGAATTAGCTTTCGAGAATATCGGCGCCGTTCTTGAGCTATTCTCCGCCCGCGGCGGATCGGGGGAAGCGGTGAGCAGCCAACAGAACGATCGCAGGGCGTTCCTGCGCATGGCCGCGGCGGGTCTCGGCGCGGCGGCCTTGCCGCCCGGCGTCGCCCGCGCGCTCGCGCTGCCGGCCAACCGCGCCACCGGCACCATCCGCGACGTCGAGCACGTGGTGATCCTGATGCAGGAGAACCGCAGCTTCGACCACTACTTCGGCACGCTGCGCGGGGTGCGCGGTTTCGGCGATCCGCGCCCGATCGACCTGCCCTCCGGCCGCCCCGTCTGGGCCCAGCCCGGCCGGCCCGGACCGGACGGCCAGCCCGGCCCGGAGGTGCGTCCGTTCCGCTTTGATCCCACCGCCACCCGCGCCGAGACCATCTTCAGCCTCGACCACTCCTGGAAGGGCAGCCGCACGCTGTGGAAACGCCACGACGGCTGGATCGCGGCCAAGAGCGCGCTCTCGATGGGCTACTTCACCCGCGCCGACCTGCCGTTCTACTTCGCGCTGGCCGACGCGTTCACCGTCTGCGACGCCTGGTATTCGTCGATCTTCGCCCAGACCAATCCCAACCGGCTGTTCCTCTGGACCGGCACCAGCGGGCTGGCGGCGGGCGACAGCAGCGACATCGTCGTCAACAATCCGCCGAGCGAGACCAACCAGACCGCCGACCCGGCCAACGACGGGCCCAAGTTCGCCGGCCTGACCTGGCCCACCTACGCCGAGCGCCTCTCCAAGGCCGGCGTCAGCTGGCGCATCTACCAGGAGTACGACAACTACGGCGACAACGGCCTGGCCTACTTCAAGGCCTTCCGCGGCATCGGGCCGGACCACGAGCACTACAAGCTGGCCCGCGCCTGGGCGCCGGGCTCGACGCCGGAGAACGCCAAGACCTCCGACGGCCGCTTCCTGGTCGAGCAGTTCAGGGCCGACGTGATGGCCGAACGGCTGCCGCAGGTTTCCTGGATCGTGCCGCCGTTCCAGCTCTGCGAGCACCCCAGCGCCACGCCGTCCGACGGCGCCTGGCTCACCGCCCGGCTGATCGCCGCGCTCGCCGCCAACCCCAAGGTCTGGGCGAAGACCGTGTTCATCCTGAATTTCGACGAGAACGACGGCTTCTTCGACCACATGCCGCCGCCGGTCCCCGCGGCCGGCAGCGGGCTCGGCAAGATGACCATGGCCGCCGAGTCCGAGGCCTACCAGGGCGAGCCGGTGGGCCTGGGGCCGCGCGTGCCGGCGCTGGTCATCTCGCCCTGGTCCAAGGGCGGCTTCGTCAACTCCCAGGTGTTCGACCACACCTCGGTGCTGCGGTTCCTGGAGGCGCGCTTCGGCGTCGAGGAGCCGCACATCAGCCCCTGGCGGCGCGCGGTCTGCGGCGACCTCACCAGCTGCTTCGACTTCAAGACCCCCAACACGGTCTATCCGCCGATGCCGGACGTCTCGGCCCTGCCGGCGAAGGCGCAGACCGCCAAGGCGCTGCCGTTCCCGCGGCCCCCCACCGAGCCCGAGCCGCACCCTAGGCAGGAGCCGGGGCAGCGCCCGGCGCGGCCCCTGCCGTACGCCTTCGACGTCGATGGGCATCTGGGGCACGTCGCGGCCGACGGCTTTGCGCTCAGCATCGTCAACACCGGCCAGGCCGGCGCGGCCTTCACGCTCTATCCCGCCGGCCCCGGCGAGCCGCGGTTCTACGCGGTGGAGGCGGGCAAGCGGGTGGAGGACGTCGTGCCGGTCGATGGCGAGGGATACGACTTCACCCTGCACGGCCCGAACGGCTTCCTGCGCGCGTTCAGAGGGCAGACGGGGCCGGTCCGCGCCGTCGCCGCCGCCAAGTTCGACGCGAGGACCGGACGCCTGGTGGTCACCGTGGAAAACCACGGGCCCGCGCCGATCACCCTGGAGCTGACTCCCGTGGCCTACCGCAACGCCCCAGCGCGGACGCATCGGCTCGCGCCGCGCGAGACGGGGGTCGAGACCTACGACCTGAAGGGCGAGGCGGGCTGGTACGACATCGTGGTCACCTGCGCCGAGGCGCCCAGCTTCCGCCGCCGCTTCGCGGGCCACGGCGAGGACGGCAGGCCTTCCGTCTCGGACCCGCTGTTCGCGCGGCAGGCGTAAGGCCCAATATTGCTCGTCATGGCCCGGCTTGTCCGGGCCACCCATGATCTCAATAGCTGAAGGTGTCGCTTGGCGGCGCCGCGCCCTGCGTGGCGAGTTCCGTGATCATGGGTCGCCCGGACAAGCCGGGCGATGACGATCGGGAGGAACTAGGGTTTCCCTCGGGCCCAAAGCGCTTCGGCGCGGGCCTTCAGGGCCTCGTCCATCTCGCGGAAGGCGCGGTAGATCTTCGGGCCCATGCGCTTGCCGAGGCGGGGGCCTAAGAAGCCGCCGATCAGCTCGCCGTTGGAGACGATGCAGTTCTCCTCGCCCAGCTTCTCGATCTCGATGAAGCGCAGGGTCTTCACCGTGCCGCCCAGCAGCGACAGCTTCCAGTGCAGCTGCTCGTTGGGCACCCATTCGTGGACCAAGGGCTTCAGCTGCTGCGGCGCCTCGCCGGGCAGCGCCAGGGTCACGTCCAGCATCGAGCCGATGCGGATCTCGCCCGAGGCCTTGGTGTAGATCGGGTTCCACTCGGCCCAGGACTTGAGGTCGTAGATCACCTCCCAGATCACCTCGGCCGGCGCCTGAATGCCGATCCGGTGCTCGATGCGCAGGCCGGGCGGCGGCTTCGGCGGCGGCGGCCCCGCCGGCGTGAGCGTGCTTTTCGGCGGCTTGAGCGTCGGCGAGCGCCCGAAGAGACCGGCTTTCAGCTGCGGCTGTTCGAACGGCATAGGATCTAAGCCTGCTCCTTGATCCGCCAGGTCGCCCCGGCCGGACCGTCCATCACTTCCACATTCAGCGCCGAGAGCTCCCCGCGCAAGCGATCGGCCTCGGCCCAGTCCTTCTCCCGGCGGGCCGCGTCACGGGCGGCCACCAGGGCGTCGATCCTGCCCTTCAGATCGTCGTCCGCCCCGCCCTGGAACCAGACTTGGGGATCCTGCTGCAGGATGCCAAGCGTGGCCGCGAGCGCCAGAAGGTCGCCCTTCAGGCCGGCCCCCTCGGGGGCGCCCTTGCGCACGGCGGCGTCCAGCTCGTTGCCGAGTCGCTTCACTTCGGCGAACGCGGCCGGCGTGTTGAGGTCGTCGAGCAGGGGCGCCAGCACGTCGTCGCCCGCGCTGGTCACCGCCTCGATTGCCTTGGCGCGGCCCAGCACGCCATAGAGGTGGTCCAGGGCGTTGCGCGCCTGGACCAGCTGGTCCTCGGTCCACGCCAGCGGCTGGCGGTAGTGGGCGGCCAGCAGCGCCCAGCGGATCGCCTCGCCCGGCCAGGTCGCCAGCAGGTCGTGCGCCAGCGTCACGTTGCCGACGCTCTTGGACATCTTCTCCTCGCCCATGTTCAGAAAGCCGTTGTGCAGCCAGAAGCGGGCGTACTCGCGGCCGTGGCCGGAGCACACGCCCTGGGCCAGCTCGTTCTCGTGGTGCGGGAACTTCAGGTCCTCGCCGCCGCCGTGGATGTCGATCGGCAGCCCCAGCGTCTGGGCGATCATCGCCGTGCACTCGATGTGCCAGCCGGGCCGGCCGGGACCCCAGGGGCTTGCCCACTCCGGTTCGCCCGGCTTCGACGGCTTCCAGAGCACGAAGTCGCGGGGGTCCTTCTTGTAGGGGGCGACGTCGACCCGCGCGCCGGCGATCTGCTCGTCCAGCGGCCGGCCGGAGAGCTTGCCGTAGTCGCTGAACGCCGCGGTCGCGAAGAGCACGTGGCCGTCGGCCGCGTAGGCGGCGTTCTGATGGATCAGGTCGCCGATCAGCGCGACGATCGCGTCCATCGTCTCGGTCGCGCGGGGCTGGGAGGTGGGAGGCAAGGCGCCCAGCGCCGCGGCGTCGGCGTTGTAGGCGGCCAGGTAACGCTCGGTGATCGCGCGGATCGGCACGCCTTCCTCGGCGGCCTTGGCGTTGATCTTGTCGTCCACGTCGGTGACGTTGGCCGCGTAGAGCACGTGGCTCTCGCCATAGAGCCGCCGCAGCAGCCGGAACAGCACGTCGAACACGACCACGGGGCGGAAATTGCCGACGTGGGCGAAGTTGTAGACCGTGGGCCCGCAGACATACATCGTCACCCGCTCAGGGTCGGCGGGGGCGAAGTCGCGCTTCTTGCGCGTCATGGTGTCGTAGAGCTTGAGCGGCATTCCAGCGTTCGTCTGACGTAGCGTTACAGTTGCCCGGACCGGGCCCGCGCCCATATACAGATGGTCAGGGTGCGAGGCCACGGGAACCCCCGGCGCCGGTCTTGCATCCCATGAAGGGATGGCCACGCGTCAATTCCGGGACCTTCGTCCCGGCGCAACTCAGCCCCGGAAAGACCGCTTACACACCATGGACGCCATTCGCGACCGAACCCTGGTCGGCCAGAATCTTGAAAACATGGCCGACCTTGATCTTGAAGCCGTGGAACGCCCCTCTCGCGAGGAAGCGATGGCGGCCGTGCGCACCCTGATCGCCTGGGCCGGAGACGATCCGCGCCGCGAGGGCGTGATCGACACCCCCAAGCGCGTCGTCGACGCCTTCGAGGAGTGGTTCGAGGGCTACCACGCCGACCCGGCCAAGGAACTCTCGCGCACCTTCGAGGACGTGCAGGGCTACGACGACATCGTCATGCTGCGCGAGATCGAGGTGGAGAGCCACTGCGAGCACCACATGGCGCCGTTCCTGGGCAAGGCGTTCGTCGCCTACATGCCGACCAACCGCGTGGTCGGCATCTCCAAGATCGCCCGGGTGGTGGAGATCTTCGCCAAGCGTCTCCAGACCCAGGAGACCATGACCCAGCAGATCGCCGACGCCATCACCGACAGCCTGCGCCCGGCCGGCGTGGCCGTGCTGATCGATGCGGCCCACCAGTGCATGACCACGCGCGGCGTACACCACCGGCACGTCTCGACGATCACCACGCAGTTCACCGGCGTCTTCAAGACCGACCCGACGCTGCGCCAGCGCTTCCTGGATTTCGTCAACCGGCGTTAGCGGTGTAGGCTGGAGCCATGACCAAGCTCCGCTTCCAGCCGCATCACCAGGCCGTCCGCGACACCATGTGGGTCGGCAAGGGCTCCGGCGCCGCCGGGATCCTGATCGCCAGCATGGTCGCTATCGCCATGCTCCTGGCTTGGTGGCTGCACTAAGGCCCCGATCCGCTCGTCCCCCGTCACCAGCGGGTTGGTGGTCTCGCCCTCGCCCGGCGCGCGCCTGCAGGCGGGCCGGTGCGAGCGGTGCAGAATCCAAGGATTGACGGCTGAGCTGTGGCCTCGGCGGCACAGGCTCCCTAGATTGCCGCCATGCCCGCCACCTTCCCCACCGCGCCCGACACGCACGCGCTGGAGCATGGCGACGTGTTGGCCCCGCGGTTCGACGCCAACGGCCTGATCGCCGCCATCGCCACCCACGCCGACACCGGCGAGGTCCTGATGTTCGCCTGGATGAACGCCGAGGCCCTGGCCAGGACGCTGGAAACCGGCGAGGCGCACTACTTCAGCCGTTCGCGGGGCGAGCTCTGGCACAAGGGCGCGACCAGCGGGCAGATCCAGCAGGTGGCCGAGGCGCGCATCGACTGCGACCAGGACGCCGTGTGGCTGAAGGTCAGGCCGCAGGGCGACGGCGGCGCCTGCCACACCGGCGCGCGCTCCTGCTTCTACCGCGTGGTCGAGGACGGCAAGCTCAAGGCACGCCCATGACCGTCGCCCAGGCGCTGGTCGCCTTCGTCCTCGCCGCGGGCCTGCTGACCATCACGCCCGGCCTAGACACCGCGCTCGTCCTGCGCACCGCCGCCGTCGAAGGGCCGCGCCGCGCCTGGCTCGCCGCCTGCGGGGTGTTCCTGGGCACCTTGGGCTGGGGCGCGATGGTGGCGCTGGGCCTGGGCGCCCTCTTGGCCGCCTCGCCGCTCGCCTTCGAGGTGCTGAAGTGGGCCGGCGCCGCCTACCTCGTGTGGCTGGGCCTCAACCTGATCCTGAAGCCTCGCGACAAGTTCGAGGTCGGAACCTCGGTCGCCGCGCCCGCCCACGGGTCGACCTGGCTCTGGCGCGGGGCGCTCAACAACCTGCTGAACCCCAAGGCCGGCGTGTTCTACGTCTCGTTCCTGCCGCAGTTCGTCCCGAGCGGCGTGCCCGCCGCGCCCTGGATGTTCATGCTCTCGGTGATCCACGACCTCCTGGGCGTGATCTGGTTCGGCTTCATCATCGGCGCGACCGTGCCCGTCTCGCGCGCCCTGCAGAAGGCCGCGGTGGTCCGCTGGCTGGACCGCATCACCGGCGGCGTCTTCCTAGCCTTCGGCCTGCGGCTTGCGTTTACCCGCCGCTGACCTCCCTCTCTCGCTACGCTCGGGGGAGAGGAGTTTGGCGTCCTTCAGGCTCGACACGCCCGCCGGCCCCGGCGTCGCGCGATAGGCGGCCAGCACCTTGGTCTTGAACGCCTTCTCGGCGACCGTCGAGACCGCGATCAGCTCCCCCAGCGCCTGGGTCCTGCTGAGCGTCAGGCGCACGAAGCCGTTGGCCTGCTGGTCGTTGAACAGCACCTCGCGATTGTGCTTGGCGAAGGCCTCGCCCAGCGGCACGCCCGGCAACCCGGCCCCGCTCGCCGGCGCCGACAGCGCCCCGGCCCCGAACTCCACCGCCACGCGCCGCCCGCCGGTCTCGGCGTCGTAGAGCTCGTTGGCCCAGAAGGCGTGGGAATCACCGCTCACCAGCACGGCGTTGGCGCGGGCCTGGCGGATCAGCGCGTGGACCCGCGCCCGGTCGGCGGGATAGCCGTCCCAGTCGTCGACGCCCATCGGCAGGCCCTGCGCCGCATAGGCCTCCATCTTCTGCAGCCTGGCCTGGGCCGGCTTCGGCAGCGTCTCCATCGCCCGGGCCCAGGCCGCCTCGCCCATGTACTTGCGGATCGGCGGGGTGAAGAGCCGCGCCATCACCACCTGGTTGCCGATCACCTGCCAGGTCGCCCCGGCCTTCACCGAGGCGGCCAGCTCGCGCTCCAGCCAGGCCTCCTGGCCGGCGGACATCATCTTGCGGGCGGGGTCGTTGAGATGGGCGCGGTAGGCGGCGAGCTCCGCCGCCGTCGGCTCCTTCGGCAGCTCGTTGGCGGGATAGAGCTGGTGGTCGCGCGCGGTCAGCCGCGTCTCCAGCATGAACAGGCTGGCCAGGTCGCCGAAGTCGAAGCTGCGGTTGATGGCGAAGCCGCCGCCGGGCGGCTCGCGGATCGGCATCCACTCGTAGTAGGCCTTGATCGCGGCGGCCTTGCGCACGTTCCAGTCGCCCTCGGTGCCCGGCTGGTGGTCCTCGGCGCCGCCGACCCAGCTGTCGTTGGCCGTCTCGTGGTCGTCCCAGACGCAGATCCAGGGCGCGCGCGCGTGCGCCGCTTGCAGCTGCGGGTCGGTCTTGTACTGGGCGTGGCGGCGGCGGTAGTCGCTGAGGCTGACCGCCTCGTGCGGCGGGTCGTGCGGCCGCTCGCTCGAGACCGGCGAATCCATGCCGTAGGAGCCCGGCCCGCCGTATTCGTAGATGTAGTCGCCGAGGTGGACGACCGCGTCCACCCGCGGCAGGGCCGCGATCGCCCCGTAGCTGTTGAAGTAGCCGGCCGGGTAGAGCGCGCAGGTGCAGACCGCCAGCACCACGTCCTTCAGCGGCCCCTCCGGCAGGGTGTGCGTGCGGCCCACCGGCGAAACCGCCCCGCCCGCCTCGAAGCGGTAGGTATAGGCCCGGCCGGGATCGAGGTTGGTGACGTCGACCTTCACCGTCCAATCGCGATCGGGGCCGGTGACCCCCTCGCCGCGCTTGCCGCCGCCGGGACGGCCGTCGGCCGGGTCCAGGCGCCAGCTGTACATCACCTCGCCCTTCTTCTCGGGCGTGATGCGGGTCCACAGGATCACCCGGTCCGGCTGCGGGTCGCCGGAGGCCACGCCATGGCGGAAGCTGGCGACGGCCTTCGCCGCCGCCTCGCCGGCCGGGGCGGCCGCGGCCAGTCCCAGCAGCGCCAGCGCCTTGCGCCTGTCCACCCGCATGCCCGGCCGTCCCCCTCCCGTTCGCGCCCGTCCCCGGCGCGCTATAAGCGCAATACCACAGGAGAATGACGCCGCGTGTCCAGCAGGGCCTCCGAGCCGCCCGAGCCCGGCGATGACGACGCCGAGGACGAGGCCGCCGCCGCGCCGTTCGGCGAGCGGGTCGTCACGCTGGAGGCCGGCGCGGCCGGGCGGCTCGACAAGGCGTTGGCCGAACGCCTGCCGGAGCTGTCGCGCGCCCGCATCCAGGCGCTGATCGCGCAGGGCCGGCTCAGCCGCGACGGCGCGGCGCTCAGCGATCCGTCCGCCCGCGTCGTCCCGGGCGACTACCGCCTGGAGATCCCGCCGCCGGCGCCCGCGGAGCCGCAGCCCGAGGACATCCCGCTTTGCGTGCTCTTCGAGGACGCCCACCTGATCGTGGTCGACAAGCCGGCCGGCATGGCGGTGCATCCCGCGCCCGGCAGCGAGAGCGGCACCCTGGTCAACGCGCTCTTGCGCCATTGCGGCGACAGCCTCTCCGGCGTCGGCGGCGTGGCCCGGCCTGGCGTCGTGCACCGCATCGACAAGGAGACCTCCGGCGTCGTCGTCGCCGCCAAGACCGACGCGGCCCACCGCGGCCTCTCGGCCCTCTTCGCCGCCCACGACATCGAGCGCGTCTACGTGGCCCTGGTCCGCGGCAGCCCACGCGCGCGGTCGGGCAGCGTCGATGCGCCCATTGCGCGCTCCCCCCACGACCGCAAGAAGATGGCCATCGCGCGGAGCGGCGGCCGGCGCGCCGTCACCCACTACTCGGTCGAGCAGACCTTCGGCCCCGCGCAGAAGCCACTGGCCGCCCGCCTGGCCTGCCGCCTGGAGACTGGCCGCACGCACCAGATCCGCGTCCACCTGGCCTCGCTCGGCTGCCCCTGCCTCGGCGACCCCACCTACGGCTCCGGCCCGCCCGCCGAGCCGGTCCGCCGCGCAATCGCGGCCGCCGGCCTCACCCGCCAGGCCCTCCACGCCGCCGTCCTCGGCTTCGTCCACCCCGTCACCGGCCAACCCTTGCGCTTCGAAGCCCCTTTGCCCGCGGACATGGCCGCCCTGAACGCGGCGTTGGCGGCGCTCTGAGGTCCATGCAACTTCGCCTGCAAATCCAATCGTCCCTGTCAGAAATTTAATCCGAACAGCGGTTTACGCCGGCCCGCCGCTGGGAGAGGGTGTCGGCCTAGGGTCGTCGAGGTTGGAGGAGAGTACGATGCGCGCCGAGCGACTGCGCATGGCTCTGATGGGCGCGGCGGCGGCCGTGCTGAGCGTGGCCCTGGCCGGGCCGGCCGCGGCGAGCCCGGCGGCGGAAACCGTGCGCTGGCAGATCGACGCCGACCGCGGCTACAGCGCCGACGTCGTGCAACTGACGCTCACCTCCGAGCAGGGCGGGCGGCGCAGCGTCGTCTCCAGCCCCGCCTCGATCAACGTGCTCGAGGGGCTCAGCCCCGCCCAGCTGCAGGGGGTCGAAAAGCCCGTCGCCTTCAAGATGCAGCGCGACGCCGGCGAGTTCGAGTGCCGCGGCACGGCCGCCGAGCGCCACGCCGCCGGCGACTGCGTCTTCCACGGCAGCCAGTCGTTCGCCCAGGTGCTGGCCAGCCGCGGCGTCGGCCCGGCCAGCGCCGACGACCTCTACCGCATGAGCCTGCACAACGTCGGCGCCGACTACGTCGAGGCGCTGCACGCGCTGCACTACACCACCTCCGCCGCCGAGCTCGCCCGCGCCGGCGAACACGGCGTGACCCTGAAGTACATCCACGAGATGGCCGCCGCCGGCTTCCCGGCCGGCAAGATCGACGGCCTGATCCTCTGCCGCGACCACGGCGTGGACGCCGAGTACGTCGAGGCCATGCGCCGCGCCGGCCTGGCCAGCATCACGCCCGAGGCGCTCGCGCAGCTGCGCGACCACGGGGTCTCGTCGAGCTACATCGCCGGCCTGCGCAGCGCCGGCTACCAGGGCCTGCCGCTCGACCAGGTGGTCGTGCTGCGCGACCACGGCGTGTCAGCGACCTGGCTGGGCGCGCTGCAGCGGGCCGGCTACGGCCGCCTTTCGCTGCCCGACGTGCTGGCGCTGGCCGACCGCGGGGTCTCCGGCGAGTACATGGAGGGGCTGCACAAGGCCGGCTTCGGGCGGCTGAAGGTCGACGACGTGGCCGCGCTGCGCGACCACGGCGTCTCGGCCGAATGGCTCGCGCGGCTGCGCCGGGCCGGCTACGACGACCTGCCGATCGGCCAGGTGGTTCGCCTGCGCGACAACGGCGTCAGCGCCGACTTCATCGAGGGCGCGCGGGCCGCCGGCTACCGCAAGCTGCAGCCCGACGAAATCCTGCTGCTGCGCGCCCACGGCGTGACCAGCGACATGATCCACGACGTGGTGGCGGCGGGCTACGGCCAGCTGGCGCCGGCCGAGATCGCCCGGCTGCGTGACCACGGCGTGACCGCCACGACCCTGCGCCGCGCCCAGGCGCTGACCGGGCGGCCCAGCGTCGACGAGATCATCCGCCTGCGCGACCTGGGCACGATCTAGGCTCCGTTGCCGCTGTAACACGGCGCCGCCAAGCTTGCGGCGGGTGACGCGCGGGAAATATGGCCGTCAAGTTTTCGGCTTCAGCATCGGGCACTGAAGTTTCGCGGCGCTGCGCCGTGACAGGCGGGTAGCTGCGCGTGAT
>JADMIO010960139.1_pt1 | contig 12996 bp, 14 predicted proteins | sample 8958161 | NCBI WGS metagenome assembly JADMIO01 (sample SAMN16585339, study PRJNA669376) | soil metagenome | isolation source: Crop rotation soil | place: USA: Cullars Rotation, Alabama | collected 2011 | reverse complement strand
CCTGCTTATACGAGGAGGGACGTAATGCCCGATGCTTTGGCCTTCGGTCCCGCCTTTAAGCGGGCGAGGCAGTTAGGGCTACAGGTCTTCGAGTGGCGTGGCAAGAGATACACGACCGAGCTTAAATGACGACCTTCGCCGACCTTAAGACCCGGGTAGCCGATGAACTCGACAGGCAGGATTTATCCACCCAGATCGACCGTGAATTAAGAAAAGCAGTCAATCACTACGAAAGACAGCGGTGGTGGTTCAACGAAGAACAGGCTACCGCCTCTACCGTCGCCTCCCAGGCGAATTACTCCGTGCCTACGGACCTGATGTCTCTGGATCTGGTTGAAATAACCATTTCCACCCGAAGACTGGAGCTGAATGAAATCTCGTGGTCCCGTTACGTGGAGGACTGGAGAGAGCTAACGACGACAGGCCAACCTTCGGACTGGGCCTATTACGCCGATCAGATCTGGTTGGGGGCCATACCCAACGACGTATATACCCTGACCTTGCATTACACGAAGACTTTGGGTTCCTTGTCGGACGGGTCGGACAACGCCTGGACCAATTTCGGGGAAGACCTGATTACTTCTCGGACTCTGAAGACTTTGGGGGCGAGAGTTCTTGGGTTGGACACGACTCAGCTCAAAACCTGGCAGGAACTTGAAAGGCAGGCCTACCTCAGTCTCTGCGGATTGAATGACGAACGGCTGATGACGGGTAGGGTCAGGCCGTGGTAATCGGTGAATGGAATGGCATTCCGGGAATTGTCATCGTCGCGCCGGCCTTCAAGTTTTTCGATGCTGCTGATTCAGCGAAGCTGATCGAAAAAGAACTGTGCATGTACTCGTCATACAAACCTAACTATCCAATGCTTCACAAGCTGGCTAGACGGTTTGCGAAAGAGCAGATTCCGTTAGGGTTCTGGATTTGAACGAAAGGGAAAGGCTTAAAAAGCTCGAAGAGCTGAAAAAGTACCGCTCCGAGTGGAGGCTACTGACCTACAAACCTTACCAGAAGCAGAGAGAATTTCACTTCTCCAAAGCCCGGGAAAGGGCGCTATTCAAGGCTAACCGTGCCGGCGGGACGTTCTGCGGGGGCATGGAAACCGCCATGCACCTGACAGGTATTTACCCGGACTGGTGGGAAGGCAAGCGATTCAAGAAAGCCGTGCGATGGGGCGTGGGGTCGGAAACAGGAGACTTGTTAAAGAAAGGCCCCCAGAGAATGCTGTACGGGCCCATGGAAGCCGTTGGGACGGGAACGATCCCGAAGGCTCTTCTGGTTCTCCCCCCGAAGATGTCGAGAGGCGTTCCCGATGGAATTGACACACTCCAAGTCAGGCATTGTACCGACGGTCAACCTGACGGAACCCTCTCGGCAGCAGTCTTCATGTCTTACGCCGACGGTAGGGAAAAGTGGCAGTCCGACGAGTGGGACGGGGCTTGGCTGGATGAAGAGCCTGATATAGAAATCTACACCGAGGCCCTCACCAGAACGAATATCACAATGGGTCCAGTTCTGCTGACCTTCACGCCGCTAAAAGGTCTTTCCGACGTGGCGATGAGGTTTGTGAAGAACTATCCCAACACGTCTTTGACGGGGATGGATCTGAACGAAGCGGAGCATTTTTCGAGAGAGCAGCGCGACCAGATCGTCCTCTCCTACCCCGAGCACGAGAGAGAGGCCAGAACCAAAGGCATTCCGATGCTGGGAGAAGGGAAGATCTTTCCCCACGCCGAAAGCATTATCCGTTGCGAGCCCTTCGAAATACCGAAGCACTTCGCGGTTCTTGGAGGAATGGATTTTGGGATAGACCACCCCTTTGCGGCTGTAAAGGTCGCCCACGACAGGGATACGGACACGGTTTACGTCACCCAGGCCTACAGACAAAAGGGCTTGACTCCCATAGGCCACGCCTCAGCCTTAAAGATCTGGGGACCCATCATGTGGGCATGGCCGCACGACGGACTTCAGCGAGACAAGCAATCCGGAAAACAACTAGCCCAGTTCTATCGGGAAGAGGGATTGAATTTAATTTCCAGGCACGCCCAGTACCCGGATGAAAGAGGTAACGGGTTGGAAGCTTCCATCCTGGACATCAACAGAAGAATCGAGAGCGGAAGGTTCAAGGTCTTTAACCACCTGGAGACATGGTTTGAGGAATATCGTTTTTATCACAGGAAAGACGGTCTGCCGGTGAAGGAGAGAGACGACCTCATTTCGGCCACCCGTTACGCGGTGATGATGCTCGCGTATGCCGAGATCGAACAGGCTCTACCTAAATCTGACCGCTACCGGATCGACCGCCGTATCCGACGCTCCTGGATGGCGGCATGATCGAAATAGAGGACATCAAGAAGGACTGGGAGAAAGCGACTAAAGGCCTGGCCCAATGGCGGACTGAAGCTAGAGAATCCTACGACTTCGCCTCATCCCACCAGTGGAACGATAAGGATATTGCGAGGCTGGAGGAAGAGGAAAGACCTGCTGTTACGTTCGATCGCATCGGAGTGTTCATCGACGCCGTATGCGGGATGGAAGTCAATTCCAGGCAGGAGATCACCTACCTTCCCATTGAGGAAGGCGACGTTCACGTAGCGGACACTTTAAGCAAGACGGTCAAGTATTACGAAAACGACTGTGGAGCAGAGGACGAAGACTCCGAAGCTGTTAGAGACGCCGTGATTTGCGGCATAGGCATTACGGAAACCGTGATGTCGATGGAGAAAAACCCCGATGGGGCTCCTACTGTCTTCAGGCGGGACCCGATGCAGACGTGGTTCGACCCGGATTCCTCGCGCAGAAACCTCATGGATCTGAGGTACGTGTTCTATGGCGACTGGGTTCCTTTGGAAGAAGCTAAGACCCGCTGGCCGGATGCGAACTTTTCTACAGAATTACCTGGAAATGTAGGATCGACCTCCAGACCTCATTTAGCCGACAGGGCTTTTGAGTACAGGGAAGACGCTGTCGATCACGAAAATGACGGTGTTTTCATTCTCCACTACCAATGCTGGAGGAAAGAGCCTGTTTATCGTCTGAAAGACGGGTCAGGGATTACGGACTTCACTCAAAGTCAATTCACGGCGGCTAAAAAGCTCTTCAACCAGACCTTCGGACGCGATCCTGTAGAAGCGACGACCAAAAATCCGAACGGGGATTACTTAAAGACCACCAAAAAAGTTTTCTATCGGGCTTTTGTGTCGGGTGACGAGATTCTGGATCAGGAAAAACTCAAAACCGACGACTTCACGTTCAAGTTCATTACTTATAAACGAGATCGCAATAAAAAATGCTGGTTCGGCCTCGTCAGGACGATGAAAGACCCCCAGAGATGGGCGAATAAGTGGCTGTCCCAAATACTTCACATCGTCAACACCAACGCGAAGGGCGGAGCCTTTGCGGAAGTCGGGGCGTTTAACGATCCCCGAAGGGCTGAAGAGCTTTGGGCGCAGCCAAATCCCTTAATTCTTCTCAAGGAAGGCGGAATCGAGAAGATTCGAGAAAGAAACCAGGCTCAATATCCTTCAGGGCTGGATAAGTTGATGCAGTTCGCATTCAACGCGCTGCCGATGGTGTCCGGTCTTAATCTGGAAGTTTTGGGTTTGGCTGACAGAGACCAGGCAGGCGTTCTGGAGTCGCAAAGAAGACAGTCCGCCTACCAGATCTTAGCTCCCTTGTTTGCGGCAATCAGGGAATACCGCAAGGCTCGTGGGACGTTGATGCTGAAGTTCCTGAAATACATCCCCCAAGGGACTTTAGTCAGGATCACCGGCCCGCAAGGTGAGCAGTGGATTCCGTTCATCTTCAAGGACACGAAGTACGACGTAAGAGTCGATCAGGCTCCAGACTCTCCGGACTTCAAGCAAAAGACGTGGGAAAGTCTTCAAGTCATCCTGCCGGCGATGATGAAGGCTGGGTATCCCATCCCGCCGGAGATTTTGGAGTACTCGCCCCTGCCTCCGGATATTTCTGAAAAGTGGGTGCAGTGGATCAAGACCCAGGGCTGGATGCCGCCGGAACAGCAGCAGCAGATGCAAATGCTGCAGGAGCAGGTTCAAGCCCTGAGTCAGGAAAACCAGCAGGCCAAGCAGGAAAACATCAGGCTCAAGCTCGATCACTCAATCGAGTATGCAAAACTCCAGCTTAAACAAGAAGAGTCAGACCACAAGAACTCGGTAAAGATTTATCAAGCTCAACTGCAAGCCCAGACCGACAGAATGGATCTGTTGATTGAGAATCACAGGGCGCAATTGACGGCGGCGAACGACGAGAGACAGAGCATGATCGAAAACGCTCTCGCCGCAAGACAGCAGTTGATGGATGAGCAATTAAGAATTCAGGAGCAGAATTCCAAAACTCACATTGAAGAGTCGAAACACAGGCTACAGGTCGTCGAGGCTTTGCTGAAGGCTCATTCGGAGAAGAAGACTCCAGTACAAGTTAAAAGAATCGGAGATGGCGTCTACGAGATGACGCCCAAGTAATGCCGGGAACAGTCAGCCATGTTTTATCCGCGACCACGCCGGATAACACCAGTTATGAGATCAGGCCCTCTCATTGGAACTCCGGGCATTTAATTACCATAAATGCCGTTGGGTCTGAAATCTCCGGGGCGTTTGACAATGCGGGCGGGATTACTTTCGGTCTGGAGACGAATGGATCGATCACGGCTGCCGCCCCGCCTGGTGCGCCGAGTCCGATTAACTTCTCTGCCGGCACGACGTCAGGGAATATCGGATCCGTTGTCTTTGCCGATTCCAATGGCATTTCATTCGGGCTGAATGGCTCCACGATCACTGGAACGGTAAAGACCGCTTACGTAGGTCTGAATACCGCAAAGACTAATGTCACCTGGACGGTAAATTCCGATGGCATCAGTCTTAACGCCGGGGGTTATGCTGGCACCAGCACGGGTATCACAGGCGGATCAGTTACGCTGGATACCAGCGGAATTGCGATCAATCTTCCAGCGTATCTGACCACTGCAAGACGTTCCACCGACGCTGTGGGGCTTAATACTGCGCAGACAAACGTTACCTGGACAGTAAACAGTTCGGGCATCAGTCTGAACGCTGGAGGCTACGCAGGGACCAGCACCGGGATTACGGGTGGGTCGGTTACGTTAGACACGAGCGGGATTGCGATAAGCCTTCCTGCTTACCTCACGACCGCACGCCGTTCTACTGACGCGGTGGGACTTAACACCGCCCAAACCAGTGTCACATGGACGGTAAACAGCTCCGGTATCAGCATCGACGCGGGAGCGTATTTAACCACGGCAAGACGCTCCACCGATGCGATAGGTCTGAATACCGCGCAGAGCAATGTCACGTGGACGGTAAACAGTTCCGGATTGAGTCTTGATGCACGCGGTTATGCGGGCACCGGGACTTCAGCTACAAACGCCTCGATTACGCTGAACAGCAACGGCCTTGCGATTTCAGTCGCAGCTCCGGGGGCGGCTGCGGAGCAAAACGCAGTAAACCTTTTGGGAGCGAATACCGCAGGTAATACAACTGCCACAGGCTCCACGATAGGGCTGTCAGGGCTGAACCTGACGCTCTCGGGGACGAACAATTCCCAGATCGTCCTGAGCGTCCCGGCGACCTCAAGCCTCGTCGGTGTAAACGGCATTTCCGTTAGCACCAACGGGTCAACGATCTCAGTCATGCCGCAGTGGGTCTCGTCCTACGAAAACATGCCTGCGGGGCTGAATGGCTCTTCCGTGATGACGTGGAACGGAGCATCTGTTTCACATGCCGTCGCGTTCGACCTTCCGGCCCCGATTTCGGCCAGTTTTATCCGCATCCCGGCGCTGATGACGACCAACTCAACTACCTTGGCGACGATCAACAGTGCTACCGCCTCCGGTCAAGGAGCGTTGTTCAGCACCTTGAACGCGGTGATTTATTCGCTCGGTGTTGGCGGGAATTCGCAAAGTCTTCAGTCTGTCGCCTCGGGTTCTGCGGGATATACGTTCAGTCAAAAGCTAAGCATGAGCAACACGACCCAGGGCAGCTACAGCCTGGGCTTCTCTGCTCAAGCGAACGGTGGTGGTACGACCAGGACCACCCAGTATTCGATCTCAAACACGAACTACTCGTTTACCACGAACCAGATCGCAACGGAGTTTTCGAGCGTCAGATTCCTCGATATTCCCTTTGCGAACTCATTAAGCCCTGGAGTGTATTGGGCGGTAGTCGGTCTATCGACGTCAAGCTCCACTGCGGGGGCGGCGGGGATTGCGAACAACATCACGAACTGTAACGTCAGGTACTCGGCTCACTACGGGGTATCTCAGGCGGACCTGTCGTTCGGAATCATGGGGTCTACTGATAGAACCTCTGGAGGTCTGATGGGCGCAGGAAGCTTTTCTACAGCTGGCGGCGGGACGACCGCTTCACTTCCCATTAGCGCGATTAGTTCAATCGCCTCGCTTGCGAAGATATATTTCCAGATTCTAAGGAGCGCCTGATGGCGAAAACGAGAGACATCCCGCTTAACACCTATCCCACTGGCGTTAGGCAGTTCGTTAAAAACACGCCGAATGGATTGTCAGGATTTCAAGTCTCTATTGCCAGGTGTACGAGCGCCGACCCGACGATCTGGCCCGATCCGAATTCGAGAATCAAGATTCTTGTTGAGTGTTCTTATGACGATGGACTGAGCTTCCCGCCTAATGGTGGGAGCGCTTCGTTCGAAGGCTCTGGTGGGATAGCGACGGGCAAATTGGGGGAGATTCCCTTCTCTATCATGTCTTGTCGGTTTTCTCCTAATGAACCGAATGCAGTAAGAATTACTGTGGAAATCATCAACGGCCCTATCAAGACTTTTGGAGACGTAACGGTTAATTAATGGCCTATCGTTCTTCGGCTGCTGTTTCTGCGACTACCAACGGAAATATCACCGCTACTCCAGCAGGGGTTCAGGTTGACGACTACCTGGGTGGAAACTTTGTTGGTGACTTTACCAATGGCTTTTGCACCCCACCGCTTGGCTGGTCGGAACGAGCAAACGCTGATCTTTCCGGTCCTGACGGCCAGGTCATGCGGTATCACGACAAGATAGCGACGGGTTCGGATTCGTTTACCTTCGTAGCTGCTCAGTCCGGGTCTTCGTTGTGCTGTGTGGCCTGGAGTGGGAGGAATACCTCGGCACCGAGAAGCGCCACGCCTGTAGTGACGCTGGATACGACGGCGAGGGCGACCGGATTCACGGCGAACATCAGTGGCATCACGGCAGTGGCGGGCGACCACTCCACCGGTTCTGATCGGTGGACCTTATCTCAAATTACCAATTACACCGAGAGACAAGCAGAACATACGGTCGATTTTGTTAACGTCGCCTGTGACACGAGAGATAACGTGAGTGCCGGGGCGACCGGGACGCTTCAATCTACATTAACCCGAGTCTCTGGATCAGGGACCGCTGGCTGGAGCGCGGTTGTTGTCGCTATCGCCTCCGCGGCCGCTCCTGTTGGGAATATTGCATGGGTAACAGCGTGAAACCTCAATTAGTCGTGCAGGACTTTGGAGTCCATAACTCGGACCTGAAAACAACCTCAGCAAGGCTGTTAAAAGGCGGGAGCTGGAAAAAACAACGAGTAGTCGTCGTAATTCCTGCGGGAGATTCCATTCCGGCGAAAGTCGCCCTGAGTCACTGGAATTTAGCCTTCTCTCCGAATAACGGCGTCATAAGAATTCTCGCGCAAGGCATGGAAGTCGGGGAAGCATATTCCTCCGCGATAGAGCAGATTTTAGCCCATCCAGAACTAAAGGACTGGGAATACCTGCTGACTTTGGAACACGACAACATCCCTCCGGGAGATGGCGTCTTAAGGCTCATCGAACGGATGGAAGAACATCCGGAGCTTTCCTGCATAGGAGGGCTGTACTTCACCAAAGGTTACGGTGGAGTCGCGCAGATGTGGGGTGACCCCAAGGACCCGATGATTAACTTCAGACCCCAGGTCCCGGACCCTAACGGCGGGCTGGTTGAGTGCTGTGGCACGGGAATGGGATTCAATCTCTGGCGGCTGAAGATGTTCCACGACACCAGATTAAGAAAACCGTGGTTCGTGACCCAGAAGAAGGATGGGGTCAGTACGCAAGACTTGTTTTTCTGGAGTGACGCGAGAAAGTTCGGGTACAGATGCGCGGTCGACTGTTCTGTGAAAGTGGGACATTACGATATGCTGGGCCAGTATGGTAAGCCAGATACGACGTGGTAGGACAGACCCCGAGCGTTAACAAGACTATGAAACGGAGATTAGGTGGCAAAAGCTAAGCTGAAGGCACTACCACAGACTGAACCTCTGAAGCTCGACTTCGGCTGCGGACCTAGAAAGCGTGAGGGCTTTCACGGGGTCGATGCGATCAAGTTCGACGGCGTTGATACGGTCATGGACATCAGAAAAACACCCTGGCCGTGGAAGGACGAATCCGTTGACGAGGCATATGCCTCCCATTTTGTCGAGCATCTCACGGGACAGGAACGTGTGAAGTTCTTCAACGAACTCTACCGCGTCATGAGAAAAGGGGCGAAGGCGACGATCATCGTGCCCGACTGGTCGAATGACCGCGCTTACGGCGACCCCACCCACCAATGGCCGCCGATGTCGCGATGGTCGTTCCTGTACCTGATTAAGGAATGGCGAGACGCTAATGCCCCGCATTGTGGATACACGTGCAATTTCATCAGCGGGGGCTTAACAGGAAACCTCGAACCCTGGCTGATTCCAAGGCACCAGGATTTGCAGATGGAATACTCACAAAGAAACATCAATTCACTTTGCGAGCTGGTGTGTACTTTGGATAGGCAATGATCGGTGGGTTTCAACCTGGTGCGTTCCAGCCTAATTTTCAGCAGGTCTCCGGAACAGAGTTAGTCGGTCGCAGACCGAGAAGGCATAAAACCCGCTTCCAGCCGTGGGGGCCGGAATACGATTTTGAATGGCTAAACATCCAGACCAACATCGAGGCCCTCCAGGCCGAAGCGGGAAGTCTTAGGGATGACATCAGCAAGGCGAGGCAGGCCCGTGATGTAACCGTAAGGGGCATCGGGCTTCTTCAGGATCTTCACCTGAGAAGAAAGCAACTGGACGGCGAATTGTCCAGATTGCGAATGCGGCGGCTGAGAAGGGAACGATTCCTCCGGACCTACAAGAAGCTCCAGGAAGAGGAAGACGAATTAGTCTTAACCCTGTTGGCGAATTATCTTAATTAGGAGATTAAATGACAGATGAAGTGATGGTGGATGAACCAGAAAAGCAGGAACCAGTTAAACAGGAGCCTGAAAAACAGACGGTCGTTCCCCATGCCGCATTACACGAGCAGCGCATGGCGAACAAGCAACTCCAGGAAGAACTGCGAGCCGCCCGGGAAGCGCAGACGCGCATGGAAGGGACGTTCCAGAAACTGCTTTCAGGCTTGAATGAAAAGCCGGCCCCGAGATTCGAGGAAGACCCTCTAGGACACATGCAGGCACGAAACGACACCCTGGAGAAGGAACTCAAGGGCGTCCGGGAAGAGCTGGGTAACCTGAGCAAGCAATCGAGCCAGAATAGTTTTCTTTCGCAAATCTCCCAGGCTGTCTCGTCCTCCGAAGCGGAGTATCGCGCCACTCATCCGGACTACGACCAGGCGCTGAACTACTTGAAGGAAGTCACTCGAAATGACTTGCTTGACCAGGGGGCCGACCCGCAGACCATAGAGCAGACGATCAACCAGGGGAAGATCGGTCTTGCCAACGCAGCCTTGCAGCAAGGAAAGAACCCTGCTGCGGTGATTTACGACCGCGCCAAGCGATACGGATACAAGGCCCAGACCCCGGACAAGCTTTCTACCATAGCCGAAGGCTCGGGGCTGGCGAAGACAGTAACAGGGGGAACTTCTTCCGGCCTGACGCTAAGAGACCTGTCCCAGTTACCGGACGACCAGATCGAAGCCCTCGTGGCTGATGACAAGAAATTCCAGGCCCTCATTAGGGGCCAGATGGTGAAATAGTTGACACAAGCAGTTTTTTAGTGTAGAAGTCAGTCGCGTTCTAAACTTTCGGCACCCTTCCGTAATGGGTTGCGGCACCACTCCGTAAGTGGAAATTTCAACTTCACGGAGTAACCATGGCCACAACCGAAATTGGCGTAAATCACGCCCTTGCCCAGAAGCTTTGGAGCAAGCGACTGTTCCACGAGGTAATCAAGGAGCAGTGGCTTTCCAAGTTCATGGGCGAGGATTCGAATAACGTATTCCAGATCCAGGGCGACACCCAGAAAGCTGCCGGCGACCGTATTACCATCGGTCTGCGCATGCTTTTGACCGGAGCCGGTATCCAGGGTGACGACACCTTGGAGGGCAACGAAGAAGCCCTGACGCTCTACTCAGATAACGTCGTCATCAACCAGTTGCGTCATGCAACCCGCTCGAAGGGCAAGATGAGCGAGCAGCGCGTTCCATGGTCGGTGCGGGAAGAAAACCGCATGGCTCTGAGAGACTGGTGGGATGAGAGGCTTGAGACCTGGGCTGCTAACCAGATCGCCTGTAATACCGCCCAGACCGATACCCGCTATACGGGCAACCAGGCCTCGATCACGGTGGATGCAAACCACCTGATTATCGCCGGCCCGAACGGGATCGGTAGCACCGCAGAGACTTCCATCTCAGCCACCACGTCATTCGGGACAGGTAACTATCTAACCCTGACCGACATCGACCGTTGTGTCGCAAAAGCGAAAACCATGAGTCCCAAAATCCGTCCCATAAGGTCGGGTGGGAAGGACTGGTATGTGATGTTCCTGCATCCCTACCAAGTCTTTGCCCTGCGTAACGACGCGGCGGCAGCGAACTCCTGGTCAACGCTCCAGCGTGCAGCGGTTCAGGGCGGGGATCTGACCCAGAACCCGATCTTCACCGGAGCCCTTGGAGTTTACAACCAGGTCATCTTGCACGAGTGGTCCTACCTGCCGAACGGAGTCTCGAACTCAGCGGTTTCGCTGAACGCCATTCGTCGTGCAGTCTTTTGTGGGGCGCAAGCTGCAGCACTGGCTTACGGACAGGACAACAGCCCCAACCAGATGTCATGGGTGGAAGAGCTGTTCGACTTCGGTAACCAGTTGGGCGTTTCGTCCGGAATGATTGCAGGTCTGAAGGCCATGCAGTTCAACTCAGCGATGTTCGGAAACATCATCGTTTCCAGCTACGCGCCGACGGTATAAGGGGGAATCATGGCTAGAACCTACACTGCATCCGAAGTAAATCCCCTGAAGGCGGTCCACACGGGTCTCAATGTCGTGCGCTCGCGCTACGAAGTTGCGACCACGGCGGCCACCCTGACGGTTTCCGACCTGATTCTTTTGGCACGTATTCCGAACAAGGCCACGGTTTATGAGTGGCGTCTTGCCGGAGGTTGCGGCGCAGCGGCTTCGACCGGAACCTGGAAGCTGGGAGTCAACGTACCGACTGCTGCGAACTCGCTGGTCAACCCGATTAACTCGGGAGCTTCTCTGACCGACGACGCCCTGCATGCGGCAATGTCCCTGACCACCGCTGCTGTTTACTCGTCCTACGCGGCTGCGGCCACGAACATTCCGTTCAAGGTCTCGCTGTCGGATGACAACACCCAGCAGTACATCTGGATCGTAGCAACTACAAACGCCGGGTCTTTCACCGGAACCACAAGCCTGCAATTCGACGTGAAGTACGTAGTCGGCGAGTAGGCGGTCTGTCAATTAGGGCCACCTTCGGGTGGCTCTTTTTTTTGGAGAGCCGATGACGGTTGAAGAGGCGTTCGAGGCAGGAAAGAAAGCACAAAGCATCAGAGAAAACCCCTTCTGGAAAGAATGGCCCCAGGAGGCTCCGGAAGAAGAGAAAGAACTAGCCAGAGCTTTTATCAGAGGCTGGTGCGAGGTGAACGAGGATATTCATGTCACCTTATGAGCAGATCGTAGGACAGGCGGAAAAGTATCTCGCCGCAAAAGAATATTCCAAAGCACTTGACCTCTACGACCTAGCATTAACGACCAACCCTGAAGACCTGCACTTACGCTACTGCGTCGCGTCCCTTTATTCCGAGCTGTATAAATCAGGGATTGCGATCTCGATACTGAAGTCCGTAGTCAAGGAAGAACCCAAGCACGCGCAGGCGTGGAACAACCTTGGGATTGCTTATAAAAACTCAGGCCAGTGGGACAAGGCCTTTGATGCCTATACCAAGGCTCTAGAGCTGAATTACGACGCCATGACATTGGTGAACATGTCAGGCCTGTTCATCAACAACGCCACGCCTCAGGACGCTATCCGCTGGTCGGAGAAGGGGCTGAAGCTGGAACCCGATTCTCCGCAGCTCGCTAATCACCGAGCCTTGGGAATGCTGGAATCCGGGAATCTGGTTGAAGGCTTCAAGCTCTACGAAGGGCGGTTCAGATTGCCCGGCTGGTCTGCTAGAGACTACTCAGGCCCATTGTGGGATGGGTCGCACGTCAAGAGACTTCTGATTCACGGAGAGCAGGGTCTTGGAGACGAGATCCTGTTCATGACCGCTCTTGAACGAGTCCAAAAGCGGGTGGATGAAGTTGTCATCGAGTGCGCTGCGAAATTAGTACCTTTATTCGAAAAGAACTTCAACGTTCCCTGTTACGCAACGGCGGAGGAGGTCAAGGCTAAAGAACATTGGGATGCGTGGATTCCGATGGGAAGTCTGTTCAGTCGGGTGGGATTTGAACAGCGAGAGCCGTTCCTGAAAGTCACCAAACCCCACCCAAAAGGCGAGAGATTCCGTATCGGCCTCTCATGGCGTGGCGGGACGGTACAGACCCACGAGCATTTAAGAAACACGCAGATCGAGCATTGGATGGACACAGTTTGTAAGGCCGATGCCGAACTCGTCTCCGTGCAATACGGGCCTGCGGCGGGTATGGCGAAGAAGATGGGGCTAAAGCACGAGCAGGAAGTCGTGGACGACTTCGAGGCCTTAACAGGACTGATCGGCTCCTGCGACTTGATT
>JADMIO011678521.1_pt1 | contig 12997 bp, 10 predicted proteins | sample 8958161 | NCBI WGS metagenome assembly JADMIO01 (sample SAMN16585339, study PRJNA669376) | soil metagenome | isolation source: Crop rotation soil | place: USA: Cullars Rotation, Alabama | collected 2011 | reverse complement strand
GAGCGAGCCACAGGCGGGGCCACGGTCGCCGGGGCGACGCGCGCCGGCCCGTTGCGCTTATCCCCGCACGCGGCCGCGAGCATGAGGCTCAGAATGAGAGCGGAACAGATGATGATTCCCCTGGTACGCATAGCGAGTCTTAGACGCCTGAACCGGCCCCGGCGATGCACAGAGAAAGGCAAAATCGGGATGCGCGCGCGTGATAAGATGCGAACCTGTAGTATAAATCCGAACGCAAAAAGGTCTGGGGAAAGTCATGAAACCGAGAACCAAGTGTGCCAGAATCGTCTTCCTGTTTTTCGTGTTGCTTGCGGCGGCGAACGTGGCGGCGGCGCAGTCGCTCTTCGAGATGCCGGAGGGCGTGGAGACGCGTTGGGCCAGCGGGGAGAACCCGACGGGCGAGAAGGGTAAGGCGGGCCAGGCGAACGGCGGGCGCAAGGGCGCGCCGACCGTGGCGATTAAGGCCGGCGAGAGCCGCGTGCTGGCCGAAGCAAGCGGTACGAGCGGCACGGTCAGGAGAATCTGGATGACCTTCCCTGACCGCAGCCCGCGCATGCTGCGCAGCCTGCGCATAGATATGTACTGGGACGGCGCAAGGACGCCCGCCGTGAGCGCGCCCCTGGGCGACTTCTTCGGCATCGGCCTGGGCCAGACGGTCCCCTTCCAGTCCGCGCTCTTCTCCAACCCGGAGGGGCGCAGCTTCAACTGCGTCATCCCCATGCCGTTCAGGACCGGCATGAAGATCGTGATGACGAACGAGAGCGCGGCGAACCTGGACGAACTTTTCTACGACGTGGACTACACGCTCGGCGACAAACATGGTCCAGGCACGCTCTACTTCCACGCGCACTACCGGCGCGAGAACCCGACCAGGCTCAAACAGGACTACGAAGTCCTGCCGCTCGTCGCGGGGCGCGGGCGCTATTTGGGCACGAACATCGGCGTCATCGTCAACCAGCAGGCTTACTTCAATACCTGGTGGGGCGAGGGCGAAGTCAAGATTTACCTGGACGGTGACCGCGAGTTCCCCACGCTCAGCGGGACGGGCTCGGAGGACTACATAGGGACCGCGTGGGGACAGGGCCAATTCGCCAACTGGTATCAGGGCAGCCCCGTCGCCGACGAGAAGAACCTGCGCTGGTGCTTCTATCGCTACCACATCCCGGACCCCGTCTACTTTCACAAAGACATCCGCGTCACCATCCAGCAGATAGGCTACCTCGCGCCGCACAGCCGCGAGCAGCTCGTCAAAGAGAACCGCAAGCTCTACCGCGCCGGCCCCGGCCTCGTCGAGATGGACATCTCCAGGGACGGCAAGTTCGAGCGCACGGATGACTATTCGAGCTGCACCTACTTCTACCTGGACCGCCCCGAGAACAACCTCCCGCCGCTTGATGCGGTCGCCAGGAGGGTGGAAGGTCTGTGAGCGGCCGCCGGATGATATACTCTGGGAATGAGAGGCCCGTGCCGGGAGGAATAGTTCTATGGAAAAGACTTTACGCGCGCATTTCGACGGCAGCCAGATTCTCCTGGACGAGCCGTGCGAGCTTGAACCTAATACGAAACTTATAGTGACTGTGCTGCCGAAAGATAATTCCGACGACGAGCGTGAGGCGTGGCTACGTCTCTCAATGAAAAAGCTGGAAGACGCCTACGGTCAAGACGAGCCTGAGTATTCATTGGATTTGATCAGAGAGGCGAATCCTGAATATGAAGGAAGGTGACGTGATTTTGACCCCCGTCCCCCAGGCGGACGGCGTCATCAAGAACCGCCCGGCGATTATTCTGCGCGAGCTGCCGCCTTATCGAGATGTCCTCGTTTGCGGCGTCAGCACTCAACTACATCAGAAGGTAAAGGATTTTGACGAGACCATCGCTCCCGCCGATGCTGATTTCGGTTCCAGCGGTCTGAAGTCTGAATCTTTGGTCAGGCTCGGATTCCTAACCGTTTTGCCCAGGCACAGTATTATCGGAACAATTGGCTCAGTTTCATCCGAGCGACATAAACGCCTATTGAAAACGCTCAGCGACTATCTCGTAAAGTAAGCCTCACGAACATCAGTCTATCTGACAACTTTATAAGCTAACCGTGTGGCAGCGTGACGGGCGAGCGGCCGCGCGCGGGGATTTCGCCGGCGATGACGCGCACGGCAGCGGCTTCGGATTCGACGGCCGACTCGAAGGTCAGAAGCGTCGTCGCGCGCTCTGGCAGGTGCGGCAGGACGTAAGGGTTGCCGAAGACGGCGGCGATGGTCGGAACGTTTGCCTGGTCCAGCGCGCGCAGGATTTCCGCGTGGGACTCGCCGAGCGCGACGCTCCCCTTGTAGGCCGCGACGCGCGCGCAAACGGCCGCCAGCACCACGCCGCAATCACGCACCTCTTCCAACACCTGACGAACGTCGGCCGCGTCCGCATTCAACTCCACGAGCCGGCCGCGCCAGCGCGCCTGCACCTCTTTCGAGAAGCGCGACCCGGCGGGCTCGCGCAGCGCGTGCGCCCAAACTGGCACAGCATCCTTGAGGACGAGGGCCGCGACGCGCTCGCGCTTCTCCAACACGGGGAGCAGGTGCGAGGGATCGCGGACGAGCGTGACGGCGCGCTCGAAGAGTGCGCGCGCCGTCGAGGTGTGCGCCGGACTCGCGACCTCGTCCCAGACGTTGTCGAGGGAAACCATGCGCTCCTCGCCGAGACCACACCAGGCTTTGGCCTCCAGGATGCGCCGCGCGGATTGGTCAACGCGCTCGCGCGTGATGCGCCCTTGCGCCACGGCGTCGCACAGGGCCGCGTGAGCGCGCGCCACGTCCGGCATGTAGAGCAGCACGTCGCAACCCGCCTCGACGGCGCGCACGGCCGCCTCGCCCGGCTCGTAGCGGTCTGCGACGGCCCCCATGTTGAGCGCGTCGGAGAAGATCAAGCCCTCGAAGCCGAAGCTACGGCGCAAGATGCCGTCAACGATTGCGGGCGAGAACGTGGCGGGCCGCTTCTCTTCCGCCTGGTCGTCGAGCGCGGGCACGGCGATGTGCGCGGTCATCACGGCGCGCACGCCCCTTTGCACTGCGGCGCGGAAAGGCGGAAGTTCCACGCGCTCCAGGCGCTCGCGCGTGGCGTCGAGCGTCGGCATCAGTATGTGCGAGTCGAGCGAGGTGTCGCCGTGGCCCGGAAAATGTTTGGCCGTCGCCAACTGGCCCGCGTCCTGCGCCGCGCGGATGAAGGCCGCGCCCCAGTTGGCGACCACTTCGGGGTCGTCCGAAAAGGCACGGGTGTTGATGATCGGGTTGGCGGGATTGTTGTTCACGTCGAGCACGGGATAGAAGTTGACGTGAACGCCGATGGCACGCCCCTCGCGCGCCGTAATGCGCGCGGCCTCGGCCGCAGACTCCGTGTCGCCCGTCGCGGCGAGCGCCATCGCGCGCGGCAAGCGCGTCCCGCCGCGCAGTTGCATCCCGACGCCGCCCTCGAAGTCCGAGGCGAACAGGAGCGGGACGCGCGCGCGCGCCTGCAAGCGGTTCGTGATCGCGGCCGTCGTCAGCGCGTCGCCGTTGTAGATGATGAAGCCGCCGACGTTCAGTTTTTCAATAGCGTGCAGGAGCCGCGCGAACTGCTCGCTCTTTTCGTGAACGAGCACGCCGCTCGTGTCCGGCATCAGAAGTTGCCCGACGCGCTCCTCCAAACTCATCTCACGCAAGGTTGCCTCGACCCACTCCGCGCGCGCCGCTTCCATCTCTGTTTGCAAACTGTCTCCCAGCCCCTTCTCAACCGATGTCGGCCCATCTTAACACTAAAAGCAGGGATGAGGGAGGAAGAGCAAATGATGAATGCGGAGTGATGAATGATGAAATAAACGGCGGCGTCGCTAACGCGCCGCACGCGGACTTCGCGGGCGGGTATTGACCTCGCCCTTGACCAAAGGGAGCCTTGCTCCCTCTGGACACCCTCAACTGCGAATCGGCGACCCCGCAGCAAGCTGACGGGGAATTTCAGATTAAAAGGCAATCGTCTTCAATTCATCATTCATCACTCCGCGTTCCGCATTGCTTATTCATCCCTCATCCCTCATCCCTCATCCCTTTTTACTCCGGCCGGCAGGGTCGCGTCTTCTCGTACCTGTCGAGTTCGGTTTTGAGTTTGGCGGCGAGGTCCGGGTTGTGTTGTTGCGAAGCGAGTGTGAGCATGCGGCGCGTCCAGTCGGCGGCCTCGTCGCAGCGGCCCAACTCTGCGAGTGCGAGCGCGACGAGAGCGCCGTGGGTGGGCTGCGCGGTCGCGTCCCAGACGCTTTGGGCCAATTCAAGGGCGCGCCTTCCGTCGCGCAGGTCGCGCTGCGGTGAAGCCGCGAGCAGGTAGGCGAGCGTCGAGGCGGTCAGCCCCTTCCGAGGAAACTCCGCGTGCCCCTTCTCCAACACCGCGCGCGCCTGCGCGTACTCCTTCTTCGCCAGCAAAATTTTCACGAGTGCGAGCAGCGCGTCCTCGTTGGCCGGGTCCGCCTCGACGACGCGCGCGAACTCAGCCCGCGCCTCTTCGCCACGACCTGTTTTAACGAGCGACTGCGCGAGCAGGAAACGAGCGCCCTGGTCTTCGGGCGACGACTTGACGGCGGCTTGCAGGTGCGTGACGGCCTCCTCGTGCCTGTTCATTTGTGCCAGCAGGAGGCCGAGGTTGTATTGCGCGTTGGCGTGTGACGGGTCCAGGCGGAGCGCTTCCTCAAACTGCTCGACGGCCCCGCGCAGGTCTCCCACCTTTGAGAGCGCCGCGCCCAGGTTGAAGTGAGCGGGCACGCTCCCCGGCTCGGCCGCGACGGCTTGTCGGAACTCGGCCGCGGCCTCCTCGAACCTGCCCGCGTCGAGCGCCGTCTTGCCGCGCACGAGGTGCAGGCGCGCGCCGCGTATCAGACCCTGCAAACTGTCAAGGAGCGGGTCTGAGGCGCGCACGCCGACGGGGCCGCTGAGCGCCAACTCGGCGCGCGCCTTCTCGGTTTGGCCCAATCCTCTGTAAGCCATCGCCAGCGCGTAGTGCAGGCGGTTGGCTTCGGGCGCGAGCGTGAGCGCACGCTCGAAATATTTGGCGGCCTCACTGTAGCCGCGCTTCGAGAGCGCCGCCTGGCCCAAACCGTAGTGCGCCGCCGCTTCGTTCCCGTTCGCGGCGAGCGCGGCCTTGAAATTCGCCTCCGCGTCTTCGAGCCGGTTCAGTTGTAGGTAAACGTCTCCCAGGCTGACGAGCGCGGGCGCGTAGTCCGGCCGCAGCCTGCGCGCGGCCGTGTAGTAACGAACGGCCGCCTCGGCTTCCCCGGCCTGCTGGCGCAGCTTCCCTAAAAGATAAGGCCAGCGGAAATCATTTGGCGCGAGGCGCGCGGCGTTGAGGTAACACTCCTCGGCCGGAGCATTGAGCGAGTACGCCTGATAAATTTGGCCCAGCGTGCCGTAGCCTTCGGCGAGCTTCGCGGAGGGCGCTGTGGCCGCGTCCTTGATGGCGGCGGCGAGCGCGTCCTGCTCCGCCGCGACGTGCTCGCGCACGGACGGCTCCATCCCGCTTGTGTCCGGCAGGTGAACGACCGAGAGCCCCTCAACGGGCGGAGGCTGTAAGATAGGCTCCCCTGCGGACTGTGCCAGAATGCGCGGCGCTAACGCCGTGGCGATGAGGATGAGGCGAGTCGCCGTCTTCAGGCATGTTTGAAAAGTCCGCATCTTCCGGTTTACTCTTCAGCTCATACAGCTTCCGGGCAGTGAATAAGTGACACTTGTTTGGATAAAATGCGGCGTCGCGCTCGTCGCGGTCGCCTGGTACTTGCTCTGGCGTCGCCCGCTCCGCTGCTACTTGTGCTCGAAGCGGATTCGCGGCGTCGAGCGCAGCGCGCACTACCCGATTAACGGTAGAAGGCGGGTCGTCTGCGGGCGCTGCGACGACAACAACCTCAGACTCACTTCGCCAGCGCCTTAACGAAGGCGACAGGTAGAAGCCACGACGCCAGCAGTGAAACACTCAAGAGTAATGAACGCCTAACATCTCCTTCGCGATTTTGCTTCCGCTCACCTACCAGTGAACTGCCCTTGCCGTCAAGACCGTGATGACCAGATGGAAAAGGATGAGGAACGCCACGACGAACCAGTACCCGACCGGCTCGCGCCACAAGATGACCCGTCTACCATAGCGGCCGTGAAATTCTTCGTTTCTGATGCCGAAATAGAGGAACCAATAGAAGACGCTACAGAGGAGCAGGAACCCGAGGCTGATCACCAAGACCCTCCCCTGGTAATAAATGATACCGGCCAAAGTGAGATCAATCAGAGCGCGCACGCCGAGGAGAATAAAAGCGTAAGTCTTGAAAGCTTCGTCCATCGTGCCTTCTCATCGAACATCTTTGCTGCCGCCTAACGCCGGGATTCAGCCGCGACGAACGGGCAGCATCCAACCCAAGCGCCATAGCACAACGATGAAAGATAACACGCCGACAGATTACTTTCCTTCACTTCTTCGCGGCTGACGTTCCTTCCTTGAGCGTCAGGTAGCGGTTGGCGGGGAGGTCTTTCCACTCTTCGACGGAGCCGCCCGGCCAGCGTACGCGGACGGAGGCGACACGTTCGGCGGCGGCGAGGCCGACGAGGACACGCGGGTCTTGGGCGGAGAGGTAGCTGCCGTCCGTGCGCGCGCGGCGGTGGAGTACTTGTTTCGGCGTGATGAAGATTTCAACGCTCGCGCCGAGCATGTCGCGGGCGGCGCGTGAGCCTACGAGGCGCAGGCCGAGCCAGTGGTTTCGATTCCCGGCGCGGTTGAGGAAGAGCCTGGCGGGGCCGTTGTTGTTGGTGATGAGCGCGTCCGTGTCGCCGTCGTTGTCCACGTCGCCGAAGGCCGCGCCGCGGCTGACTTCCAGAAGTCTGAAGGCTGGGCCAGCGTTCTCAGAAGTCTCTACGAATTTGCCGCCGCCTTCGTTGTGAAAGAGCTGATTGGGTTGGCCCAGTGGGAAGGGGTCGCCTTTGTGCGCCAGCTCGCGCAGGATGCGTACGGCCCCGTTGACGACGAGCAGGTCTGGCCGGCCGTCGTTGTCGTAGTCGAAGAAGAGTGTGCCAAAACCCGTGAGCCGGCTGCCGGGCAAGCCCAGTCCCGCCTCGCGCGTGCGGTCCTCGAAGACCGCGCCGCCCGTGTTGACGTAGAGCGTATGCGTCTCCTCCATCAGGTGCGTGATGAAGATGTCTTCAGTGCCGTCGCCGTCGAAGTCGCAGGCGTCCACGCCCATGCCGGCCTCGGCCTTGCCGTCACGGTTGACGGCCGCGCCGGCGAGCAGCGCCTCGTTTTTGAAAGTGCCGTCCCTTTGGTTCATCCAGAGCTGGTTCGGGTCGCCGTCGTTGGCGACGTAGATGTCGGGCCAGCCGTCCGCGTCGAAATCGGCCGCGACCACGCCGAGCCCGTGGCCGAAATCGCGCGCGAGACCGGAGCGCGCGGTCGCATCCTCGAAAGTTCCGTCGCCTTTGTTGTGAAGCAGGCGGTTGCCGGGCGGCTTGAAGGAGCGCGGCCCGCAGTAGTCTTTGACGGTCGTCTCCGCGTAGCAGGCTGGGCTCGTCGCGGCGTCGAACTCCGCGTAGTTGACCAGGACCAGGTCGAGCCAGCCGTCGCGGTCGTAGTCCACGAAGGAGGCGCTCGTGCTCCAGCGCGCGTCGCCGGCCCCGGCCTTTGCCGTCACGTCCGCGAACGTGCCGTCGCCGTTGTTGAGGTACAACTGATTCTGGCCCAGATTGCAGAGGTAGAGGTCCGGGCGGCCGTCGTTGTTCACGTCGCCGGAGGCCGCGCCCATCCCGTAGCCGGTAGCGCGTATACCGCTGCGCTCGGTCACGTCGGTGAATTTCAGAATGGGCGTGCCGTCTTTTGCTATGGTCAGGTCGTTGCGGAAGAGTCGGCCGCGCGGCGGTTCCCTGTCGGTCCAGGGAAAGAGCGTGCGCTCGGGCTTATCATTCGCTTCGAGCGTGCTCCCCTGCACGAGGAAGACATCCATGTCGCCGTCCGAGTCGAAGTCGAAGAGGGCCGCGCCCGCGCCCATGATCTCGGGCAGCAGGAGCTTGCCCGTCATGCCGTTGTAGTGACGGAACCTCAGGCCCACTTCCTCCGCGACTTCGTCGAAGACGGGAGCGGGGCCGCGCGCCACCCTGGCATCTTGCTCGACCGCCGTGCGCGAGACGGGCGCGAGGCAGAGCGCGCCCAGCGCGACGGGAAGGAAGAACTTGAAGACGGCGGGCGTGAACTTCATAACGGCGCTGTCAGACGAGTATCGCAGAAGCGTGCCGCCCGTGTGAAGTGGACCAATAAAGTGCTTGACACGCCGTCCTCCCGGTTGCTATACAAATTTGTGGGCCTTCTTTCCCACGCAAGCACATCTTTACGGACTTCCCTGTAGCTTTACGCATCATTTCCCGTCACCCCAATTGCCATCCCCTGCCAATCCATTAACGAGGTTCTGAATGAAGAAACGAAACTGTCTATATGCCGTGCTGTGCGCGGTCTTCGTCGTCTGCCTGCACATTCCTGCGTCCGCGCAATCGGCGGAAGAAAAGAGCAAGTTTGCCGCCATCACGGCCAACGGGGCGAGCGTCAGTTGGGAGGTCGGCGCTCCCTTCAATGCGCTGACGCTGACCGTCTCCGCGCCCGGCGGCCAAGTCTTCCGCCGGGAGTTCCGCGCCGGTGAGGCTCCCGTTTTCGCGCTCTTCGACAATCAGGGCAAGAGACTGCCCGACGGTCAATACATCTACGAGTTGCGCCTGACGCGCGGCGCAAGCACGGCACGCGTCAGGAACGACGAGGCGGCCCCGGACGCGAACGCGCCCGCGCGCGTCCTGGCCCAGTCTCTTGTACAGTCCGGGAGCTTCTCAATTCGTCAGGGAGAGGTTTTCGCCGGCGGGAGCGCCGAACCCGTGAAGTCGCAATCCGGCGTGAAGACCGCCGCACCCGTGGCGCTCGCGCCCAACCCGACGCCGCTCGACCAGGTCATCCCCGACGACATGATTGTTCAGAGCAGCCTCTGCGTCGGCTTCGACTGCGTGGACGGCGAAAGCTTCGGCACGGACACTATCAGGCTCAAGGAGAACAACACGCGCATCAAGTTCGACGACACTTCCACTTCCGCCGGGTTCGCCTCTAACGACTGGCAACTGACCGCCAACGACCAGCCCAGCGGCGGCGCGAACAAGTTTTCGATTGACGACATCACCGGCAGCAAGACCCCGTTCACGATTATCGCCGGCGCTCCGACCGACTCCATCTTCCTGGACAGCACGGGGCGGCTGGGCCTGCGCACCAGCACGCCCGCCCTGGACGTGCACATGAATACCGGCAACACCCCGGCCATACGCTTCGAGCAGAACAACGGCGGCGGCTTCACGGCTCAGACCTGGGACATCGGCGCGAACGAAGCGAACTTCTTTATCCGCGACGTGACGGGCGGCTCGCGCCTTCCGTTCCGCATCCGGCCCGGCGCTCCGACCAGTAGCCTTGACATCAAGGCGGACGGCACAGTGGAATTTCAGAAAGGGATTAAGGTCGCCATCCCCGGCAGCACAGCGGCCAACCCCTTCGTGGATGCGTTCGCGTCACTAAACCCGCTCGGGCCGAACTACGCTTTACACTTCATGGGCGCGGCCGGGACGGTTGACGAAGGCTCCGCCTCAATCGTGGACCTGGACAACGTGACGGGCGTCGCCGTCAAGTCCGGCTCGACCGGCACGGTCACCGTCAGGTTCAACGTGCCGGTCACGCCGAACCTGACGGCCCTGAACTCTGTGCAGTCCGTCTTCAAGTTCCGCTACCGCGACAGCGACGGGGCCGGGGCCGGCGCGCGTGTGCGCGTCTTCTTCCACCACACGACGATTGACACGGGCGCGGACGCGCCGGCCTCCATCTTCGACAGCAACACGCTGGCGGCGACCGGGGCCACCTTCACCACCGTGACCAAGTGCTTCGTGACCAACGGCACCCCCATGTCATTCGCGACCCAGAGTTCCTGGTTCGAGGTCCAGGTCACACTGACGGACGCCGCGCAGCAGGCCAACCTGCTCCTGATCCAGTTCTACCGCGATTCCGTCTGCCCGCCGTAAATCCGCTTTGACAATTTCCAGGCCGCGCGAAGCGGGAGGGCTTTTAATCGAGCCCTCCCGTTTTCTTTTGGCCCAAAGGCAAAAGGCTGACGCGGCGACCGTCAGGAAAAGGCTTTAAGACCTCAGGTGTGTAATCCGTGACAACGCTTTCCGGGTGAGTATTTCGGGAGCGGCGCGCCCGCGCCAATTGGCACAAAAGATGAAAGTCAAACGCTTTTCGGGCCGCCAGTCGGGTGCCGTCCGTCCGCCCGCAACTATTTTTGTTGGGTCGCGTAAACGGCTTGCCCCCAATTCAGAAAGATTGGATTCTGGGCCAAAAAAACTTGACACGTCCGCCGCCGGTTGCTATATCACTCCCGGACTCCTTACACGCGCAAGTCCTCGCTCTGACTTTTGCCCCTCAGGTTAGTAAGTCAAGCCTTATCCACCCTTGACACACACACACTCGGTCGCAAACCGATAAGAGAGGTTCCCATGAAAAATTCAAAGTTCCTACCCACACTTCTCAGCATAATGTTCGCCCTCGCCTGCTTCCAGGTTTCCGTGCTCGGACAATCGGCTGAAATCGCGAAGGTCTCCGCCAGCGGGGATACCATCAGATGGGAAATAACCGTTCCCTTCTCCGCCTCGACCGTTACGGTCTCAGGGCCCAGTTGCGGGGTCATCCGCAAAGAGTTCAAGGATGGCAGCACGCCCTCCTTCACGGCTTACGATAGGAACGGCAACAGGCTGCCTGACGGCCAGTATCAATACGAGCTGCGCCTGACCCCTGTCCTGTCGGCCGAGACGGCGAAGGAGTTAGCGGAGACCCGCCAGAAGGGCGGCGGTCAGGAGGCTGACCCTGATTGCCGCCTCCGCGCGTCCCAGCCCTCCTACCCGCTCGTCCAGTCCGGGGCTTTCGCCATCATGAAGGGATCAATCGTCGTCGCCGGCGGCACAGAGCCTGACGGGCGCTCCGCCATAAAGACGGGTGCGCGCAAGGGCGGCGTCGCTCAAGTGCGCTCCGCCCCGTCGAGGGTCTCCACGACTCAGGACGGGATGATGATGCTCGCCTCGCACGCCGTCGAGAACGACCCTCCGCCAATCTCCTGGAAGACGCTCGCCGCCCTGCCGTTCCCGGCGGAGCCGATGCCTGACCAGGTCATCCCCGACGACCTGATCGTGCAGGGCAGCCTCTGCGTCGGCCTTGACTGCGTCAACAACGAGAGCTTCGGCTTCGACACCATCAGGCTCAAGGAGAACAACACGCGCATCAAGTTCGACGACACTTCCACCTCCGCAGGGTTCCCGGCGAATGACTGGCAGTTGACCGCCAACGATTCGGCTAGCGGTGGGTCGAGCAAGTTCTCCATCGAAGACATCACGGGCTCCAAAGTCCCGTTCACGATTACCGCAGGCGCTTCGACCAACTCGATCTTCGTTGACTCGACTGGCCGCGTCGGCTTCCGCACCAGCACGCCGGTCCTGGACCTGCACGTCGCGACCAGCAACACGCCCGCCGTCAGGTTCGAGCAGAACAACTCGGGCGGCTTCACGGCTCAGACCTGGGACATCGGCGCGAACGAAGCGAACTTCTTCGTCCGCGACGTGACGGGCGGCTCGAAGCTGTCGTTCCGCATCCGGCCCGGCGCTCCGACCAGCAGTATTGATATCGCCGCAGACGGCGATGTCGGCATCGGGACGGCGAGCCCGGCATTTGACGCCAACTCCTCAAAGTTCGTGACCATTGACGGCGGCACAGAGTTGTCTGAACTCGGGGTGGGCAGCAACCAGAGCGGAACGACCGCTAACCTGGGCCAGCTTGCCTTTTTCAATTCCAACCTGGTTACGACCGAGAAGCGGAACGCTATCATTGCCAGCGCTAATGACGGCGCGACGAACAGCGGCAACCTCCGCTTCTTATTAACGAACGCCGGGACGCTCAGCGAGAGGATGAGGATAGGCGCTAACGGCCGCGTCGGCATCGGGACGACTGCGCCCACGGAAAAATTAGAGGTCAGCGGCGGCAACATTCGTGTCACTGGCGGCAGCTTTATTGATGACGGCACGACGCTCAACGTCCCTGACTACGTTTTCGAGGACGATTATAGCCTGATGACGCTGGACCAATTACGCGCCTACATAGCGCGTCAGAAGCATCTCCCGAATATGCCGAGCGCAGCGGAGGTGCGTCAGAACGGGCTCAATCTGAGCCAGTATCAAATGAGGCTCCTGGAGAAGATCGAAGAACTCACGCTGCATGTTCTGTCAGAGCAAGAGCAGCGCAAGGAGCAGCAGAAGGAGATCGAGCAGTTGAAAGCACAAATCCAGCAGTTGCAGTCTCGCCCGGCCGCGCGCACTGGCAAAACGCGCAGCCGCCGCAGATAAAGGAAGGAACTAAGGTTTGCCGCCGAATCAATTAACATCAGGATTCGGCAACACCCGTGAAGGCCGCGCCTGCGAGCAAGCGCGGCCTTCACGCTTTTATTAACTACGCCCCGGCCTCAGCAAAAACGCGCCGTCGCTCGCTTCTCAATGCGGCGGCCCGTGGGTTCGCGTTTAGCCAAGTCGCGCGGCTTTCGATATAATGCGGGGTTGAGAGGTTAAGATTTCGATGAAGACAAAAGCTATTCTCGTCGCACTGCTGACAGTCGTCGCGGCGGCCTGCGGGCAGCAGGCTCCGGCCGAAAGGCGCGTCTCGCGCACGACCTCCAACACCACGCAGCCGCGCGCCGCACACGTCCCCGCTTTTCAGGACGCGCAGAGCGCGAAGAGCCTGCGCCCGACGCTCCCGCTTTCCAGCACATTGGGATCCTAAGCTTAGAATTCCACGTGGACAAGTTGTCGCGGCCGCTTCTATAGTGTCACCTAAATACTAGTGACTCCAGCGTAACTGGACTGGCCACAGTTAGGCCGCAAATGTAATCACACTGGCTCACCTTCGGGTG
>JADMIO012779285.1_pt1 | contig 12999 bp, 10 predicted proteins | sample 8958161 | NCBI WGS metagenome assembly JADMIO01 (sample SAMN16585339, study PRJNA669376) | soil metagenome | isolation source: Crop rotation soil | place: USA: Cullars Rotation, Alabama | collected 2011 | reverse complement strand
CTTTCCCCGGGCTCGCGGCCGCGCGCGCCGCGCTCGACGAGCGCGGGCTCGGGCTGTTCCTCGACTTCGTCCCGAACCACGTCGCGCCCGACCACCCGTGGACCGCGGCGCACCCGGAGTACTTCGTGCAGGGCGGCGAGGACGACCTCGCGCGCGACCCGGCGTCGTTCGTGCGCGTCGGCGGCAGCGTCCTCGCGAACGGCCGCGACCCGTACTTCCCGGCGTGGCCGGACGTCGTCCAGCTGAACGCCTTCTCGGACGGGCTGCGAGCCGCTGTCGTGGAGACGCTGCTCTCGATCGCGTCGCAGTGCGACGGCGTCCGCTGCGACATGGCGATGCTGATGCTGAACGACATCTTCGAGCGCACCTGGGGAGCACGCGCCGGCGCGCGGCCGGACGCCGAGTACTGGCCGACCGTGATCGGCGCGGTCAGGAGCGCTCATCCGGACTTCGTCTTCCTCGCCGAGGCGTACTGGGACCTCGAGTGGACGCTCCAGCAGCAGCGCTTCGACTACTGCTACGACAAGCGCCTGTACGACCGGCTTGCACACGAGGGCGCCGAGCAGGTGCAGGGGCACCTGACGGCGGACGTCGCGTACCAGCGGCGTCTCGTCCGCTTCGTCGAGAACCACGACGAGCCGCGGGCGGCGGCAACGTTCCCGGGGGCGAAGGCGCGCGCGGCGGCCGTTGCCACGCTGAGCCAGACCGGCGCGCGGCTCGTTCACGAGGGCCAGCTCGACGGTCGGACGGTGCAGCTGCCGGTGTTCCTCGGCCGGCGGCCGGACGAGCCGGCCGATCCCGACCTGCGCGCCTTCTACGAGCGCCTGCTGACGGCGCTCGCAGATCCGATCTTCCGCGAGGGCGAGTGGGAGCTCGGCGCGCGCAGCGGCTGGGACAGCAACGACACGTGGCGCAACCTGCTCGCGTGGAGCTGGCGGGGAGACGGCCGCCGCCTCGTCGTCGTCAACTACGGCGCCGACGCCGCGGCGGGCCACGTGTCCGTGCGGTGGGACGACCTCCGCGGACAGGCGCTGCGCCTGACCGACGCGTCCGACGGCGCCGTCTACGAACGGACGGGCGACGAGCTCTGCGACGGCCTCTACGTCGCGCTCGGCCCGTGGTCCTGGCATCTCTTCACCGTGGAGCCTGAGCGATGACGACTGCCGAGCACGCCCGCCTGGCCGAGGCGACCGGCCGGGCCGAGGACGACCTCTTCACCGCGAACCCCTGGTACGAGTGGGGCCCGTACCTGAGCGAGCGGGCGTGGGGCACCGTCCGCGAGGACTACTCCGAGAGCGGCGACGCCTGGCGCTCGTTCCCGCACGACCACGCCCGCTCGCGCGCGTACCGGTGGAACGAGGACGGGATGGCGGGGATCTCCGACATCCACCACGAGCTCTGTCTCGCGCTGGCGCTCTGGAACGGCCGCGACCCGATCCTGAAGGAGCGGATGTTCGGCCTGTCCGGCCCCGAGGGCAACCACGGCGAGGACGTCAAGGAGTACTGGTGGTACCTCGAAGCGCTGCCGAGCCACGCGCTCCTGAAGTGGCGCTACCACTATCCGCAGGCCGAGTTCCCCTACGCGCGGCTCGTCCAGCACGGCCGCGGCCTGCGCGACCCGGAGCTGGAGCTGCTCGACACGGGCGTCTTCGACGACGACCGCTACTGGTCGGTCGACGTCACGTACGCGAAGGCCTCGCCGACCGAGGTGCTCGCCCGGATCGAGCTCGAGAACCACGGGCCTGACGAGGCGACGCTCGAGGTGCTGCCGACCCTCTGGTTCCGGAACACGTGGTCGTGGACGCCGGGCGCGGAGAAGCCGCGGATCGAGCGCGACGGCGCCGCGCTCCTCGTCGCGGACCACGCGCTCGCCGGCTACCGGCTCGAGGGCGCGCCGGGGCCGCACGGCGAGGCGCCGGAGGCCCTGTTCTGCGAGAACGAGACGAACGCGCCGCGCGTCTACGGCTCCGCGCCGACGACGCCCTATCCGAAGGACGGCATCAACGACCACGTCGTCTCGGGCGCACCGACCGTCAACCCGGACGGCTTCGGCACGAAGGCGGCGCTCCGCTACCGCGTGACCGTGCCCGCCGGCGGCAAGGCGGAGCTGCGGCTGCGGCTCCACCGGCCCGACGCGCCGGGCGACGCCGACGCGTGGAGCTCTGCGTTCGACGAGGTCGTCGCCGCGCGCGAGGCCGACGCGGACGAGTTCTACGCCGCCCTTGCCGGCGAGGGAACGCCCCCGGAGAAGATGCGCGTCCTGCGCCAGGCCGCCGCGGGCCTTGTCTGGAGCAAGCAGATGTACCCGTACGACGTGAACCGCTGGCTGGACGGCGACCCGGGCGAGCCGCCCCCGCCCGAGGCGCACCGGCACGGCCGGAACAGCGGCTGGCGCCACCTCGACGCGTTCGACGTCCTGGCGATGCCCGACCCGTGGGAGTACCCGTGGTTCGCCGCGTGGGACCTCGGCTTCCACGCGGTCGCCTGGGCGCACCTCGACCCGGCGTTCGCGAAGTACCAGATCGTCGTCCTCCTCCGCGAGTGGTTCCAGCACCCGAACGGCGCGCTGCCCGCGTACGAGTGGAACTTCGACGACGTCAACCCGCCGGTGCACGCGATGGCGGCGATCCGCGTGTTCCGGATCGACGGCGGCCGCGACCGCGAGTTCCTCGAGCGCGTCTTCCAGAAGCTGCTCGTCAACTTCACGTGGTGGCTCAACCGCGAGGACGCCGACGGCAACAACCTCTTCGGCGGCGGCTTCCTCGGCCTCGACAACATCAGCCCGATCGACCGCTCGAACCTGCCCGCAGGCGTCACGCTCGAGCAGGCAGACGGGACGGCGTGGATGGCGTACTACGCGCTCTCGATGCTCGTCGTCGCCGTCGAGTTGGCCGGGCAGAACGACGTCTACCTCGACATGGTCGTCCGGTTCGTCGAGCAGTTCGTCGTGATCACGCGGGCGCTCGAGAGCCGGGACATCTTCGACGCCGACGACGGCTTCTTCTACGACCGGCTCGCGCTGCCGGACGGGACGCGCATCCCGGTGAAGGTGCAGACGATCGCCGGGCTGATCCCGATCCTGCCGGTCGCCGGGGTGCCGGCGAGCGCCGCGGGGCGCGTCGACAAGCTCCGTAGCCGACTGCGGCGCCTGCGGCGGCGGATGGAGGAGGGCGCGGGCGGGCGCGTCGGCGGCGTGCACGAGGTCGGCGGCGACGGCGACGGGCCGCTGGCGCTCCTCGCCGTGATCGACCCGGCCCGGCTCCGCTTGACGCTGAGGTCGTTCTTCGACGAGGCGGCGTTCCTGTCGCCGCACGGCCTCCGCTCGGTCTCGAAGCGGTACGAGGGCGCGCCGTACAGGATCCCGGGCGTGCCCGGCGCGGCGATCGACTACGAGCCGGCGGAGTCGACGACGACGATGTTCGGCGGCAACTCCAACTGGCGCGGCCCCGTCTGGATGCCGCTCAACTACCTGGCGATCCGCGCGTTCGCGAGCTTCCACGACCAGCTCGGCGAGACCTTCACCGCCGAGTACCCGACGGGCTCCGGCCAGGAGCGGCCGCTGCGAGCGATCGCGCAGGACCTCGCCGACCGCCTCGTCTCGATCTGGCTCCCCGGCCCCGACGGCCGCCGGCCCGTCTACGGCGGCACCGAGCGCCTCCAGTCCGACCCGGCCTGGAAGGACAACCTGCTCTTCTACGAGTACTTCCACGGCGACAACGGCGCGGGCCTGGGAGCGATGCACCAGACCGGGTGGACAGCCCTCGTCGTCGACCTGATCCTGGACCCGCCCGCGCGGCAGTAGCTCCGCTTGCCTCGATCCGGCGGGCGCGCCGCGGCGAGCGGAGATGGTCAGGTTGCGCCGGCGGACGGCTGGCCCGGACTCGCGGCCGGGGGCCTCGGCGGCAGTCGGTCGTCGCCCGGCGCCGCGTTGCCTCGCTCGCGCCACGCCTTGTCGGCGTTCGTGCCCGATGCCGGATGACTCAGGATCCAGCCGCTCACACGGCTGATCCCGGGAACGATGTAGCCGTCGTCGAGCTCGAGCCGCGGCAGCAACTGGGCCGCGTTCCTCGCCGCCATGTCATGCCCCGCACGCCCTGACGAGTGGCCGCGCGTCGTGTAGCTGATCCCGTGCTTCGCGAGCAGGCTCTCCGCCATGTCGCACGCGCACCGCCTGCCGAGACGGGCCCACCGAGCGCGAGCGCAGCGATGGAGTCTGACGGCGGTCACCGGCCCATCTTGCAAACGGCGGCGCGCCTCGAGCGATTCCGACGCGAAGGCTTAACGACGCTTAACTCGCGCTCAAACGACAGCGCGAGGCGACACCGGTACGCTCGCCTGCAGAGGGCTGGAGAGATGGCCATCCCACGCGTGTCGCTCGTGGCAGCGGCGCTGGGAACCGTGGCGATCGTCGCCGTGGGAGCAGCGGCGTGGCCCGCGACGCCGTCGCCGTCGTCGCTCGCCGTCCGCGTCCACGGGCCGATCTCGCTCGAGGGGATCCCGCCGATCCTGCGCGAGGCGGTCGTGGCGACCGAGGACGAGCGCTTCTACGACCACCACGGTATCGACCTCGTCGGCGTGCTCCGCGCGCTCCCCTACGACCTGACGCACCTCTCCTTCGCCCAGGGCGCGAGCACGATCACCGAGCAGGCCGCGAAGCTGCTCTACCTCGACGGGAACGACCACAGCCTGTGGCGCAAGCTCGAGGACGCCGCGCTCGCGGTCAAGCTCGAGAACCGCTACTCGAAGGAGACGATCCTCGGCGCGTACCTGAGCAGCGCGTACTTCGGCGAGGGAGCCGTCGGCGTCCGCGCTGCCAGCGAGCGGTACTTCGCGATTCCGCCGCTGAGGCTCGACACCGCGCAGGCGAGCCTCCTGTCGGGGCTGATCCAGGCTCCGTCGCTCTACGACCCCTGCGGAACTCCTGACGGTCGCGGCCGGGCTGCGCTGGTCCCCGCGCCGCTCGCCGTCAGGTCGCTCGCACTGGTGCTCCTGCTCTTCGGAGCCGCCGCCATCGCGCATTCCTTTCGAACTGCCTAGCGCTCCGGACATCCCTCCGCGGCGGCGCCAAATCAGCCACGCAAAGCGGCTACAGTGCCGGCTCCGCCCTCTTAGCTCAGTTGGTAGAGCACCTCCATGGTAAGGAGGGGGTCGACGGTTCGAGTCCGTCAGAGGGCTTCCTGCGAACTGCCTGCAAAATGGGATATGTCGTTGCCTTGCTAGACGCCGGATCGGCTCTGAGGGAACGCTGAGGGAACAATGCGTGACCCCCTCCGCGCAGATCGTCAGCACTTGGCCGCGCGCCGCTCGCGCGATGATCCGCTGTCCCACCGCTGCGTCTTCGACCGCCGCGACGGGCGCGGCTCGTCGACGCGGATCAGTTCCTGAACCGCTCGTGCTCGACGACGGCTTGACCGGCGCGGAACACTCCCGTGACCACGTCGGGCCGCTTGAAGCATGCGCCGTCTCGCGGTTCCTCGTCGAGCAGGACGGCGTCGAACGCGAAGCCCGGCGCGATGCGGCCGAGATGGTTCGCGACGCCGCAGAGGTCGGCGCCGACGACGGTGGCGGAGCGGAGCGCGGCGGCGATCGGGAGTCCGGCCTCGTGCAGGAGCGCGATCTCCTCCAGGTTCGCGCCATGCTGAGTGCGGGCTGCGAAGTCGCTGCCGGCCGCGATCGGAACGCCGTGGGCGGCAGCGACCCGGACCGCCTCGCCGAGCCGCTCGCGGAGCGCACGTGCCGCGTCGGCGGCCGTCGGCGGCAGGAGCCCCTCGTCCGCCATTCCGGCGACGCGCGCGTAGATGGCGAGCGTGGGCACGAGGAACGCTCCGCGGCGCGCCATCTCGGCTGCCTGCGCCTCCGTCAGGAGCACGCCGTGCTCGATCGACCGGACGCCGGCGGCAAGCGCGATGTCGATGCCCTCACCGCCGACCGCGTGGGCCATCACCGGCTTCCCGGCCCGGGCCGCCTCGTCCACCGCGGTCGCGACCTCGTCCAGCGAGAGCTGCGGACGCGTCGCAGCCTCGAGGCCGGAGAAGACGCCGCCGGTCGTGCACACCTTGATCCAGTCCGCGCCGGCCCGGAGGATGGTGCGGACGGCCCGCCGCACGGCGTCGACGCCGTCCACGAGGAACGGCGGCCGCCCCGGATACTCGGGGAGCATCAGGCCGGTCGAGAGCTCGAGGCCGGGTCCGGCGAGGAAGCCGTCGAAGTGGCCGCCCGTCTGCGTCAACGGGACGACCGAGACCTGGAGCCGCGGGCCGGGAACGAGCTCCCGCTCGAGCGCGTCCCGCACGCCCGCGTCGGCGCCGCCGGCGTCGCGGACGAAGGTGACGCCTGCCTCGAGCGTCCGCCGCAGGTTTCGCGCCGCCTCGAGCGTCCTCAGGCTGAGCGGCGTGTGCAGGAGCTCGAGCTCGTCGAACGTGGAGACGGCGACGTGGCTGTGGCAGTCGAAGAAGCCGGGAAGCACGAAGAGCCCGCGGCAGTCGAGGTCGAGCCGGTCGCGCGGCGCCCGGGGGGCGCGCCCGACCGCCCGGATCACCGCTCCCTCGACGACGACGTCGAGAGGGCCGTCGAAGCTCCCCTCCGCGTCGAGAACGGCGGCACCACGGAGAACGAGCGTCGCCGCCACAGGCGGATTTTGCCGGTCTTGACGCCCACGGGTTAACCTCGAGTGGGACTGTCCGGTCGATCGCACTCGGGAGGCACGGGATGAACGAAGGGCTGACACGCAGACAACTCGTCGTTCGCAGCGGCGCCGTCGCGGGAGCGCTGACGCTCTATCCCTCGGGGGCGCTCGCGGCGGGACCGAAGCGCGGCGGGACGCTGACGATCGCGCGCACGTCCGAGCCGACGCAGTTCGACCCACCGGCGTCGATCCTCGAGGCGGACGTCTGGACGCTCGACAAGTTCTTCGAGCCGCTCTACATCACGGACAACAAGGGGCTGCTCCAGCCGTGGCTGGCAAGCGGGCACGAGGTGTCCGGCGCAGGCCGCGTCTGGACCTTCCACCTACGACAGGGCGTCAAGTTCTCCAACGGGAAGCCGCTCACCTCGGCCGACGTCAAGTGGTCTCTCGATCGTGCGCGGACGTCGAAGGGGCCGCTTTCGTTCCTCGACGGCGTGATCTCCAGCATCCAGGCTCCCAATCCGGCGACCGTCGTCGTGAAGCTGAAGACGGCCTGGGCGCCGTTCCTCTCGGACATCTCGGCGTTCTCGAACAGCATCCTCCCCGCGAACTTCGCCGGGATGACCGAGAAGCAGTTCTTCGCGAAGCCGATCGGCACCGGCCCGTTCCTGCTCGACCACTGGACGAAGGGCAGCGAGCTCACGCTCGTCCGCAACCCGACGTACTGGCAGAAGGGCAAGCCGTACCTCGACAAGGTCGTCTTCCGCCTCGTGCCGGACGACAACACGCGGATCCTGCAGCTCGAGGGCGGGCAGGTCCAGGTCGCCCAGCACATTCCCGCGTCGTCCGTCAAGGCGATCCAGTCGAGGTCCGGCGTGCACGTCTCGCTCTTCCCGGCCTGGTCGGTCGACCTGATCTTCATGAACGAGAAGATGAAGCCGTTCCAGGACCGGAACGTCCGCCGCGCGATCGCCTACTCGCTCGACACGCACGCGATCACGAAGGCGGTCGTGTTCGGAACGGCGCGGCCGGCGACGTCGTTCTTCCCGTCCAGCCTGCAGTACTTCGACCCGCACGTCCCCGTGCTCGGCTACAGCCCGGCGAAGGCGAAGCAGGCGCTGGCGGCGTCGAGCGTGCCGAACGGCTTCAAGACCGAGATCATGATTCCGAGCGGCAACCTCGTCTGGCAATCGGTCGCCGAGATCGTTCAGCAGTCGCTGAAGCCGATCGGGATCGACGTCAACGTGGCGAGAAAGGAGATCTCGGCCTTCAAGAGCGCCTTCCTGGACTTCAAGTACCAGATGATGGTGGAGAACGCGATCAACGACATCAGCGACCCCGACGAGATGGCGTCCTTCCAGGTCGACACCGACAACGGCGGCTCGGGCTCGTACTGGACGAACTACCGCAATCCCAAGGCGATCGCACTGGTGCGCGCCGCCGAGCGCGAGTTCAACCCCGGGAAGCGCGCCAGGCTCTATTCGCAGGTCCAAGCGATCGTCGCGCAGGACGCTCCCTACATCCCGCTCTACTACCCGCCGTACATCTGGGCGACGAGCGACAAGGTGCACGGCTTCGCCGTCAACCCCGGCGGTGCGCAGCGCCTCGAGGGCGTCTGGCTGAGCTGAGACCGATCCCGGAGCCGCGTCGGCGGTTCGGCGCGGCTCCCGCCTACTGAGCGATGAGCTGGGCGTACGTCCTCCGCCGCCTCCTGCAAGCGGTGCCGGTGCTGTTCGGCGTCAGCGTCCTCATCTTCTTCATGATCCACCTGGTTCCGGGCGACCCGGCCCAGGCCATGCTCGGCACGCGGTCGACGCCCGAGCTCGTCCACGCGCTCCACGAGCGCTGGGGCCTCGACCGGCCGCTGACGACGCAGTACTGGCTCTTCCTCGAGCGGGTCGCGCACGGAGACACCGGCAAGTCGCTCTTCTTCGACGTGTCGACCCGCTCGCTCGTTGAGGGACGCATCGGCGTGACGCTGCAACTGCTCGCGCTCGCGGCGATCCTCGCCGTGCTCATCACCGTCCCGCTGGCGATCCTCGCGGCGACGGGGCCGAACTCGCCGCGCGATCAGGTCGTGCGCGTCGTGCCGCTCGTCGGCCTTGGGATGCCGTCGTTCTGGGTCGGGATCCTGCTGCTGCTCGTGTTCGGCCTCGACCTCGGCTGGTTCCCTGTCGGCGGCTACGGCGGAGACTTCAAAGAGCACCTGCACTCGCTCTTCCTGCCCGCGCTCACGATCGCGCTCGCGATGTCGCCGATCCTGATCCGCAGCCTCCGGGCCAGCATGATCGAGGTGCTCGACGCCGACTTCGTCTCCGCCGCGCGGGCGAAGGGTCTCGCCGAGCGTCTGGTCATCCGCCGCCACGTGATCCGGAACGCGGTGATCCCGACGGTGACGCTGCTCGGGGTCAACATCGGATTCCTCGTCGGCGGGACGCTCATCGTCGAGAAGGTGTTCGCGCTGCCCGGCCTCGGCGCCCTGATGATCGACTCGATCGTCAATCGCGACTTCCCCGTCGTCCAGGGCATCACGATCGTGTTCGCGCTGCTCGTCGTCGTCGTGAACCTGGTCACCGACCTCGTCTACTCGCTCCTCGACCCGCGCGTGCGGTTCGACTGATGGCGCTGCCGATCGAGGCCGCGGAAGTGCCCGTCGCCCCGGCCCGGCGGCTGCGCAGCCGCTGGTACCGGACGCCCTCGCTCGTCGCGGGAGCGGCCATCCTGCTCGCGATCACATGCGCCGCGCTCTTCGCGCCGTTCCTGCATACGACGAGCCCCGCCGCGCAGGACCTGCTGCACACGCTCGCCCCCCCGTCCTCGGCCCACTGGCTCGGAACCGACCAGCTCGGACGGGACGTCTGGTCCCGACTGCTCTACGCCGGCCGGGTCGACCTCAAGGTCGGCTTCCTCGCGGTGGTCTTCCCGTTCGTCTTCGGTTCGTTCCTCGGCTGCCTGAGCGGCTACTACGGCGGCCTGCTCGACACGAGCGTGATGCGGATCGTCGACGTCATCGTCGCGTTCCCCTTCTACGTGCTCGTGCTCGCCCTCGTGTTCGTGCTCGGGCCCGGGACCCGGAGCATCTACATCGCGATCGCGTGGGTCGGCTGGGTCGCCTACGCGCGCCTGATCCGTGCGCAGGTGCTCGTCGCGCGCCGGCAGGAGTACGTGCTCGCGGCGCGCGTCGGCGGCCTCGGGGACGCCCGGATCATCCTGCGCCACATCGTCCCGAACGTGATCACGCAGTCGGTCGTCTACGCGATGACGGACATCCTGCTCGTGATCGTGGCGATCGTGACGCTCAGCTACCTCGGCCTCGGCGTGCCGCCGCCGACGCCGGACTGGGGCTCGATGATCGCCGACGGCCAGCAGTTCCTGACCACGCGCTGGCAGCTCTCGATCATTCCCGGCCTCGCCGTCGTCCTCACCGGGCTCGGGCTCTCGCTGGTCGGCGACGGGCTCGCGGAACTGCTCAGGCCGGAATGACGCCCCTGCTCGAGGTGCGCGGGCTGCAGGTCGAGATCACGACGTCGCGTGGGACCGCGCGCGCCGTCGACGGCGTCTCGTTCACGCTCGAGCGGGGTGAGGCGCTCGGGCTCGTCGGCGAGTCCGGCTCCGGCAAGACGCTGACGCTGCGTGCGATCCTCGGACTGCTGCCGCGCGGCGCGAGGATCACCGCCGGCGAGATCCTGCTCGAGGGCGAGAACCTCGCCGCCGCAGGCCCGGAGCGGCTGCGAGAGATCCGCGGGCGCCGGATCGCGATGATCTTCCAGGAGCCGAGCGCCGCTCTCGACCCCGTGATGCGCGTCGGGCCGCAGATCGCGGAGGGCCCAGCCGCTCAGCTCGGGCTCGGACGCACGGCGGCGGCGGCCCGCGCGATCGAGCTGATGGCGCTCACGGGCATCCCTGCGGCCGCCACGCGTTCGCGGGCCTATCCGCACGAGCTCTCCGGCGGGATGCGCCAGCGGGTCATGATCGCGTCCGCGCTCGCCTCCGAGCCGGGCATCCTGCTCTGCGACGAGCCGACCACGGCCCTCGACGTCACGATCCAGGACCAGGTGCTCCGGCTCCTCGCCGAGTTGCGCGAGCGGCAGGGGCTGAGCCTCCTCTACGTCACCCACGACCTCGCCGTGGTCGCCCAGACCTGCGAGCGCCTGGCCGTGATGTATGCCGGGCGGATCGTCGAGACGGGCCTCGTGGACGACGTCTTCCGGCGTCCCCTCCACCCGTACACCCTCGGGCTGCTGCGCGCCGTCGTCGACTTCGACGCTCCACGTCAGGAGCTCGAGGCGATTCCCGGCTCGCCGCCGGACCCGCTCCACGTCCCCGGCGGCTGCCCCTTCCATCCCCGCTGCCGCTTCGCGCTGCCCGAGTGCACGAGCGGGCCGATCGAGCTGGTCGACGTCGCGCCCGGTCGGTCCAGCGCGTGCATCCGCCACGACCTGCTCCTCCACGAGCCCTCGCCGGTTCCCGGTGCCTGAAGGATCCCAGGCCCGGCCGCTCGTCGAGATCAAGGGCCTGCGCAAGGACTTCGAGCTCGGACGCTCCCTCGCGAACCGCGTGCAGAAGCGGCCGGCCGAGGTGCTGCGGGCCGTCGACGGCGTCGACCTGGACGTGGCCCGGGGAGAGGTGCTGGGACTCGTCGGCGAGTCCGGGTCGGGGAAGTCGACGCTCGGCCGCTGCGTCGTCGGCCTCTACCGCCCCACCGCAGGCGAGCTGCGCTTCGACGGTCAGCCGCTCGACGTGCGCCGTTCCCGTGCCGACCGGCGCCGGATCCAGATGGTGTTCCAGGACCCGTACACGTCGCTCAACCCCCGCCGCACCGTTCGCCAGACGCTCGCCGAGTTGCTCCGCGTCCACGACCTCGTACCGAGCGAGGCGATCGAGGGGCGTTGCCGCGAGCTCCTGGCGCTGGTCGGCCTCAGGCCGGACGCCCTCGACGCCTATCCGCATCAGTTCTCGGGCGGTCAGCGCCAGCGCGTGAGCCTCGCGCGCGCGCTCGCACTGGAGCCGGAGCTCCTGATCGCGGACGAGCCTGTCTCGGCGCTCGACGTGTCCGTCCAGGTCACCGTGCTCAAGCTGCTGCTCGAGCTCCGCGAGCGGCTCGGGCTCACGATCGTGCTGATCGCCCACAACATGGCCGTCGTCCGCCACGTCTCCGACCGCGTCGCCGTGATGTACCTCGGCCGGATCGTCGAGATCGCCCCCGCCGCCGACGTCCTCTCGGAGCCCCGCCACCCGTACACCCGGGCGCTCCTGGCCGCGGTGCCTCGCCTCGTCCGCACCGATCGGACACGAGCCACGATCGCCGGCGACCCGCCGAGCGCGATCCACCTGCCGACCGGGTGCCGCTTCCACCCGCGCTGCCCGCGCGCGGAGGGCGTGTGCAGCGAGCTCGATCCGCCGCTCGCAGGGCCCGGCGGGACCGCTCATCTTGCGGCCTGCCACTTCGCCTGGACCGACGTCGGCGGTTGAACGAGCGTCGTGGGCTCCCGGTGGCGCCGTACGTAGACTCGGCAGCGTGCGGCTGACGAACAGCTTCGAGGTCGGTGCGCCGGTCGAGGCTGCCTGGGAGCTCCTGAACGACGTCCCGCGCGTCGTCCCGTGCATGCCCGGCGCGGAGCTCGTCGAGGTGGTCGACGAGAACACGTGGAGGGCGAAGCTGCAGGTGAAGCTCGGGCCGATCGGCCTCCAGTTCGGAACCGACGTTCAGCGGACGGAAGCCGACGCGACCGCCCGCCGGGTGGTTCTCACGGCGAAGGCCCGCGAGGTACGGGGGCGCGGCAGCGCCGATGCGACGATCGAGTCGTCGCTCGTCGCGGTGGACCTAGGGACGCGCGTGGATCTGGTCACCGAGCTCGCGTTGCGTGGGGCCGTCGCGCAATACGGACGGGGTGTCGTTGCGGACGTCGCCGCCCAGCTCACCGATCGCTTCGCCGACTGCCTTGCGCGAACCCTTTCGGACGATGCCCCGGCTGCGGCGCCGGGATCGGCGCCGGCCGCGCCCGAGCCGGTCGGTGGGCTCGGGCTCGCGCTCGGCGCACTCTGGCGACGGCTCGTCGCCCGCTTTACGAGCCCGAGATAGGCGCGCTCCAGCCGGCCTCGTCGCGCCGGCAGGGGATCGCCGGGTCGTCGTGGTCGGTCACGAGGCGCCCGCCGACGAGGACGGAGCAATACGCCTCGATGTGCGGATCGCCGAAGTTGACGTTGCAGCGGACGATCCCGGCGCCGCGGTAGGTCCGCCCGTTTCGGATGCAGGCGACCCAGCGGAAATCGAGCTGCTTCGCGTGCAGCTGCGCGGCCAGGAGCCTCTTCGCCTGAGCGGGCGTCGCCGAGGCGGGCGCCGCGGCCGGCGCCGTGCCGCCGCAGCCGGAAAG
>JADMIO011246972.1_pt1 | contig 12999 bp, 7 predicted proteins | sample 8958161 | NCBI WGS metagenome assembly JADMIO01 (sample SAMN16585339, study PRJNA669376) | soil metagenome | isolation source: Crop rotation soil | place: USA: Cullars Rotation, Alabama | collected 2011 | reverse complement strand
GGCCGCACGAGCCGGTCGTAGCGCGGCGAGATCGCGTGCCCGAGCTGCGCGATCAGGACGCCCGGCACGTGCGCGAGCGACGGCCCGATCGGCGCGATGCCGTAGTACAGCCCGTTGCGCCCGGCCGGGATGTCCTCGGGCCAGTGTGTCGCGATGTCGATCCGGCCCTTCGTGGCTAGCTGCTCGGCGACCTCCCACATGCCGTGCGCGTCGCCCCACGCCGGCTCGCGGCTCGACGTCGCGAGGTAGAACGCGAAGACCGCGACGAAGATGGCCGCAGACCAGGAGCGCACCGTCCCCCGTGGTTACCACTGTCCGGCATCCGCCCTGTGGATTAGGGACGCTTTCAGCTCTGGCCCACCTTGGCGTCCGCCTAACGGTCACCAGTCTTCGAAGATGCAGAACATCAGGCCGCGATGTTCGCGCGCGGCCGCCCGCGCGATCTCGACGACCTCGATGCGGTTCGCGGCCTCGGTCGGGAAATCTTCGACGATCGGGTGAAACGGCGAGGGCACCTTGCGGTCGAGCATCGCGGCGATTCCGGCGGGGGTCATCACGTAGGTCGGATCGCTGGCGCCATCGATCGCCCGCAGCTCCGGGCCCGCGGCGTCCGCCAGGGTGCTCGCGAGCCCGCGCGCCCGGTGGATCAGCGCGTGGCGGCTGTCCGGGATGCGGTGGAACAGCTCGTTGACATACTTCGGCGTGGCCGCGCACGCGCGCGCTTCGTCGTCGGTGATCGGCCAGATCTTCGCGGTGATTCCCATGCCGCCACCGTAGGTCCGGCAGGGGTCGCGCGCCCGGACACGTTCCCGGACGTCCGTCGGCCGGACGCCAATGTGGGCCAGAGCTGAAAGCGTCCCTAATCCACAGGCGCCGGCCGGACGCCAGGGTGGGCCAGAGCTGAAAGCGTCCCTAATTCACAGGGCGCGGCAGCGCGATCTGCGCGACGGCGTCGGATGCGGCGGGCAGGATGACGACGTAGCTGTTGCGCCCGCGCTGCCACACGATCGTCCGCCCGGGGGACGCGCGCCCGAGCAGCGGGAACCACGGCTCGGCCCGGATCATCGGCATGGTCGCGACGACCTCGGGCACCACGAGGTCGAGCTCGAGGACCTTGCCGCCGAGCTCGCGCGCGAGCGGCTGCGCGTACGACAGCGAGTCGAGCGGCCAGCGCGGGTAGAGGTCGTTGTGGAGCGCGCCGCCGTAGACGACGACGGCGGGTCGCGAGGCCGGCGCGCTGGCGAGCGCGTCGCGCGCGGTGTCGTGCAGCTTGTCCGTGATGAGCGTGAGCAGGCGGAGGAAGTCGATCGCGCCGGTCTGGTCGCGCATGGCCTCGTGCTCGAGGCACGACATGGCGAGGCCGCGGGCCTTCATCTTGCGCAGGTTCATCGACTCGAACACGAGGCGGTTGATCTCGAGGCCGGTCGAGGCCGGGCGACCGAGCTGCTGCTGGAGCTGGGGCTGCATCGACGCGGCGCCGCAGTGGTCGACCCAGCTCTCGACCACGAGCGTCCCGGCGCGCGGCTCGAGCAAGGCGAGGATGTCGTCGGTGAACCGCGACATCGGCGAGCGATCGGCGCCCGCGCGGGTCGGGTGGTACTCGCCGACCGCGTAGACCGACGGCGGGGTGACCTCGGCGAGGATCGCTTCGATCGCCGTGCGGGTGTCCGCGAACTCGCGGTGATCGTGGGGAACCTCGGCGATCGGATCGTAGGCGGCGCACGCACACAGGAGGACAAGCCACGCGCGCATCCGGGCGATAGACAACGCTCGCCCCCGATCGGTTTCACGATTCAGGCGCCGTCGTCGACGCCCATGCCGGCGCGGCTGCCGTGATAGACGGGCACGAACGTGTACGGCGCGTTGAACATCTCGAACAGCGCGTGGGTGACCTTGCGCGCCGGCGTCGAGCGGCCCTCGAGCAGCCAGTCGAACAGGCCCTGGGCGTTGAGCGAGATCCCGAAGTACAGGTTCTGGCGCTCGCTGTAGCACCCCGAGCGATCACCGGTGGCCGTCGGACAGGTCCCCTTCGGCTCGTCGGGCTTGTAGCCGCGCGTGCCGAACCCGGCCGCGACGTCGACGAACCGCGACCAGCTCCCCCACGACGAGTCGCGCAGCCGGTGGATCGAGCCGAGGTGGAACGCGGCGAGGTAGATCTCGCCGGAGTAGTCCTCGGCGATGTTGACGTTGCCGTGATCGAACTGCGCCCGGTACTCCGAGCTCGGGAAGTACTGGACGCGGAAGTCGAACATCTCGTCGAACCGCGGCGACAGCGTGGTCGCCAGCGCGAGCGCCGCGCCGATCGAGTCGAACAGGAAGTCGCCGTACGAGAACTCGTAGTAGAAGCCGTCCTTGACCTCGACGCCGAAGAACAGGAGGTCGGCGAGGCCGGCCCCGACGAGCGCCGACGACGTCCGCGAGAAGCCGCCGAGCTGCGACAGCGTCTCCGCGGTCGCGCGCGCGAGGCCCATCGTCGCCCACGCGTGACCGAGCTTGTCGGAGCCACCGGCGTACTCGTGACGCCCGAAGTAGCCGTCGCCGCCCCACTTGAACTCCGAGAGCGCCTTGTGCTTGCGGTACCACGCGAAGTACGTCCACGTCGTGAACCCGACGTAGACGCCGGACAGGGTCGCGATCGCGGCGATCGGGTGGTGCGCATCCTGGGGCGAATCGCCCGCGAGCACCGGGTCGAGCACCTTGGGGTGACCGACGTCCAACCACGGCGAAGGTGCGGCAACCGGATCAGGGTGGACCTCTCCGATCGGTGGCGGTGAACCCGGATCTGCAGCCGCCGAACCCTGCAAGTTCGCGATCACCAAGAGCGCGGCGACCACCCGACCCAAACTGAGCGGTGATCGCCATGAAGCGAGTAGTTTCGAACTCATCCCCTCAGCTTTTTGAGGTTTGGCCGGGTGCGTCACGCAGTATGTGGCAAGTTGCGTCAACCAACTTGAGCTTCCGGCCGAACCATAATAGTTTGCGAGCACTACTGCATCTCTCGACGTGGTTCTAACCCCCGCGCCGAGTGTTTGTCGCGATGAATTAGACCGACTCGTACGACCCCCATAGCTTCCCGTGAATCCCCTGTCCTCCTGCCAATCCATGACTGCGCTTCGCTCCCCGATCGCCGGAGGAGTGCAGCAGTGACGGCCTCGGTTCTCTGGATCATCGTCAACTCGCTGACGGTCGTGATCTTCGTGAATCGTTACATCGCCGGGATGATCCTGCGATTCGCGCGTCGCAAGAAGTGGGACGAGGCCCGCGATGACTACGAGCCAACCATCACGGCGGTTGTCCCGATGTTCAACGAGGGCGCCGCGATCAAGGAGACCCTCCAGTCGATCCTCGACTCGGACTACCCGGGCCACAAGCTGAAGGTCATCTGCGTCGACGACTGCTCGACCGATGACAGCTACGAGCAGGCCATGGAGGTCGCGAGGAAGTCGAACGGCCGCCTCACGATCCTGCGCAACCAGGTCAACCTCGGCAAGCGCCGCTCGATCATCCGCGCCACGCGCGAGGCGACGTGCGAGATCATCGTCTCGGTCGACTCCGACGTCACCGTCGACAAGCCCGCCATCCACCAGCTCATCCGCCGGTTCACCGACGACCGGATCGCGGCGGTCGGCGGCTGGGTCGACGTCCGCAACAAGCAGGACAACTGGCTCACCAAGATGCAGGTGGTGAAGTACTGGTACTCCTACTACTTCATGAAGAACCTCGAGTGGGGGTTCCGCCGCGTGATGTGCCTGTCGGGCTGCCTCACCGCGTACCGCCGCTCCGTGCTCGTCGAGCTCGAGCCCAAGCTCGAGCACCGCTCGATCCTCGGCGTGCCGATCAAGTACGGCGAGGATCGCTTCCTGACCCGCCAGATCGTCAAGGCCGGCTACCTCACCACGATGACGCTCGAGGCCCGCTGCGCGACGTTCGTGCCGACGACGCTCGAGGGCTACTTCTCGCAGCAGCTGCGGTGGCGCCGCTCGAACATCGTCGACTACGCCGGCGGCGTGACCCACGTGTGGCGGCTGAACCCGGTGCTCGCCATCCACTTCTTCTCGCTGTTCGCGCTGCTGCTGGTCTATCCGGTCGCGGTCGTCCGCACGCTCGAGGCCGGCAAGTTCTTCGCGGTCATGCAGTACCACCTGCAGATCGTGATCGTGTTCGGCCTCGTCTATCGCTGGCACACGCGGAAGTACAAGAAGGAAGAGCGCGTCGGCGTGTTCGCGTTCGCCCCGCTCACGTGGCTGATGCCGGTGACCTACGCGATGCTGACCCCGCTCGCCCTGTTCACGCTCGACACCGCGAACTGGGAGACCCGCAAGCACGAGGAGACCATCCCCGAGCCCGTGCCGGTCGGTGGCGTGAGCCGCCAGATCGACATCACGACGGCGCTCGTCGACCGCGAGATCGTGGAGACCCAGTCTGGAGCTCGTCCTGCGGCAGTCGCCCGCGCACGATCTCATGCCCAATTGCCCGCGGCTTGAGGTAGTACACCCACCATGGAACGCCCTGCCGAACGTCCTCCCGCGCGCCCGCGCTTCTGGACCGCGCTGCAGCCGACCATCGTCAAGATGTACAAGCTCGCCGGGCTGGTCGCGCTCACCGCGATCCTCGTCGGGCTGATCAGCTTCCTCGTCGTCAACATCTTCTACTTCTTCGACCACACCTGGGTCCGCCCGGTCGTGCTGTCGCCGACGCACCAGAAGGTGATCGAGGCCTCGACCCAGCTCGCCGACGCGAAGCTCAGGAAGGCGCAGATCGAGACCGAGAAGCTCGAGATCGACGCGAACCTCAAGGAGATCGATCGCGACATCGCGAACGACGAGAAGTTCATCACCGAGGTCGGCGCGAGCGTCGATGCCCCGAAGACGCCGGAGCAGTGGCTGCTGTATCGCGAGCTCGGCAAGGCGCGGCTCGACAAGGACAACCAGGTCGGCAAGCGCATCCCGCTCAACCAGCGACTCGAGAGCCTGGGGATGCGCCTGAAGGATCAGGAGGGCCTGGTGAACCGGCTCGCCGGATCGCCGTACCTCCGCGCGATCGACCACAAGGTCGTGCTCGCGTTCGTGCCGTACGGAAACCTGAAGAACGTCACGAAGGACACCCGGCTGTATCACTGCGCCTGGGGTCTCGTCGGTTGCAGCAAGGCCGGCAAGATCACCACCGTGATCGACGGCGAGGTGCAGGATATCCATCCGCACAACGAGAGCGTGCAGCGCGGCGTGATGGTCGAGATCGATGTCTCGGAGTCGGCGTCGAACGACACCGTGTTGTTCGCGGGCGGCAAGCCGCTCTGGCTGTTCTGAGCGATCTGTAGGCCCGCCCCCTACGGCTACCCCACGCGTACCTGATCGGTACCGACGTGGGATGTGCCGTTGGGCACTCGCGCATGTGTACCGCCGGGAAAGTTTCGGGGATCTGGCGATCTCTGAAGCCGGACCAGATAAGATTTCCTTCGACCAGAGTTTGGCACCGCGTGGGGAACGGCGGGCAACGGGAGCCTTTGGTCTCGGAGGCGAGAAGCACATGAGTGAACAGGACAAGACGCGAATGGGCCACAACGAGGGCAGTGGCGCGCACGCCAAGCCGACCGAAGGCAGCGGTGCGAATGCCCTGCCGCGTCCACCCGACGGCAGCGGATCGATCCGCACGCCGTCGGACGCGACGATCGTGCTGCCCCCCACCGCGTCGGGGACCAACTCGGGCCACACCAACGGCAACGGCAACGGCGAGTTGAAGCGCACGAACACGCTCGTCGGCATGACGCCTCAGAAGCCGACCGATGCGACGATCGTGATGCCGAGCGGCGGCTCGGCGTCCGCGCCGACCGCGAACTCGATCGCCAGCGGCACGCCGCTGCCGGGCGCCGCCGTCGTCGCACCGCCGTCCGCGACGACCGCGGTACAGGCACCGCGCGCGCGCCGTCCGTCCGAGGGCCCCTCGGTCGGCCCGTCGACGCCGGGCACCGGCCCGAGCAAGAACCCGTGGGACACGTACGACGGCTCGACCGGGGTCCACTCGGTCAGCGCGATGCCGCACCCGGGCGTGCGCATCAACCAGTACGAGATGATCAAGATGATCGGCGAGGGCGGCATGGGGACCGTGTTCCTCGCCCGCGATCTCCGGCTCGGTCGTCGCGTCGCGATCAAGTTCCTCCAGAGCAACCAGCCCGAGCTGACCCAGCGCTTCCTCGTCGAGGCGCGCACGACCGCGCGCTGCCAGCACGACAACATCGTCGTGATCTATGAGGTCGGCGAGCACAACGGCGCGCCGTACATCGTCCTCGAGTTCCTGAACGGCAAGCCGCTGACCTCGCTGACCGAGAACAGCCAGAAGCTGCCGTACGCCCGCGCCGTCGAGATCATGGTCGGCGTGCTGCGCGCGCTCGCGTGCGCGCACGAGCAGGGCATCGTCCACCGCGACCTCAAGCCCGACAACATCTTCCTCATGGAGACCGGCACCGTGAAGGTGCTCGACTTCGGCATCGCGAAGGTGCTGCAGCAGGGCGCGGTTCCCGCGTCGCAGCAGACGCCCGGCGTGCCTCGCCTGCCGAGCCCGCTCGAGCTCGCGACCGGCACCAACACCAGCCTCACCCGGGTCGGCACGATCATGGGGACGCTGAAGTACATGTCCCCCGAGCAGTGGGGCATCGGCATCGAGATCGATCACCTCACCGACGTGTGGGCGTGCGGCATCCTGCTCCACCGCATGATCTGCGGTCGCCACCCGCTCCACCCGCTCGACGGCAACCAGCTCGTCGTCACCGCGATGCTCGAGCTGCCGATGCCGTCGATGCAGGAGGCCGCGCCGCCGGACGTGCCGCGCGAGCTGATCCAGATCGTCGACCGCTGCCTCCTGAAGGTGAAGGAGCAGCGCTGGCAGTCCGCCGACGAGCTGCTCGCCGCGATCGAGCCGTTCCTCCCCGGTCGCAACAAGACCACCGAGCTCCAGCTCGACGAGAGCCCGTACGCCGGCCTCGCGTCGTTCCAGGAGAACGACGCCGGCAAGTTCTTCGGCCGCAACCGCGAGGTCGCGGCGATGGTGTCGCGCATCCGCGACCGTCCGATCATGGGCGTCGTCGGTAGCTCGGGTGTCGGCAAGTCGAGCTTCGTCCGCGCCGGCCTCGTGCCCGCGCTGAAGCGCTCGGGCGAGACCTGGGAGTGCCTCGTGATCCGGCCGGGTCGCAAGCCGCTCGAGGCGCTCGCGTCGATCACCGCGCCGATGGAGTCGACCGCGGTCAACCTGGCCGACGAGATGGACGAGCACTCGAAGCTCGTCGACAAGCTGCGCCGCGAGCCGGGCCACCTCGGCCACCTGCTCCGCGGCCGCGCGCGGCGCGACAACCGCCGCATCATGCTCTTCATCGATCAGTTCGAGGAGCTCTACACCCAGGTCCAGGATCCCGAGGAGCGCGCCGCGTTCACCTCGTGCATCTCGGCGGTCGCCGACGACGCGACCAGCCCGCTGCGCGTCGTGCTGTCGATCCGCGCCGACTTCCTCGACCGCTGCGCCGAGGATCCGCAGTTCCTCAGCGAGCTGACTCAGGGCCTGTTCTTCCTCGGCCAGCCCAACCGCGACGGGTTGCGCGACGCGATCGTCGAGCCGGCGCAGATGGCCGGGTTCAAGATCGACTCGCTCACCGTCGAGGACATGCTCAACCACCTCGAGACCACGCCCGGCGCGCTGCCGCTGTTGCAGTTCGCGGCGGCGAGGCTGTGGGAGCAGCGCGACAAGGCGCGCAAGATGCTCACGCGCCAGAGCTACGAGGCGATGGGCGGCGTCGCCGGCGCGCTCGCCAGCCACGCCGATCGCGTGATCCAGGATCTCGGCGCGGGCAAGACGCCGCTGATCCGGGCGCTCCTGATGCGGCTCGTCACCCCGGAGCGCACCCGCGCGATCGTGCCGATCTCCGAGCTCCGCGAGCTGTCGCGCGAGGTCGGCGAGGTCCAGCGGCTGATCGACGAGATGGTCACCGCGCGCCTCCTCGTCGTGCAGACGCTCGAGGGCGGCAAGGGCTCGACGGTCGAGATCGTCCACGAGTCGCTCGTGCAGGGCTGGCCGACGCTGCGGCGCTGGCTCGACGAGAACCAGGACGACGCCCAGCTGGTCGATCAGCTGCGCACCGCGGCGCGCCAGTGGCACGCCAAGTCGCGCGACCCGGGCCTCCTGTGGCGCGGCGACACCGCCGACGAGGCCAAGAAGTTCCGCAAGCGCTACAAGGGCCCGCTGTCCGACGTCGAGCGCGCGTTCCTCGAGGAGGTCGTCAGCTACGAGCAGGCGATGGCCCGGCGGCGCCGCGTCGCGGTGATCGGCGGCTTCATCGGCCTCGGCGCGATCGTCATCGTCGCGATGATCGGGCTCGTCGTCGTGCAGAAGTCGCGCAACGCGGCCAAGCAGAACCTCGTGCTCGCGCAGAACGCCGAGGTCGAGGCCGAGGAGAACGCCAAGGTCGCGCAGCAGCGCCTCGAGCAGGTCCAGAAGGAAGAGCGCCAGCGGCAGATCGCCGAGGACGCCAAGAAGAAGGCCGACGCCGAGCTCGTGAAGACCGAGAAGGTGGTGGAGGACACCACCCAGAAGCTCGACAAGTCCGAAGAGAACGTCGCCGAGAAGAACAAGCAGCTCGAGAAGCAGATCCGCGAGGTCCGCCGCCAGGTGAAGATCGCCGAGGACGCGCTTCGCCGGGTGTCCGAGACCAACGACGAGCTCCAGATCGCGAACACGAAGGAAGAGGCGGCCCGCAAGGACGCCGAGCGACTCGCGAAGGAGATGCAGGAGAAGGCGGACCGACTTCAGGCTCAGATCGGCAGCAAGGCGATCGACACGCTCAAGTAGTTTTCGTTTCGTTTCGTTCGTTCGACGGGGGGAATCACATGAAGAGACTGTCTGCTATCGCCCTCGGCGGGGTGCTGTGCATCGGAACCGCCGCGCTCGCCCAGCCCACGCCACCCACGCCACCCCAGAAGCCGGCCCCTGAAAAGGCCGGCAACAACGAGACTCTGCAGAACGGCGCCGAGAGCGAGCGCCCGTGGGCGAAGGGCGTGTCGGAGTCCGAACAGAAGCTCGCGCTGTCGCTGTTCCGCGAGGGCAACAACTCGCTGAACGACGGCGCGTACGTGACCGCCGCGAAGAAGTATCGCGAGGCGCTGTCGCACTGGGATCACCCGGCGATCAACTACAACCTCGCGCTCGCGCTGCTCAACCTCGACCAGCCGGTCGACGTCTACAAGGCGCTCGAGAAGGCGATCTCGTACGGCGACGCGCCGCTCGAGAAGGAGAAGTTCGAGAAGGCGCACGAGTACCTGAAGATCATCGGCCTGCAGATCGCGACGATCGAGGTGACCTGCCAGAAGGCCGGCGCCGAGGTCCTCGTCGACGGCAAGAAGGTGTTCACCGCGCCGGGCAAGTACGTCGAGAAGGTGAAGGCCGGCAAGCACGTGTTCGCCGCCGAGCCCGGGCCCAAGATGGAGGGCTACTCGGCCAAGGTCCGCACCCCGCTGATCGACGGCGGCCAGACGTTCCGCGTCGAGCTGAAGATGTACACGAGCGACGAGCTGACCCGCTACCACCGCCGCTGGGACCGCGCGTGGGCGCCGTGGATCGTCGTCGGCACCGGCGCGGTGGTCGCCGGCGTCGGCGGCCTGCTCGCGCTGTCGTCGAAGTCGAGCTTCGACGACTTCGACAAGAAGGTCGCCGCGTGCAACTCGGACACCGGCAACAACGGTGGCTGCAGCGTGACCGACAGCGGCTTCGGCTCGCTGAAGACGAGCGGCGAGACCAAGCGCACCGCGAGCTACGTGATGTACGGCGTCGGCGGCGCGGCCGCGGTGCTCGGATTGTCGCTGGTCTACCTGAATCGCAAGACGCCGTATCAGATCCGCGGCGAGGACTTCGAGGACGAGATGGACCGCAAGGCGCCGCCCGTCGCGTTCGCTCCGATCATCACGCCCGGCATGACCGGCGGGATGATCGAGGGCCACTTCTGATTCGCACTGTCCGCATTGCTTCGTTTGCTCGTTCTTGATCCGGGAGTTTCCATGACCTCGACTTCGTTCCGCCTCTCCGTCCTCGTCGCTGCGATGCTCGCGGCCTGTGCGGGTGATCCGCAGGCGCGCCAGTGTGCGAGCGGCATCTTCTGTCCGTCGGGCACGACGTGTGCGGCGGTCCAGCCGGTCTGCATCACGAACGCCTGTGGCAACGGCATCGTCGACAACGGCGAGGTCTGCGACGACGGCAACATCATGGACGGCGACGGCTGCTCCGCGAACTGCGGTTCGCGCGAGGGCTGTGGCGACGGCGTGCTCAACTCGGCAGCCGGCGAGATCTGCGACGACCACAACAACACCGATGGCGATGGTTGCGCGCACGACTGCCGCTCGATCGAGGTGTGCGGCAACGGCATCAAGGACATCCACGAGGCCTGCGACGATGGCAACACCGTCAACGGCGACGGCTGTGACAACAACTGCACGATCAGCGCGTGCGGCAACGGCGTGATCGTCGGAACCGAGGTCTGCGACGACGGCAACACGGTCGACGGCGACGGCTGCGACGCGAACTGCAAGCCGACCGGATGTGGCAACGGCGTCGTCACGGGCACCGAAGTGTGCGACGACGGCAACACCGTCGACGGAGACGGTTGCGACTCGAACTGCAAGCCGACCGGGTGTGGCAACGGGGTCAAGACCGGGGCCGAGGTCTGCGACGACGGCAACACGGTGAACGGCGACGGCTGCTCGTCGACGTGTCTGTCGCTCGAGGTCTGCGGCAACCACATCACCGACGTCGGCGAGGTCTGTGACGACGGCAACACCGTCAGCGGCGATGGCTGCTCGGCGAACTGCAAGTCGAGCGAGATCTGCGGCAACGGCACCGTCGATGTCGGCGAGGTCTGCGACGACGGCAACACGCTCCCCGGTGACAGCTGCAGCCCGGACTGCAAGTCCGGCCTCGGCTGCGGCAACGGGTTCGTCGATCCCGGCGAGGAGTGCGACGACGGCAACGCCGACGATACCGACGACTGCCGCAGCAACTGCAAGCGCGCCCACTGCGGCGACGGCGTGGCCGCGCTCGACGCGACCGGCGGCGCCAAGGAAGAGTGCGACGGCGGTGTGGTCGGCGGTAGCGGCGCGCCCACCGAGACGCCGGGCTGCAACATCGACTGCACGCTCCAGAAGTGTCGCGACGGCAAGGTCAACCAGGCCTTCGGCGAGCAGTGCGACGACAACAACGCGGTCAACGGCGACGGCTGCGACAACAACTGCACGCTGTCGGCGTGCGGCAACGGGGTCGTGAGCGGCACCGAGCAGTGCGACGACGGCAACAAGATCGACAACGACGGCTGCGACTCGAACTGCACGACCGCGGCCTGCGGCAACGGGGTCCTCAACCCGGGCGAGGCGTGCGACGACGGCAACAAGGTCGACGGCGACGGCTGCGACTCGAACTGCAAGGTCACCGCGTGCGGCAACGGCATCAAGACGGCCGGAGAACAGTGCGACGACGGCAACACCATCAACACCGATGCGTGCACCAACGCATGCAAGACCGCGACGTGTGGCGACGGGTTCACCCAGCCGGGCGAGGACTGCGATGACGGCAACACGGTGACCGAGGCCTGTGCCTACGGGGCCACGTCGTGCAGCGTCTGCAACTCGACGTGCCACACCGTGGCCGGCGCGACCACGACCTGCGGCGATGGCACGAAGCAGGCCGCGTTCGAGGCCTGCGACGACGGCAACGCCACGTGCGGCACGTGCAACAGCACCTGCCAGACGTTCGCGTCGGCCAAGGCGACCGGCACGCTGGTGGCGGTCGGCGGCGATGACCTGAACGACGGCGAGACGTTCACGCTCGACGACGGCATCCACGCGCCGACCGTCTTCGAGTTCGACAACACCGGTTCGGTCACCGGCGCGAACGTGAAGATCACGTTCAGCAAGTCGGGCAGCGGCACCAGCGCCGGGACGATGCGCGATCGCGTCGTCACCGCGGTCAACAGCGTTCCGGGCAGCCTCCAGATCATCGCCACGGCGAGTGGCAGCACGACGGTCAACCTGACCCACGAGCTCGCGACGAACCTCGGCAACCACGCGATCACCGAGACGGTCTCCGATCCGGGCTTCGACATCTCCGGGATGGCCGGCGGCCTCGGCGGCGATTGCGCGCTGGCCGCGACCTGCTCCATCGATGCCGATTGTCAGTCCGGCGTGTGCGGGGCGACCAAGACCTGCGTGATCACCGCGGGCGTGACGCTGACCAGCGTGCCGCCCGATCCGACCAACGACGCGACGGCCACCGTGGCGTTCTCCATCAGCGGGACGCCGACCGCGGTCGACTGCAAGGTCGACGGTGGCGCGTTCGCCACGTGCACGTCTCCGTTCACCTCGGCCACCCTGTCCCAGGCGACGCACACGATCTCGGTGCGCGCGACCTACGCCTCCGGTAGCGACACGCAGAGCACGACGTTCACCGTCGATACCACCGCTCCGACCATCACCGGGCTCACGATGGTCCCCGACCCGACCAACGTCAACGCGCCGCAGGTCAGCTTCACCGTCGGCGGCACCCCGACGCTCGTCGAGTGCGGCGTCGATGGCGTGTTCGCGCCGTGTACCTCGCCGTTCACCGCGCCGGTCCTGGCCGACGGCGTGCACACGATCGCCGTCCGGGCGACCGACGCGGCGACCAACAGCTCGACGCAGAGCACGACGTTCACGGTCGACACCACGCCGCCCGCCCTGAGCGTCACCCCGGTGCCGACCCCGACGAGCCAGACCAAGCCGCCGGTCACGTTCACCGCGACCGGCGCGACCAAGCTCGAGTGCAAGATCGACGGCGGGGCGTTCGCGAACTGCACGTCGCCGTTCACGCCGTCGACGGCGCTGTCCGAGGCCTCGCACACGATCTCGGTCCGCGCAACCGACGCGGCGACCAACACCGTCACGCAGACCACGACGTTCACGGTCGACACGACGAACCCGGTCGTGAACGTCACGGCGG
>JADMIO011127030.1_pt1 | contig 12999 bp, 8 predicted proteins | sample 8958161 | NCBI WGS metagenome assembly JADMIO01 (sample SAMN16585339, study PRJNA669376) | soil metagenome | isolation source: Crop rotation soil | place: USA: Cullars Rotation, Alabama | collected 2011 | reverse complement strand
AGCGCTCGGTATAGTTGATGACTTGTTCCAGCTGATCGCTGAAGAGAAAACCAAGCAGCATGAACGATCCAATCCAGAGGAGCGCTCCCGCCGCGTCATAGATCACGAACTGGGCCAGCGGTGCGTGATTGATGCCCGCGAGCGGTGGGGCCACTGTGCTGATGCCCGGAACGAACTTGGCGAACACGAGCGTCCTCACGCCATGACGCGTGAAAGAATTCTCGGTGCGTCGCACACAATAATCGGGCTCGAGCGAGAGGCGACAAAGCCCGTGCAACACCTTGACGCCGCGCAGACGCCCAATTTGATACCAGGAGAGATCCGCCAGGACTGACGCCACGGTCGCCAGCAGAAGGGCCACCGCAAAGTTCATCTGGCCCAGATGCGCCAGCGCGCCGGCCGCAATAATAAAAGGTGTTGCCGGCAACGGCAGCCCAAGCTGCTCAGCCAGCACCGAGAGAAACAACACCGGATAGCCGTGGCGGATCAGGAATGGAAGTGCGCCGTTCATTTTGTGAGTGGTTGTACCATGAAAGCGGAGCCGTCATGAACGGCAATGATGGTTGGGGGCTCGCAAGAATGAGCCGCCAACCAGCGACTTCATCATCGGGCACGTGGGCCTACTAACGATGTAGGCGTATTGACTTGAATGGTGATCAGCTCAACCCTCCGGCAACCTGGATAACTTCTCCGGTAATCCATCCACTCTCCGGCGAAGCCAGGAACGCCGCGACCGGCGCAATGTCCTGCGGTTGTCCTAAACGGCCGAGTGGCGTTTGCGCAGTCATCTGTTTTTCAAAATCGCTACCGATCATTCCCAACGTGTGAGTGCCTTCTGTCTCGACTCCGCCGGGATTGATCGAGTTTACGCGGATCTTCTTTGGCCCAAGCTCGTTCGCCAACACGCGCGTGATTGTGCTTACCGCGCCCTTGGTTGCGGCATAGACAACGGTTGTCGGCGGATTTATGGAGGTTACCGTTGAGCCAATATTGATAACGCTGCCACCTTCGTCACCAAAATATTTCACCGCTTCGCGCGTTGCCAGAATCATACCGAGCACGTTGGTATTGAACTCTCGATGGAATTCATCCTCAGTGACCTCTTCAAGAAATGCGAACTGATAGACGCCGGCATTGTTGATGAGCACGTCGAGACGGCCAAAAGCCTTGTTTGCTTCAGCGAAGAGACGCTTGACGTCCGATGATTTAGCCACGTCGCCTTGAACCGCGATCGCCTTTCCACCGCTGGATTGAATTTCATTCACGACCTGATCGGCACCTTCTTTTGAAGACGCGTAATTGACCACTACCGCCGCTCCTTCAGCGGCCAGCTGTTTGGCGATTCCGGCGCCGATGCCTTTCGAGGCGCCCGTAACCACCGCTACTTTTCCCTCAAGTCTCTTGCTTTCCATTTCTCTGTCCTTCCTTCTTTGACTTAGCAATTTGAATTGTCTTCCTGACGCTGATCTCCGTTGAGCGTCTCACGGAGATTTGCTCATCGCGTCACGCCGTCTGCTTCCCTGCGCTTTCCAACTTTGCGTGCTTTGCGATCGTTCGCACGATCGTATCTTTGCCGGCTGCGCCGACGATCCTTTCGACTTCCTTGCCCGCCGCGAACAGAATCAAGGTCGGAATGCCTTTAATCCCATAGCTCGCTGCGGTTGCGGGATTGTCGTCAACGTTCAGCTTAAACACCGAGACTACGCTGGAATGTTCGTCGGCGATCCGATCGATCGTCGGCGCCAGCATGCGACAGGGACCACACCACTCGGCCCAAAAATCAACCAGCACCGGCTTGTTTGCTTGCAGTACTTCTCGCTCAAAAGAATTGTCAGTTACTTCTTTAACGCTTTCACTCATCTTTGTTCTCCTAATAATCTAGTTCGATCATCACGACTTACTTGCCATCACGATTCCGCGATTCTTGAGGCGTCACTGCAATCGACAACTTATCTGTGCCTCTGATTACCAACAGCGAAGACTCTCGCCCGATTCGTTCCTCAGTCAGCAGCTTGTGCAGCTCGTCGATGCCGGCAATCGGGTGATCGTCGAAGCCGATGATGATGTCGCCTTCACGCAATCCTCCCTTCCGCGCCGGGCTGTTCTCCTCGAAAGAAACAACCAGGATTCCGCTCTCAACCGCGAGGTTGTAGTAGAAAACGATGCGGCGCAGCAGCGGCACATTCTGACCGGCCAGACCGATATAGCTGCGGCTGACTCTGCCGTCGCGAATCAAACGACTCGCCACGAACTTGGCGGTCTCGATTGATGTAGCAAAACAGATTCCCTGCGCCGGCATAATCATCGCCGTATTGACGCCGACTACTTCGCCGCGGGAGTTAACCAACGGCCCGCCCGAATTGCCCGGATTGAGCGCCGCGTCGGTTTGGATTACCGCATCCATCAACCTGCCTGACCGCGCGCGGAGCGATCGACCGAGCGCGCTAATGACTCCCGCCGTCACGCTGTATTGAAATCCGTAGGGATTGCCAATCGCGATGACTAATTGTCCGACGCGAATCTTCTGGGCATCGCCGAGCTGCGCTGGAACCAAATTGGGAGCATTGATTCTGATGACGGCGAGATCGGTGTCGGGATCATCGCCAATCAGATCAGCCTGGTGTTTGTGACCATCCGCAAGAGTTACTTCGATCTTCTTTGCTCCATGAACCACGTGACTGTTGGTAAGAATGAAACCATCCGGAGTGAAGATGAATCCCGAGCCGCTGCCATGGCGTTCTTGTGGCCTGCGGGGAGTATTTGGCCTGGGATTCCTGTTTGGCTGTTCAACTTCGATGTAGACGACCGATGGGCTAACCTTCTCCGCTGCACCGATGACCGCGCGAGAATAGGCATCGAGGGCGGCGTCGTCGTGCGGCGATACGTTATCACCGGCTATTTGTGATTCAGCCGATCCATCTCGCATGATCAATTCAACTTCTGTCTTCATAACTTTCGAATTAGAGCTCCTTCTCATCAGTTCTGGAACATTCATTCCAGAACGGGATAAATTTTTTTAGTCCAGCAGCGAGAGCGTGACCTTAACCACGTCATTCAGCACTTTTCGATCACGCGTGGCCTTGGCGATCAGCAGCAATCCCTGAAGATTGCTATATAGAAAGCGCGCTACCGCGCGAGTATCGCGAACTCGCGTCAATTCACCTTGCTCTTTGCCGCGTTCTAGGGCTCGTCGGAACATCTTCTCGGCCGCGGCCACACTGGTACAGGTTCTCGTCGCGGTTTCTTTGCAGCGGCCGGCAAGTTCGGACATCGAGTTGCCGAGAAAGCAGCCCCGTCGTCCCTCTTCTGAAAGCGCCTTCTCCACCACTCCTTCGAACAACAAGCGCAGATTCTTCTTCACCGAACCCGGCCGATCCAGTTGCTCAAACACTTTCCGGCTCTCGATCTCCCGATAACGGTCCAATGCCTGGAGGAAGAGTGTGTGCTTGTCGCCGAAGGTGTCGTAGATACTCTGGCGGTTGATCCCCATTTGCTTGACGAGATCCTGAATGGAAGTCGCCTCGTAACCGCGCGCCCAGAAGACCTCCATCGCTCGATGAAGTACTTCGTCACGATCAAACTCTTTCTGCCGCGCCATTTCGTTCGCCTTCGACTACTACTTTATACTCTTTCTGGAACGAACAGTCAAGAATGCTGGATGGCATGCATCCGTTCAGGTTTATCGAGCCAGGCGCTCGGCGCTCGGGCCTCTCCGAATCTCTGATTTCAATGTTCATCCGGTAAGGAGATTCTGCTGCTCTCTCCTCCGCCTTCATTTCGACTAAGCACGTTGCACAAACATCCCGGAGAAGTACTGGCGCTTACCATAGAAGACAATGAACCAAAGGATTGTCACCAGAGCTGCCAACCCCGCGCCACTGTGATTCAGAAAAATGTGATAACAAATGATGTTCACGATCACCGGTCCCAGTAACACCAGCGCCAGGGGCACGAAACGGTTTACCAACAACAACGCGCCGCCGATGACCTGCAACCCCGCGATTACCCAATAGTAGTGAGACACAAATAGCGCGGCCATAAACTGACCTGCCAGTCCCGTAGGCATCGGTCCCATATTGAGAAAGCCGAGAAAGCCATTCAGACCCAACACCAGGAACGTCAGCCCCAATAGCAGACGAGCCACCAAGATTACGATTTTCATTTCGCGTTTCCTTTCGATTTATTCAAGCATTAATTGCGCCCATCCGCCCTCGACTGTAGTCTTCAAACGCCTGACGGATTTCCGCCTCGGTGTTCATCACGAACGGTCCATAGCGCGCGATTGGTTCATTCAAAGGCACACCGGCGATTAACAACACTTCGAGGGCAGCTTTAGAAGTTGCGGAATTCTCGATTCGCACTTCGTCGCCGTCCGGGGCGAACATAACCATCCGCCCGTCAGCACCACGCTCACCTTCTGCTCCGAACAATCCCGCGCCGTCAACAATGTAAGCGAAGGCGTTGTATGCAGCTGGCACTGGTTGGTTAACGACGCCTCCCGGCTCGAGCCGGTAATGCAGATAAATGATTGGCGTGCGTGTCTCAATGACGGCCTGTTGGCCCATTGCTTCACCCGCGATGACGCTGACTGTGACTAACTCCTCAGATGAAGTTGCTTTCGGTATCCGCGAATTTGGAATCTCCTGATATCTGGGCTTGGTCATCTTCTCGTTGCGCGGAAGATTTACCCAAAGTTGAAACCCGTGCATGCGACCGCCAGTGCGCTGAAACTCGGCTGAAGGCATCTCGGCATGAACCACGCCGGCGCCCGCAGTCATCCACTGGACGTCACCGGGTTTGAGTCGACCTGCATGACCGGCAGAGTCTTTATGCTCCATCTCACCTGACAACATGTAGGTTACTGTCTCGAATCCGCGATGCGGATGATCGGGCGCGCCCTTTGCTTCACCGGGGGCCACATCCATTGGCCCCATCTCATCCAGCAATAGAAACGGATCGAAGTCTGAAAACGAAGCCTTGGGAAACGGCCGGCGCACCAGAAATCCACCGCCTTCCAAGGTCTCGATGCTATTCACAATTCCCGCGACCGTGCGGCCTCGAACTGTTTCGGTTTCTTTCGTTCTCAATGCTTCTCTCACCGTCGACATAAATCTCCTCTTTTTAGAACTCGTGTTGTTTTTCAAATCACGCGGCGTCCTCTTCTCTCTTCACCGCCGCCTTGTAACCAATCTTTTTCAGCAGGCGAATCAACGTCGCGCGTTCCTTCGCAGTTACCGACGCCGACATGAGTCGTTCAAGATCCTCCGCGTGCTGCGCGTAGGCACGAGTAATCAGTTTTCTGCCGTCCTTTGTTAGGTGGACAATGCGAGCCCGTCGGTCACTACCGTGAGCGCGTCGCTCGACCAGCCCTTTTTGCTCCATGCGGTCAACGGCTACCGTGATTGAGCCGCTGGTTAACAGGATCTTTTTTCCTATTTCGTTAACCGGAAGCGGACCTTTGTGTAGCAGGGCTTCAAGCACACCGAAATCGCTACCGCACATCTCCAAATCCGTGATGCTCTTCTCGGCGTAGGCCTGCACGGCCCGGGCCGCTTTCCAAAGAACCAGAAAGACGTGTACGCCGCTGCCGCCCGATAATGATTCAAGTTTAGCCATCGCCACGTCCCCCTATTTGCTCCTTTGTTATCTCTTGACATCAAGATACTTGAGATACAGGCGACGTGTCAAGTCCGCCTTAATACATGCCCAGAGCGTAGACATTTATTGCGGAGTTTCAGCGAAGCTTGTCGCGAAGAGTTTGAGGAGGTCTACAAATTTGAACGCGTCGGGGACCGCGAAGGCACGCCCATTTAAGCGACGCTCATGTGCAATGCTTGCGGAATGCTTTGAAGAAGGATTGTGTTCTTAGGTGTCGATAAGCCGAAGGGGTTCTTTGACAACCGCCAAGGCGCGTAAATACTTCCATGTTGTTTCGTCAGAATGGGCGATGCCCCTCTCAACGTTCTCATACTCCGTTGCTGCGATGACCCGTGCGACGCTGGAATCTCGCGCGTCGATTAAACGTCCATAAGAGTTCCCGTGAGTCCGTAGAGGGCGGTAAAGTGCTATCCATTCCGCCAAGTTCCGTTGAATTACAATAGGTCGCTTCTCTTTCACGGCGGCGACACGGGTTTGACTCCCGTACGGAAGGCCATCACATTTTCAACTTCTCGCAGGCCCCCTCGGCAAAAAATTGGAGGCCTTGGCTCTCAAATCGTCCCATTTCCGAGAGTCGCTCTGACGTTTTGTCAGTCGCTCTACGTCGACTGACATTTTGTCGTGGACTTTTTTTGGATTGACGAGATTTTAGTAAATAATTCTGTAGACTTTCGAGCAGGCGATAGCGTACCCTTCAAATGGTTTGCCGCATCCCCCCTACGCTCCGGGATGCGCCCTTCACCTGCCGCTCGACGTGGCTGCTCTTCTTAATTTAATCGTCCGAGTCCCGAACTACTCCGAAAGAATTTTCCAGCTCAACTGTCGCCAAACTCCCGGCTGGTCTCCACACAGATATGGCGCGCATCAATACCAAGATCCTAAATGCTCAGACTGTCGGCATCGCTGCCGGCGTCGTACTTTCCGCACTCTTATTCATCGGCTCATTTTACGTGCGCGCGTTGCGCGTCGTGGCGTTGTTGCCGTTGGCCGCTTGTCCGGCCCTCTTCTTCTGGTCTCAATCAAGGGCCAGGACAATTCACGACAAAACCGAACTCGATCGTTTGGCGGAGGCATTGAACGAGACCGAGCAGCGGTTTCGCGTAACTTTTGATCATGCTGCCGGCATGGGCCTGACGACGACCAGGGGCGAATGGGTTCGCGTCAACAAATCTCTCTGTAAGCTGCTCGGTTATTCAGAAGCCGACCTGCTTAAGACGACGCTGCACTCTCTTAGCCATCCGGAAGATGCCGAGTGGCTGAAAGAGCAATTGACAAATCTGTTGCGCGGATCGATTGCCTCAGTTCAATTGGAGCAACGATTCGTCCGCCAGGACGCGGAAATTGTTTGGGTCGTGCTGAGCGCAACCAAGATTGCCGAGGCCGATAAGAAATCGTCCAAGCTGATCCTGCAGATGCAGGACATCACCGCCCGCAAGAGTGTCGAAGAGCGTCTGCTGCACGAAGCGTTACACGATGGTCTCACCGGCCTGCCGAACCGCGCCCTCTTCATGGACCACCTGCGCAAAGCCGTGGCGCGTTGGAAGCGCAGAGATCACGGCGCGTTTGCAGTCCTCTTCCTCGACCTCGACGGTTTCAAAGGCATCAACGACACGCTCGGACATCTGGCCGGAGATCAGTTGCTCGTCGAGTTTACGCAACGCTTAATGGTCAATGTGCGGCCCGGGGACACTTTCGCCCGCATGGGTGGCGACGAGTTCAGCGTCCTGCTGGACGATCTGAATGATCTCAACGACGCCATCATTGCGGTGAAGCGTTTGCAGAAGACTTTGAAGGATCCGTTTCGACTGTCCAACCGCGAATTGTTCGTGACCTCAAGCATCGGCGTGGCCTTGAGTACTCCGGAGTATGTCGATCCGGAAGAAATTCTGCGGCACGCGGATGCGGCCATGTATCGCGCCAAGAAACTTGGCAAGGGTCGTTACGAAGTATTCGATCGCACCACGAGCAAGCGGCTGGAACGCCAATCACAGATCGAGACCGATTTGAGTCGCGCCGTGGAACGCGCCGAACTCTTCCTTGAATATCAACCGATCGTAGCGCTGGAAACAGGCAGGATTGCCGGTTTCGAAGCGCTCTTGCGCTGGCAGCATCCTACCTTGGGAATGGTAGCGCCCCCGGACTTTATCACCGTCGCCGAAGCCACGGGCGCGATCGTGCCGATCGGTGAATGGGTGCTGGAGGAGAGCTGTCGTCAGACTCGCGAATGGCAGAAGACATGCCCGCAAAGTCCTCCGCTGTACATCAGTGTCAATCTCTCCGTGAAGCAATTCACCCAGCCGAATCTGGTGGAACAGGTCGCGATCGCTCTGCACAACGCGGGCCTCGATCCGTCAAGTCTGAAACTGGAAATAACGGAGAGCATGTTGATGAGTGCCGATTCAGCCATCCGCATGCTGAGCCAATTGAATGCGCTTGGCGTCGGCATCAGCATCGACGACTTCGGCACGGGTTATTCGTCGCTCAGTTATCTGCATCGACTGCCAATCGGCAATCTGAAGATCGATCGTTCCTTCGTAGTCTCAATGAGCGCCAACCGCGAGAGCTTTGAAATCGTGCGCACGATCATCACCCTGGCGCAGAGCTTGAACCTCACGATTGTCGCGGAAGGCATTGAAACCAACGAGCAGTTGCAGATGCTGCGCGAGTTGAATTGCCAATACGGTCAGGGACACTTCTTTTCGAAAGCACTGAAGGTTGAATGGGCAGCGAGTCTGCTGTTCGCAAACTCGAACATTGCTTTTGAGACACAGGAGCCGCGACACATCGTCCCGGCGCGGGCGCCGGCTTCGTTGCTGGCCCACTAGGCGTGCTTCGCGAAGTTTTGAATAGAGCCGCGTGTGAGAGCACGCGGCTTTTTCTTTCGTCTAGTCGACCACTTTGATTCTTACCTCGGCGCCCGAGGTGCGAATCTCCGGGACGTACATGGCCTGGCCCAACACCGGTAACGCATGGAAAGCTCCGGGACTCTCGGCGCGCATTTCATAACTAATCTGCCACACGCCTTCAGGCAGATGGTCGATGAAAAGCGCCACCTTGCGATCGCGTAATTCCTGATACACCCAACGCGATTCACCGGTGAAGTCCGTATTCGAGGTGTAATTCATCAACGTCGAGTTCTTCGCCTTCAAGGCGCCCGACTTGAGTTGCCGCGCGTAAAGGTTCTCGCCGCTGCGCAACTGCACTGCCTCCAAACCGCCCGGCTTTAGATCCTCGAACAACAAATATTCGTAATTATTTTTGGCTTCGACGGTAATCACGGCTTCGACCCGCTCGCCGCTCTTCACCGTCTCGCCATCATTCAAAGGCACACGTTCGGATACGAAGCCTTTCAGCAACGTCGGGTGATTCACGAGCTTGAAGTATTGTCGCCTGACGAAGATTTCATTTCCGGCCGGCGTCAACGGTTCTTCCAGGCTGAAGAACTTTGCCTGCGCGGAAAAGTAAAGCGGGCCGCTGCCGCTGGTACGTCGAATAGTGATTTCGTTCGCGCCATCGCGCAGCGCGTCACGCGAGATTTCGAATTGACCTGGCGCGCTGAGTGCGTCTGCGGCGGTGAGGGTCCGAGTCGCTACCGAATTTCCGTTGACCACTAATTCATAGCTCATCTGGGCCGCAGCTTCCTTGCTCGTGCGCAGGTAATCGTCGAGGGTCATCACCACGATCGCCGTGTCGCGCGTGTTATTCCATTGCGCGCCGCGCCGATTCTTAATCAACCAGTTCGTGACCGGTTCGATCAACTTGTTCTGGGGATCGATCGCCAGTAGCGCTCGCAGCGCGAACGAAGTCGCTTCGACACCACCATCGGACCAGCGCCAGTAGATACCATCCTCGCCCCAATGCGCAGTTCCGATCACTGAGGGATCTGAAGATTGAGCCCCGCTTTGCACCACGGAAGTGTCGGGGTTCGTGTCGATCTTCACTCCGTTTTCAAGATTCGTTATCAACGTTTTTGCCTGATCCTGATAACCGTAGTAGTGAGCCGACAGCGCCAGCAAAGAACGCGTGTAGGCATTCAGCTTGTCGCGATTCGTCCACAGATTATTGAAAGCCGTGTGCTGAAATTCACTGACCGGAATCGCCCGCGAACTGTCGACACTCAACGACGCATGGTAGTGAGCCAGCGCGTGCAGCATCCATGCTTGCTCGTCATAGTCCTTTTCCTCTTCGACGAGTTCCTTGTCCAGGTAAGCCGCAGCGCGGGCCACGACGTCACTCTTGACCGAGACGCCGGCCTGCTTCGCCTGCGTCATGCCCCAGATGACGTATGCAGTCATGAAGTGATCGCTGTCGCCTTCTTTCCACCAACCCCAGCCGCCGTCCGCATGCTGGAAGTTGTAGAGCCGTTCGAGACTCTGCCTGGTTATCTCATCCAGCTCTTTCAAATCGTGCTTGCCGCTCGGATGAGTCGCCGCGGCCGTTGCTTGTTCGATGCCGCCGAAGATCCGGTTCATCGCGGTCTCGGGCTTGAGACCCAGATCGCGCAGCGTCTTCATCGTGATCACAGCCGGCAGAAAACGGCTCATTGTCTGTTCAGTACAACCGTACGGATAATCAATCAGATACGGCAGAGCATCGAGCATGGTCGTGGCCATACTCGGCGAAATCTGCACCGTCAACTTCGTCGAATCTGCCCGGCGCTCTTTGGGAATATCGAGTTTCACCGCGACGCTGTCGCCACGCATCTTGCCCGAACGCGATACGAATTTCTCGATGCCGTGCTCGTAGATAGTGAAGCTCTTTTCCATCGCATCGGCATACTGGTCACCGCGTGCTTCGACTTTCAGCGTTGCTTCGCTGGCGTGTGTGACGTTTACCAGCCAATCGACGCGAGTCTCGCCATTGGGCTTGACCTCAACTGGTCCGACCTGGCCAGTCGCAGGTTTGCCGTCGACGATTAGGCCCGACACAGTCAAGCCTTGGGCATCGAGTTTCGGTGCCACGCGCATGGGCTGGTCGGTATTGTTATTGATCACACCCGAGACGGTGACCTGATCGCCGACCACAAAAAAGCGTGGCGCTTCGAGCCGCACGATCAACGGTTGCCGGGTTCTGGTTGACGCATTGCCAATCCCGAATTGATTGGTCGCCGTCGCCACGCGCGCCGTCGCTTGCCACGTCGTCAGCGAGTCGGGATATTTCACTTTCACGGTCGCCGCGCCGTTCGCGTCCGTCTTCACATCGGGCAGCCAAAGAATCGTCGAGCGAAAATCGCTGCGCACCTGGACCGCGGGTTGTTGTGCTTGCGGGTTTGCCGGTGGCGGGGCTTCAGCGGTTTTCATCGCCAGAGGGGCCGCCGTAGGCTTTGCGAGCGCGCCGTCTCTCATCGTCACTCTGTTTTCCGAGATCATGTCGTTGGCTCTGCCGAACTCGGCGTCGAGACCTTGCCGACTGGCGACCCCGGCCGGCCCATTCCGCGCGCCTTCACCGCCGGCGATGGCGTTTAAATCCTTTCGCTCGTCGTCTTCCTCCCGGCCCAACTCCTTTTTATCGACAAGATCGCCGCGCTTGTTTTGGACGAGCGTCGCGTAGGACTTTTGATTGAACGTGCTCTGCGTTTGCACAATGTCGGATCGCTTGTTGCCGTAATAGAACTGGCGCGGATCTCCGGCGTAATCGGCCTGGATGTACTTCACCGACTCATCGAACATGCCCAGAGCGATTTCGGCGGACGTCGGTTTGCCGTCAGCGTCTTTGGCGGTGATAGACAGCGTTCCCTCTTCCTGCGGTTGATACTGTTCGCGATCAGACTTCACTTCCACATTAAGAAACTGCTGCACCGGCGGAATGACGACTTGCTTCTGATCGGCGAACATTTGCTGGTCGCTTACCATCGCCGCATTGAGAAAAATGTTGGGCACGTGCTGCTCAGTGATTGGTAGTTGGATGAGCTTGGCCGTGCCGGTTACGTGCAACAGTTGATAGCTGTAAAGATCGTCGCCTTCGACACTAAACAATACGTAACGATCGTTCGTCGGCACCGAAATCATCACCGGCGCGGTCTGCCCGGCGCGGAACGTGTCTTTGTCGACGACAATCTCGACGCCGCCCGGCCGATAGCCGAGCTCGGTCGTCGCGCTCGTCGCCACGAACACGGTCGTTTCGGCCTTCACCATGGGCAGGAAACGATCGCGCCGGTCTTTTCCCTGACTGCTTTGCCATTGAATGTGGTAGTAGCCGGCGCGCTCAGGCCTGAAACTCAAAAGCGCCGCGCCCTCGGCATCAGTCTTCAACGTCTGCGTGAGAATGTCGTCGTGCTGATAACCCTGAAACTTGAGTTGCCACGACCGCTGACCTTTCGCCACCGGCGGTGGGAACGCGCGCGACTTTTCGCGCAGCGATCGCAGTTCATCGCCCTTTACCTCACGGCCGGCAGGATCGATCCAGACTTCGTACCAAAAGTCGCGCGTAACCTTGACCGTGCCTTCCGTGGTCACCGGCTGTTCGTTGGCGTCGAGCGCCTTGATGTCAACGGCGACTTTGTCCTGCGGCTGATAGATATTTCTTTGTGGCCGCGGATAGACGTAGTAGCGCTGACGCGTCACGCGCACACTGTCGCTCGCAGTGATCTCGCGGCGCGATGAATCGGTCACCCGCGCTTCGACGCGATATTCGAAATCCTGATTGTAGTTTTCGCGCGGCGTATCGAAAGTAAGTTTCGCCTTGCCGGTCGCGTCGGTTTTGACTGTCTCGCGTTTGATGACTGAACCGCCGCCGTAGTAGTTGCGCCGCTGACTCTCAAAATCATCGTAGTACCAGCCGTAATCGCGATAGGGATACCAGTAGTGATAAAACGGACTTTGATAAACCAGCACCTCGACCGTAGCGTTGCTTACCGGTCCACCAAAATAATAGTCGGCCTGAATATTTACTTCGACCTTTTCTCCCAGTCGAAATGATTTCTTCTTACCGTCTTCTTCCGGAGTCTTCACCGCCACTTTGAACTCGGGCAGTTTGTATTCTTCCAGGCGGAAGAGCCGCGCGCTGCCGATGCTGTTGCGACGGCCGTCGTCCCAGAATTGAATGTTGTATTCGCCCAGCGGCAACTGCTCATTAAGATCGAGCGAGCCCCACGCGCTGCCAAACGCGTTCAGCGTGGCCTTCGCTTCCTTCACCTTCGTGCCGCGCGGATCCGTAATCTGATATTCGACAATCTGATTCGCGGGCGTCGTATAGGCGCCGTTGCCCGAGCGCCGCGCGATGAATTTCCATTGCACAGTTTCTTTGGGCCGATAGGCTGGCCGATCCGTGAACGCATATATTTTCCACGCGTCGCCCTCGCGGCTGTAACCGTTGGCGGAACCGCCGGCAAAAGATTGGCGG
>JADMIO012731267.1_pt1 | contig 13000 bp, 12 predicted proteins | sample 8958161 | NCBI WGS metagenome assembly JADMIO01 (sample SAMN16585339, study PRJNA669376) | soil metagenome | isolation source: Crop rotation soil | place: USA: Cullars Rotation, Alabama | collected 2011 | reverse complement strand
CAGATGCCGCGGTCTTATGACTTGCCGGTGTTGGCTGAGATTGAGCGGGTGGGGCGTGAGGGGCCGTGGAGGGAGAAGTTTGCGGCGTTTGAGGTGCCGTATACGAATGAGGAGACGCGGAAGTATTACGACTGGCTGGCGCCGGTGTCGCGGTCGGTAGAGTTGTGGGAGGTGATGTATTTTCATCGCATGGCGTCGGCGGACGAGATCGTGGAGTGGTCGCAGGGGACGGGGTTGCGGCCGTGGCTGGAGCATGCGGGGGCGGATGCGGAGGCGTTTTTGGAGGAGTATCGGCGGCGGATGCATGCGGCGTATCCGCGCCAGGCGGATGGGAGCGTGCTGATGGGGTTTCGGCGGTTGTTTATTCTGGCGACGCGGTGACTGGGGAAAAGAATCGGCAGAAATTTTCGACTTCATGACCGCTTCAGGTCTCCTCCAATAAGTTGCGTGTGTTGCCTTGGGCGCCTTTTTTCTGTGAAGGAGTGTTTATGAAGCCCACTTCATCACGTTCGCTCGCGCTTATTCTCACTGCGGTTGTGTGTGCTGCGGCGGGGCCGTTGGTGGCGCGTTATCTTTTTGGGGCTGCGCCTGCGGCTTCAGCGAAGATGCGGATGGGGAACTTGATACGGAATGCGGACTTTGCGGTGCGGAAGGGGAACTTGCCGGCGGAGTTTACGGTGACGGGGGATGTGGAGTTTCGGTCGCTGGCGGATGCGACGCACGGCGGGCCGTGGTGTCTGGGGTTGTTCAGCGGGACGGATTTCAACGGGGACAAGCGGATTGCGGGGGCGATTTCGCAGAGTGTGATGGATCTTGATGGGAATTCGGGGCGGTGGTACCGGTTCAGCGTGCGGGCGCTGCCGCAGCAGAATTTTGCGGTGGAGAATGACGGGTTGAACTTGAAGGTGGAGTTCTTTGCCGGAGAGTCGGGGTTTGATGGGAAGGTGAAGCATCTGTATCCGATCATCGAGCAGCAGCGGAAGGACCTGGGGGTGAATGGGGATCGGCGCGTGAACGGTGCGGCGGCGTGGCATACGTATCAACTGGATGTGATGCTGCCGTCGCCGTTGATTGATCGGGTGAGGGTGTCGATCACGCTGGATCATGCGACGGCGAAGACGTCGAATGCGGCGGAGTTGTTGTTGACGGATATTTCGTTCAAGCGCATTGAAGGTGCCGCGCCGACGGGTGTGGCGGGGACGCAGCCGTCGATGGAGAAGCCGGAGAATCTGATTCCGATTGGGGGGCGGTTCTATTACAAGGCCGATCTGGGGGAGACGCGGATTCCGGCGCGGTTTGATTTTTCCAATGCCGATCGGCTGATTTATCACGACACGACGTGGTTTGCGCCCTTTGCCAATGCGATGTCGGCATGGCTGCGCGTGGGGGATTTGGATGTGCAGGGGAAGTTGGTGACGAAGGATCAGTTCATTGCCGACAACGTGGTGGTGACGTTTGATGCGACGTCGATGATCATTCACACGCATGGGCTGCCGAACCATCCGACGGGGAAATTTCCCGGGGAGAATCCGAATTACATTCAGGAGAAGGATGCGACGTATTACATTCCGCTGAATCCGCGGGAGAATCCGAATCACGTAGCGACGGCAGTGGACAATTCGAATCACGCGCTGCCGATGGGACCGATTGGGGTGGCGGCCAATGGGGTGGTGTTCTTCAATCCGTTCGATGCGGGGAGCCAGGATGCGTCGAATATCATGGATTACTGCTGCGGGCATCCGGCACCGGACAACACGTATCACTATCACAAGTATCCAATTTGTATTTATTCGCCGTGGGCGGATGAGGGGACGGGGCACTCGCCGCTGCTGGGGTGGGCGTTTGATGGGTTTCCGATTTATGGCCCGTATGTGAAGGCGGGGGTCCTGGCGAAGGATGCCACGGGGGAGGATGGGTTGAATGGGTTCAATCTGCATACGGATGCGGAGCGTGGGCCGCACTATCAGGTTACGCCGGGGAAGTTTCCGTACATCATCGGCGGGTACTGGGGGACTCCGGATCCGCGTGACGGGCAGGCGGGTGGTCGCGGGGGCATGGGCGGGGGTGGTCCGGGTGGGGGCGGCGGAGGTGGGCAGCGTGGCGGGCCGGATGCGATGCGTGGGCCGGGTGGTCCGGGTGGACCCGGGGGACCAGGTGGTCCAGGGGGCGGTCCTCCGCGCGGGCCGCGTGGCGGTGGTCCGGGAGGGCAGGGTGGACCGGGCGGTGGCAGGCAGGCAGGTGGAGGGCAAAGTCCACCGCCGGATCTTGGTGGTCGGACCGGCCAACCGCCGGCATAATTTGTCCACTCACCAATCCAGTAAATCCTACGGTGGTAATTGGCCACCGGTCGATACGGTGGTGAGGTTCGCGAAGGGACTCGCGTGCGATTTCGAACTTTCTGCGCTCTCTGCTTGATGTTGGCGCTTGCTGCCATCGTGCCGGCCCATGCGTATGCATGGCGGTCGCCCGCGTTCTTTGCGGTCTCCTACGACTATAGAGGGGAGGATGGCCGGCGCTTCGGCGGCATGCGCGACGTCGGCCTCTATGCTGCCGAGAGCCATTTGGGCTTCATGATGTATACGCACACGTATGGGTACCTGGAGCCTGGCGATGGCCCTCCGAAACCCATTGAGCCCACGCAACTGATCGGGGGACATAGTGACGTCGGCATCATGTTGCGCAACGATCTGGCTTACCATCTCAAATCTTCACATCTGGGTGTCTCGATTTATGATGGTGCAGAAGCGGGAATGGGCCACGAGTACCTCTATCAGGGTCTTGTCGTGAATGCGTGGCTGGTGGAGGCGGTGTTCGCCGGATTGTTGGGGCTTGTGGCTTCGCGCGCGGTTGTTCGACGGCAGGTCCCGGTTGCGGGGAGATGTTGGGGCTGTGGATACGACATCCGCACGCAGTTGCGGGGGCAGGCGGGGGACCGCTGCCCAGAGTGCGGCACCGCCATTGACTCGCCGCCAATACTTCAGGTGCGATTGACGCCGAGGGTTGCGGCAAGGTATGAACTGTTGACATGCGTGTTGCGGTTATCACTCCTTACTACCGTGAGTCCTTGGATGTGTTGAGGGCGTGCGTGGAGAGCGTGCGCAAGCAATCACACGCGTGCGTGCATTATCTGGTGGCCGACGGCATGCCGCGGGGGGAAATAAACGACTGGCAAGTCGAACACATTACGCTGGCGCGGGCGCATCACAACGTGGGCAACACGCCGCGCGCGGTGGGGTCGATCTCGGCGATGAGCGAGGGTGCGGATGCGATTGCCTACCTGGACGCGGACAACTGGTACTACCCCCATCACATCGCGGAGATGATTCGTCTGCATGAGCAAACCTCCGCGGCAGTGTGTTCCGCCAGTCGCACGATCCACAGGCCTGACGGATCGTTGATGTTTCGCGACCCGGAATGCAATGGGCAGACGCATGTGGACACGAGCTGTTATTTTTTAACGGCGGCGGCATTTCGCGTAGTGCCGCTGTGGGGGATGATGCCTCAGGAACTTGGACCCATTGGCGATCGTGTTGTGTGGAATTATATCCAGCAACTGGGTCTGTTGCGGGCGCACAATCCGGAGCCGACGGTGGCCTTCCGCACGCAGTATGCCGCCCATTATCAATTTAACGGCGAAAGCCCGCCGCCGGACGCGAAGGCAAATGACGAGACCACGAATCGCGCCCTTAAATGGTGGAATGAGCTGCCCATGAATGAACGCGCATTCTGGGAGCAGCGGATGGGCTTCAGGTCCTGATGGCACACGGATAAATTCGCCGCTACTCCTGCGTGCTGGCGTGCCATACCCCTGAACCAAGGGCCATCAGCGTCGCCGCGGTCAGCAGCATGAAGCCGCCGAAGCCCATCTCCCACTTGGGAATCAGCACGTGCATGATGCCCTCGACGATCCACATGGGCGCGACGGCGGCCACGACGATGATCACCCACAGGACGATGCCATTGAGGCTCGACTCCTCGACTGATTTTTCCGCCATATACCAACCGGCGACCAGGCCGGCGATGGCGCCGATGAGGGGCGATCCGAGCATGGCGATGCCGTCGCGGAACGGGTGAGAAATAAAGTAAATCACGACCCAGCCCAGGGCGATGAAGCCCATTTTGCGGGCCACGATCGTGCCGTATTCGCGGAGGAATTGTGACAGGGTCCATTGCGTTGCCATCAGGAACCTCCCGAAGGTGCGATACCAGGTGGAGAATGCGGTCGGTGATCAATAATGCCGCTACAATAGTAGCCGCGGAGTCCCGTTCCGTCAGCGCTGCGGGGCCGCTTTTGCGTGGTTTTCATGTTTTTTTAGGGTTGGCGTCCGATGCGGGAATCGCGGCTGGTGATCTTTGATATGGATGGGACGCTGACGGTGGACCAGCATGATTTTCCCGCGATTCGGCGGGACCTGGGCGTGGCGGAGGGCAAGGGCATTCTGGAGCACATTCAGCGGCTCGAGGGCGCGGCCCGTGTGCGTGCGGAGGAGATTCTGCATGCCTACGAATGTGCGGCTGCCGAGGCGTGCACGCCGTACGAGGGCGTTAACGAGTTGCTGGAGGCGCTGGCGGCCCGGGGGATTAAGCGGGCGGTTCTCACGCGAAATTCGGCCGCCTCCGCGAAGACCGTTCTCGGACGCTATGGCTGGACCTTTGACTACGTCTCCTCACGCGAGGATTTGCCGCACAAACCGCATGGGGATTCGATTTTGAACATCGTTCGCCGCTTTGGCGTTTCGCCGGAACAAACCTTGATGGTCGGCGACTATCTATATGATTTGCAGGCGGCGCGTGCGGCAGGTGTTGCCGGGGTGCTGATTCTGCACAAGCCCGGGCCCGTGCCGGAATATGCGGCGATGGCGGCGTATACTGTGCGCAGCCTGGGCGAGATACTTACGCTGGTCAATGGAACGGCCGCCCGGTAGGGGGGCGAAATGTGCTGGTGAGATATGGATTCACCGGATAAGGAAACAGGAGTTGATTTTATGAAACGTTGGTTTGTCCTCGCGATGATGGTTTTGGCGTGCGGAACTTCCCTTGCCGCGCCACCGGCTTCGGCGCCACCCGCGGCGATACCACCCATAGGTCCCTCGCAACCTGTTGCGCCCGAAGTGCGGGACATTTTGCAGATGCTGCATGACCGAAAGGACACCCTCAAGGATTTTGCGGGCAAGATTGACTACAGCGTCACCGACAAAACCGGCGACACCACCGGCAAGCTGGGCAAGGTTTTTTTCATCATGGATCCCGCGCGCGGTGAAACCTTTTCCGCCGCGTTCGAAAAAAATACCCGTGATGGCGCGGTGGTCAACGACTATAGACAGGACATCATCTTTGACGGCGTCGAGTTGACGACCAAAGACTATGGCATGGATGGAAAGGGCCGCCTTTTCACGCGCTCCAACATGCTGCCTGCCGGCGCTAAACCGGGTGAGGCGGTCTCGCTTAACGGCCGTCTGCCCTTGCCCATTGGCATCCCGGTGGATGAGGTTGTGCGAAATTTCGAAGCGAGCCTTGTTCCTTCCAAAGAGGCGGACCGTGCGGTCCTGAGGCTTGTCCCGCGTGACAAGACCAAGTTCGATTATTCCATGCTTGACGTGACTGTGGATAAGAAACAACAACTCCCCATCAAGCTCGTTACCACCTCGCTTGATGGCAGCACGGTGACAACCATTAAGTTCGAAGATTTGAAAATCAACAGCGGCACCGTCAAACTGCTCGACAGTTCCACCCCTGCCAAAGACGGATGGAAAGAACGCAGCTAATTGGTTTCCGCAGGTAATTCCACCTCTACGACAAACCGTCCGTCTTCCAGGCGAGCTGCGATTTTGCCGTCTTGCAACGTCATGAGTCGCTGACACAGCGACAAGCCCAGCCCCGCGTGGCGTCCCACGCCCGTGCGTGCCGCGTCTTTGCGCCAGAATCGCTCAAAGAGCCTGGGTGCGTCCTCCGCACTTAAGGCGTGTCCTGTGTTGGAGACGATCACTGCCAGGTGTGTGCCGCGCGGTTGCGCGCTGACTTGGATCACGCTGCCTTCGTCCGCGTAGGTTACGGCATTGTCCAGCAGGTTGCTGAATACGATTCGGAGCAGTTCGGGGTCGCCGTGGGCCATTGCGGCAGTGGGCAAGTCGCATAGCGCTAATCCGCGCAGGCGGGCGGCGGGTTCGAGGGATTGCCAACAGTCCTGGACGATTGCGGCGACATCAAGGGGCGCGCGGCGGACTGTGAGTTGTCCAGCGTCGGCGCGGGACAGCAGCAGCAGCTTCTCGGTCATGTTCCGCATCTGGGTGAGCATGGCCAGGGACTTATCGATGGCTTGCTCATAGTCGGCACCCGCGCGCGGGCGGGAGCGGCACACTTCCAGCGTGGTTAGCAGCCCGGCCAGGGGGGTTCGGAGTTCGTGTGCTGCGTCTGCGGTGAAGGCGCGTTCGCGGGTGAAGGCATCGGTGAGGCGTTGCAGCAGCTCGTTGAGGCGGTCCACGACCGGAGTGAGTTCCGAGGGGACGTTTGCGGTGACGCGTGGGGCGTGTGCCGACGCTTCTGGTGCATCCATGCGCACGGCTTCGATTTGCGAGGCCAAATCCTTCACGGGGGCGATTGTTCGGCCTACCACGAGCAGCAAGGAGAGTGCGGATAACAATGTGGCGGTGCCGCAGAGGGTGATTACCAGGAGCCGGATTTGACCTACCGTGCGTGCCAAATCTGCGGTGCGCATCGCCAGGGTGATGACGGCACGGTGTGGCGGGCCGGCGGGTTGGGCGTCTTCTTCAATGATCGGCTGAAACGCCAGCGTGATCGTCCGGCCCGGTGATCCGTTGGGCAGCACTGCGGGAGTTGGCACGGCCACGGCAGGGGAGTTCAGGTGTCCGTCTTTCAGGGACAGCGACCGGGCAAACGGTTTCCCGTCCACCTGGATTTCGAAATAGTCGGCATGTTCCCCGGCTTCAAATTCTGGAAACAGGCTTCGCACGTAATCAAAATGAATCTCGGAACCCGATTGCTCCACGAGGGATGCCACCGTGCGGGCCTTTTCCAAGAGCACGCGGTCAAACTCCGCCTGCATCGTTCGTTCGATGGCGGCGTTGATCGTCATGCACAAGATCGAAAAGAGAATTGCCGAGAGCAGCGTCGTGCCCACCAGCAGCCGCATGCGCAGGGAACGCATCATTCGTTCTCCGCCTCCCCCGCCCCGCCCCCGCCTCCCGCCAACTCTGCCAGCATGTAGCCCTGTCCGCGGCGCGTGTGCAGGAGGCGCGGCTTGCCGGGGCGTTCGATCTTTTTGCGGAGCAGGCCGATGAATACGTCGATGACGTTGCTTTCCAGCGAGGCGTTGAAGTCGTACACGTGCTGGACGATGTCGGTACGCGATACCACGCGATTGGCGTTGAGTGCCAGGTATTCCAGGAGTGCATATTCGCGCCCCGAGAGGTCAATTGGCTGCCCGCCACGGGCGACTGTGCGCCGTGTGAGGTCGATTTTTAAATCGCCGATTTTCAGGGTGGAACTGTGGGCCTCGAATTTGCGGCGCGTGAGGGCCCGCACGCGTGCCAACAATTCGCCAAAGACGAAGGGTTTGGTCATGTAGTCGTCGGCACCGAGATCGAGGCCGCGGATGCGTTCTTCGGGGGTTCCCTTTGCGGTGAGGACGAGGATGTGGGCGGGGCAGGCGCGTTTGCGGAGGGTTTGGAGGATGGCGGTGCCGTCGAGTTTGGGGAGCATGAGGTCGAGGATGATGACGTCGTGCTCGCCGGCTTGAGCGTGCCAGAGGCCGTCTTCGCCGTTGTCGGCCGAATCGACGGCGTAGCCCGCCTCGCTTAGCCCCTGTGCCAGGGCTTCACGCAACGGCGCGAAATCTTCAACGACGAGGACACGCATGGGTGCCATCGTACCTATGCCCCCGTGGTGAGACCAGCGGAGCGAAGGGAGGGTGGCTTGGCATGCCCCGATGGCTTCTCGCGGTGATTGGGCTTTTCTGCGTTACAATGGTGGTATCATCAGGTGATCTCGGAGGAGACTTTTGTGCCGACGTATGAGTATCAAGCGGTCGATCCCGCCCGGGGGTGCGAGACATGCCGGGAGCGATTTGAGGTTCAGCAGTCGATGCGTGACGACGCGTTGAAGGCGTGCCCTTCGTGCGGCAAGGCGATTCATCGGCTTATTTCTTCGTTTGAGGTTTCGACGGCACAGTCCACCAAGTCGATGCTGAGCGACAAGAATCTCAAGGCGAAGGGGTTTACCAAGCTGGTCAATGAGGGTGCTGGGAAGTTTCGGAAGGTTACGTGAGTGCGGTGGCACGGCTAACGCCGCCTCGTTCCCCTATAATGTTTGCGTCCTGAACGAAAGGTTCCCATGCCCACTCCACGCGTCCTGCTTCTCCGCACTGCCGGCACCAATTGTGACCGCGAGCTTGATCATGCTTTTACGCGTGTGGGCGCGCAGGTTGCCGCGCTTCATATTAATGCGCTGTTGAAGGATCCGGCGCAGCTTGAGCAGTTTCAAATTCTTGCCTTTCCCGGGGGGTTTTCCTATGGGGATGACATTGCCTCGGGGAAGATTCTGGCGAATCAGTTGATTCATCATTTGAAGCAGTCGCTGCGGACTTTCATTGATGACGGCAAGCTTATTCTTGGGGTGTGCAATGGGTTTCAGATTCTGGTGAAGTCGGGGCTGCTGCCCGGGCCGATGCCCCAGTTGGCGGCGGAGGATTGGCATCCGGCGACGCTGACGCACAACACGAACGGGCGGTTTCAGGATCGCTGGGTGAGGGTGAAGGCGGTTTCGAAGAAGTGCGCCTGGCTGCCGAAAAATCCGGTGATTCTGGATTTGCCCATTGCGCATGGTGAAGGGCGATTTGTCACGCGCGATGCCGCGGTGATGGACGCGCTGAAAGCCAATGACCAGATTGCCTTTGAATATGTGGACGAACACGGCCGCCGGGCGACCGAATTTCCCGCCCTGCCCAACGGCAGTGTGGAATCCATCGCGGGCATCTGCGATGTGACGGGCCGCGTGCTGGGGCTGATGCCGCACCCGGAGCGGGTAGTGGAGGCGGAGAATCATCCGCTGTTCACGCGCGGCGGCGGTAAGGCTGATGGGCTGGTGGTGTTTGAGTCGGCGATGGCGTATTTGCGGGCGCACCAAGCCGTCGCGGCGTGACAGGCTAGCCGTGGGCGGAAGGTCGGGCACTGTGTTCTATCGATGATTGATCCCGCGCCCGAGCGGGCTCATACTCGCGGGCTGAGCGCTCGAGGCCGGCCCATTGGCAGGAGGATGTATGATGACTTCACCGTCGCTCCCCTTCGAAACCAATCCACCCGCAACGGAGAGCGAAATCGCATCGCTCCTCGCCCTGAACATTCCACTTCCCGCGGACTATCTGGACTTTCTCCGGCGGTCCAATGGCGGCGGCACGGATGATTTCCAGATTCACTCCGTTGCCGACGTTGTCAATTACCATCGCGGGGATGACTACGGGTTGGCGTCGCTCGGGCTTGCCTATTTCGCCACCGACGGTGGAGGCACCGCTTATTGCTTCCGCAAAAGGGGCAAGGGCAGTGGCATCATCGCGCTGTCGCTGGAGTCCCCGGATGAACAATCTGCCTGGGAATCCCACGGGACCAAATTCAACGCGTTCGTCCGTGCCATCCGGGGTGAGCAGGATGAAGCTGCCGCGCCCACGGCGGTTACGACGGTGGGTGCGACGCTCCGACCTGTCCCGGTGCGTTTGCTGGGTCCGCTGATTTCCAACACGGACTATTTTGCAGCCGCAGCCGATGTCATTCACTTCATCGCTGCGGGAAGCGGTTCACCAGATGACAGGCAGGAAGTTCGCCGGATTTCGGCTGCAACCCTTAAAGAGCTACCACCAATTCGTTTCTCTTACCGGACAATGTCGCGCACTATTTACGGCGTGCTTGCCGTATCCGCCGACGGGACTCGCCTTGCCGCTCCGTTGGATCCAGGTCTGCAACGTAACGACCCCCCGCACCATGTTTTCAGCCACACGCTGATTGCACACGATATTCGTACGAACCGCAGGATTGCATTGTGGCGAGCTGAAACGGAAGCGCTCGACAAATTCTCCAGCGCCTTTGATATCATGGCATTCACCCCCGATGGCACGAAGATCCTTTCCAATGAGTTGGACCAATCGATCCGCCTTTATGATATCGCCAGCGGAAAGGTGGAAGGTCTTGGCCGTCATACCAAACCCGTCACATCGCTGGCGGTGTCTCCCGATGGCCGTTGGGCGGTCACAGCCGGCCGCGACAAGAAGCTCCGGCTCTGGGACCTGAAAAAACGTGCCGAGGTGGAACGTTTCCCCGTTCAGAAATACGTGCCCATCTACGTTTCATGGTCCCCGGATGGCACGCGCATCTTCGTCGTGCATGAGGTCGAGCGTTCATCTGCCATAGTGGAGTTTTCCACCGGCAAGATCGTTTGCCAGTTGAAGGGGAAGAATAATTCGCGCATCCGCAATGGTGTGTTCACGGCCGACTCCCGCCGGCTCGTCACCGCTGGTTCGGAAAACACGGTCGACCTGCGCGACGCCGCCACGGGCAATCTGCTCGCGCAGGCGAAATTCGAGGGCTTCATTGTTTACAGCTTCCGGGTGGGCGCCTTGAAGATCACGCCCGACGGCCGCCATATTCTCTATGCCCCGTACACTAACGAAAAGCCCATTCTGTGCTGGGCCTTGCCCAACTGAAAATGCATATGACCGACAGGCGGAAATTGCATCAAGCCTTGGCGGCATTAACTGCGACGGGGGACAGTCGCTTCTGTATAATGATTAATTCTCAATTTTCCAGCGAGTAGCAATGCTCCCCATTCTGCAAACATCGTCCGACTGGCCCGCCGTTGAAGCCCTTAAGGCTAAGCTTTCTCTCAAGCCCCTGCTCATTGAAGGCCTCGACGATGAGGGCCGGGCGGGCTCGCAATTCGAAACCGTCCGCACCATCTGCCGCGACGTCCAATCCCGTGGCGATGCCGCCCTCTTCGACTACACCGCCAAGTTCGACCGTGTCACTCTCACTCCGCAAACCCTCCGCATCCCTTCCACCGCAATCGATGCCGCCGTCAAAAACGCTCGTCCCGAGTTCCTTGCGGCCCTCGACACCGCCATCGCCAACATCCGCCGCTACCAGCAGGCGATGATGTCGCGTGAGCCAGCGTCCATCGACATCCCCGGCACATCTGCCCGTCTGGGCATGAAATATACGCCGCTGGAGCGCGTCGGCCTTTATGTGCCCGGGGGCGCGGCGGCTTATCCGAGCAGTGTTTTGCATACCGCCATCCCCGCCCAGGTTGCGGGTGTCAGGGAACTTTGCCTTTGCTCGCCGATGCGTGATGGCACGGTGTCGCCCGCCGTTCTTGCCGCCGCCCACAGGCTTGGCATTACTGAAATTTATGCCATCGGGGGTGCGCAGGCCATCGCGGCCATGGCCTTTGGCACGGATACCATTAAGCCCGTTGATAAAATCGTCGGCCCCGGCAACACGTACGTTCAGCTCGCCAAAAAAGAACTCTACGGCATTGTGGACATCGACTCCTTCGCGGGGCCCAGCGAAGTGATTGTTCTTGCCGACGACTCCGCGCACCCCGCACAGGTTGCGGCTGAATTGCTGGCACAGGCTGAGCACGCCCCGGGCAGTTGTCTGCTTGTGACGGCAAGTGGCGCCCTTGCGACTGCCGTGCAGGCTGAAGTTGAGCGGCAGCTCAAGTCGCTCTCGCGCGAAGCTCTGACGCGCAAGGCCCTTGAATTCGCGAGCGCCCTTCTTGTCGCGCCCACGCACGACAAGGCGATTGAGCTTGTCGATCTTTTCGCGCCTGAGCATTTGCAGATCACCACGCGTACCGCCCGCGAAGATGCCGCCCGCGTCAAACATGCCGGGGCCATTTTCATTGGGCCTTACACGCCCGTTGCCGCGGGGGATTACCTCGCCGGGCCGTCGCACGTGCTTCCCACCTCCGGCACCGGCCGTTTCTTCTCCGGGTTGTCGGCAGATTCATTCCGCAAGCGCACCAGCATGGTTGAATTCGACCGTGCCGCCCTCGACCAGCTCGGCCAAACCATCGTCGACTTCGCCACCACCGAAGGTTTCGACGCCCACGCCAAAAGCGTCTCCGCCCGCGCCCAGCATTAACCACGGAACCCCGCATGGAAATGCAGCAGGGTTTTCCTCTAAGCGATTGCACATATCATCATGTCACGATAGGCCCTCATGCGTTTCAATGAGCCTCGCGCTGTGTCATATGTGACATCTCACAGCTATTCTGCGTTTCAAACAGTTGCAATAAGCAGGACGATGTGTCGCTCTTGCGACGTACCGCTGCGCCATCTTGTCGCAAATAAAAATTTATAAAAAAAGCCGATTTTTATTGAAGAAAAGACTGGTCAACGCCGTGTGGGGTCTGGTAAGCTCCCGCACCTTCATCACAATCGCCCCACATGGTGGGATTCTTACGGGCGGTTGACAACATCGTACCGAGCCTTGTTTTTTGTTTTTTTGGAGCACCCCAAGGACGACTCGTTGCTATGCCGTGCCGCATGTGTTTGCCGCCGGCCATCTTGATGACCCCATTTGAGGACACACCATGACCCCGCACCAGGCCCGCCGGGGCTGCCGCAAGGCCGCCTCGCAACCCTCCGTTTTTGCCGAGCAGCTCGAGCCGCGCATGCTTCTAAGCGCAGCCGTCGGCCAAAAGAAGCTGGCCAAACCGGCGAACGGAATGTCGCATCAACTTGTGATGATTTCTGCATACCATCATCATCGCCATCGCACGCAGTTCGGCGTGGCGGCACCCGCGCCGGCGGCCCCAGCCCTTGTAACCGCGCCAACGCCAACGCCAACGCCAGCAGCACCCACGCAAGAGACGCCGACGCAGCCTGTGTTCACGCCGGCGCCAACCGAGCCAACGGCACAGGACCCAGGGACCGTGGCCCCATCTTCCGACGCGCCCTCACAGCCAGCACCGTCTCGCGCACCCTCGGGGAAAG
>JADMIO010814652.1_pt1 | contig 13001 bp, 13 predicted proteins | sample 8958161 | NCBI WGS metagenome assembly JADMIO01 (sample SAMN16585339, study PRJNA669376) | soil metagenome | isolation source: Crop rotation soil | place: USA: Cullars Rotation, Alabama | collected 2011 | reverse complement strand
GCAGGCGGCACGCCTGGGGCGGGCGCCGGCGCGGCTTGGCGCGCCGCCGGCCCGCCGGCGGCATCGGCCTGCGGCGCCGTCACGCCGAGCGCCAGCTTTTGATCGAGCGTGGTCAGATCCTTGAGGCAGTCCGACTGCGCAAGGGCGGGCGCGGCCCATCCGGCGAGGAGGAGCGCGGCGATCAGGGATTTCGCGGTCACGGGGGACGGCCTCATGCAAGCTTCGCCTGCTCTATGAACGGCCCGTCCTGGTCGCCGTTGCTGCCACCTTCGGCGCTGCCGGGCGTTGCGTCCGAAACTGGGAAGGCTTGGACAGTCTAGTGCGCAGCGCTTTCCTCGAGCGGATAGGCGGCGACGAGGAGCTTGTCGACCTCGGCACCGTCGCTCGACAAGGGCAGCACCAGCCGCTCCCAGGTCGCCGTGCCGCCTTCGAAATCGGCGGTGTAGGTGCGTGTCACCGGCCGCCGGTCGAGGCGGACCGCCTGATATTCGTCGCGGAGGATCGAGCGCTGGCTTTCCGGCAGCAGCTCGAGCGACTGGCCGGCCATGGAGCGTCCGAAGGCCTTCTCCAGGGTGGCGCCATAGTAGCTGTAGACGAAGGCGCCTTCGGCGGTAGCATCGACGACCACGAGATGGCCGATCCAGCGCCGCAGCTCGGCCGGCTCCAGCTCCTCGGCGGCGAGCACCGGGCGCCCCGCGATCTTGCCGCTCCAATAGTCGTAGAGGGACTGGAGTTTCGGATGGGACAGCGACACGGTCATACAGAATATTGTAGCTTCTCGGCGAAAGCCCGACAACAGGTAGGCTGATTTGACCGGCAGCGCGGCACATCTCGAAACGGCGGGCAAGCGGGGATCGGGGCTCGGCACGATCCTGGCGCGGGTCTTCCGGCTGTTCGACGCGGCGACGCGGCGTCAGGTGCTGGGCCTGTTCGGCTGGATGCTGGCCGGTGCGGTGCTCGAGATGGGCGCCACGGCGCTGCTGCTGTGGCTGCTCGACCATCTGACTCATGGCGGCCAGAGCCCGCCCATCCCGCTGCTGGGATTCACCGGCGACCAGGCGCTGCTCACCGTCGGCGTCCTGCTCGCCGTGCTGTTCCTGGTCAAGAACAGCATCATCGCCTATGCGCTCTATCGCCAGAACCGCTTCGCGCAGCTGAAGCAGACCGAGTTCTCCGTGGCGCTGCTGTCGGGCTATCTCGCCCGGCCCTATACCTGGCACCTGGCGCAGAACTCGTCCGATCTTCTGGCCAACATCGTGACGGCGACGCCGCAGATCTTTCTCGGCGTGCTGCTGCCGGCGCTCGAGCTCGTTCTCGAGATCCTGCGCAGCCTCGGCACGCTGGTCGTGCTCGGCTATACCGATCTGCGCGCGACGGTTCTGGCGACGGCCGTGCTCGGCATCCTGTCGGCGGTCTTCTTCTACGCCATCCAGGGCAGGCTCGTCGCGTGGGGGGCCGCGATGCAGGTCGGCTTTGCCCGCTGCTACCGCGCCGTGAGCCAAGGGCTTCATGCCGTGAAGGAAGCGAAGATCCTCGGCCGCGAGCAGTTCTTCGCGCGCGCCTTCGACGAGGCGAGCCGCGACACCTCCTACTATCGCATCGCCGAAGGCACGGTCACGCAGCTGCCGCCGCTCTTCCTCGAGACGGTGCTGATCGTCGGCCTCGCGCTGCTCATCGCCGCCGCCGGCGGCTCGGCCGAACGCCTCGGCCCCTCGGCGGCAGTCTTCGCGCTCGCCGCCTTCCGCCTCATCCCTTCGGCCAATCGCATCGTCGCCAGCCTGACGCAGCTGAAGGCGAGCAGCGCTGCCGTGTCACAAGTCGCCGACGATCTCGTCGAGGCCGGGCCCTACCAGGCGGTCGAGCGCGCCGCGGCGGAGGAGGAGGCGAGGACACAGGGGCCGCATTTCGAGCATACGATCGCGCTCGAGAATCTCGGCTTCCGCTATCCGACCGCGGCAAATCCGGCGGTGGAGAACGTCAACCTCACCATCCGGCGCGGCGAGACCATCGCGCTCGTCGGCCCGTCGGGCGCCGGCAAGACGACGCTCGCCGATCTGCTGCTCGGCCTCTTGAGCCCGACCACCGGTGCCATCAAGGTCGACGGCATCGACGTCACCGGCGGGCGTCGCGGCTGGCAAACCCATGTCGGCTATGTGCCGCAGACCATCTATCTCACCGACGACACGCTCCGCCGCAACATCGCGCTCGGCATCGCCGATCGCGACATCGACGAGGAGAGCCTGTTGCGCGCCGTGCAGCTGGCGCAGCTCGGGCCGGTGGTCGAACGCCTGCCGACGGGACTCGACACGCCGGTCGGCGAGAATGGCGTGCGGCTGTCGGGCGGGCAGCGTCAACGCGTCGGCATCGCCCGTGCCCTCTATCACCAGCCCGAGCTGCTGGTGCTCGACGAGGCGACCTCGGCCCTCGACAACGTGCTGGAACGCGAGGTCTCGGCCTCGATCCAGGCGCTCGGCGGCCGCATCACCATCATCCTGGTGGCGCACCGCCTGTCGACGGCGCGCGCCTGCGATCGCGTCGTGCTGATGGAGGCCGGCCGCGTCGCCGATATCGGCGGCTTCGACGAGCTGGTCGCGCGCAACACGACCATGCGCCGCCTCGTCGAGCTCGGGCAGCTTACTTAGAGCCAATTCCGGCACGGAATTGGCTCAAGCCGGCCGGCGAAACGCAATTTCGCCGGGACGCCTGCGGACAAATTCCATCGGCAATTCTGCCCGCGCGGCCAGCGCCGCGCTCGAACGGCCGAGCTTCGCCATTTCGTAACCGAATCCTGCTACAAGGCCGGCCAGCGCCGCCATGGCGGCCTACCGAGGGTTTTGCCTTGCCGACAATCTATTGGGTGGTCCCGCGCCTCGACGAATGGTGCGTCGAGCGGGAGAATCTCGCGCATGAAGAAGGCATCTTCGATGCCCGCGAGGATGCCGTCGACTGGGCCTGCCGGGTGGCTGCCAAGCGCAGCCCCGCCATCGTACGGGTGACCGATGCCGTCGGCACCGTCGTGCAGCAATATGCCTTCGGCATGCTCGACGCCCCGCCCCCGCCGCGGCGGGTACGCGCCTAGCCCGATCGGGCCTCGGGCCTGCGGTCAGGAGATATCCTCAGCGAGGGAATGAGCGGCCAGGCGGCAGCGTCTAAGAGACCGGGCCCGGCCAGGGGAATGGGCATGCTCGTGTCGAAGAACGTCTTTGTCCGCGGTCACCGCACCAGCATGCGGCTGGAGCCCGAGATGTGGGATGCGCTCGTCGAGATCGCGAGTGTCGAGCGGATGACGCTGCACGAGCTTGTGACGCAGATCGCCGAGGTTAAGGGCGTCAACCTCACCTCCGCCGTGCGCTGCTTCGTCATCGCCTGGTATGTCCGGCGCTGCGAGGGCGTCGATGCCGAACCGGCCGTTCGGTCGCCCGCCTCGGCCCGCGCCACGGCCGCGCTCTCCCTTTCGCTCAAGGGCTAGCCAGGCGCGCCGGTCCGGAACGCCGCTCGCGCGGCGTCCGTTCGTCACGGCAAATCCTCCGTTCGCCGCGCCGCATCCGCGCACGCGCTCGCCGCGCGGGCGGGCCCCATTCCGAGGAGAAGCCATGCCTCACGCCCACGCACTCATCGCGGCCAAGAAGGTCGAAGGGACGGCGGTGACCAACGCCGCCGGCGAGAATCTCGGCCGCATCGAGGATCTGATGATCGAGAAGCTCAGCGGCCATGTCGTCTATGCCGTGCTCTCCTTCGGCGGCATGCTCGGGCTCGGCGCCAAGCATTTCGCCCTGCCCTGGGAGGCGCTGCATTACGAGCCCGAGCAGGGCGCCTACGTGATCGGGATCGCGCGCGACGTCCTGGAGCGTGCGCCCGGATTCGATCCGGCCAGCCCGCCCGACATGTCGGACCGTCGCTGGGGCCAGCAGATCCACGATTATTACGGCTACCGGCCCTATTGGGAGGCGCAGGAAGGATCAGGAGCGCCCGGCGCGCGGGCGCGCCTCCTTTAGGGCCGACGGGCGCGCCAAAAGCAAAGGCCCGGCGCGCGCGGCGCGCCGGGCCTTGCCGGATTGGCGGAGGGGTCGGATCAGGCGGTCGCCTGCGTCTCCTCGGCGACCGTCTCCTCGGGCGCCGGCTTGCCGCTGCGCCGGCCGCTGCGGCGACGCACGACATCCTCGCCCTCGACCTTCTTCAGCAGCATGTTGCGGGCGCGGAACAGGCGCGAGCGGACGGTGCCGAGCGGCACGCCGGTGAGCGCCGCCGCCTGCTCGTAGGACAGGCCCTCGACACCGACCAGCATCAGCAGCTCCTTGTATTCCGGCTTCAGCGCGCCGAGCTGGCGCAGCAGATCCTTGTGGACGAGCTTGTCGATCTGGTCGGGCACCCGGTAATCGGGATTCATGCCCGAGAGCTCGATGGTGATGGTGCCGAGCTTCTTATGCTTGCGGTAATGGTCGAGGAAGATGTTGCGCATGATGGTGAAGAGCCACAGGCGCAGCCGCGTGCCTGGTTCGTAGAGATGGAATTTCTGGATTGCGCGTTCCAGCGTGTCTTGCACGAGATCGTCGGCGGCCGATCGGTTTCCGGATAAGGCGCGGCCGTAGCGACGCAGCGCCGGGATCTCGGCAACCATGGCTTGGATATCGTCAGACATGCGGGTGAGCTCCTGATTTTAGGATGCGCACGGCTCCAGCGGACGTCGCAGGACGGCCAACCCGTCTCGGCATGGGTCTCATTGGGTCGTCCGGGGTGTCGTTCGAACCGCGTGCAATCCTTGGTTTTGACCTTTTGCCCGCAGCTGCGAATGCCCGTTCAAGGCCCGTTTCGCACGCCGCGGGATAGACCGATCTTAACCCTGGCGCGGCGCGGCGAGTCAATTGCACATCCAGAAAAAGAAAGCTGATATGGCAATAACCATCTGACTGAACGGCACTGCAAAACGACTTACTGATGGATTCTCAAAAAGAAAAATTGCAAGGGTACAATTAATTCAAAGCGCATTCGCAAAGTCGAATGCGCTAGCAGGCGCGGACCAAACGCCGCTCCTTTTCCGGACGCGCACAAGGGCGCGGGATTACCATAATTGGCATAGGAACACCTAAACGCCCCACCCGAATTAGGTAAGGCTTCCGGCGCAGAGCGGCGGGCGGCGGACAGGTTTCCGCGCGTCACGCCGCGTGCGGCGTGACGGCAGGCAGCCGGGCGGAAAGCCTGCCTAGAGCAGCAGCCGATTAGGTGGATCGCTTTGCGATCCACTTAATCGGCTAAAGCTGCCTCTGGTCTTTAAGGAGATAGAGCAATTTCAGCCACCGAGATCGAGCCGAATGGCTCGACCTCGGTGGCTATTGCTCTAGATGCAGTAGGTCTTGAGCGGCGGAAAGCCGTTGAAATTCACCGAGCAGTAGCTCGAGGTGTAGGCGCCGGCCGATTTGATCTCGACGAGATCGCCGACGGCGAGGTCGAGCGGCAACTGGTAGTCGGCCGTCTCGTAGAGGATGTCGGCGCTGTCGCAGGTCGGGCCGGCCAGCACCACCGGGCCGGTGGCCGCGCCGTCGCGCGGCGTGGTGATGCGGTACTTGATCGATTCGTCCATGGTCTCGATCAGCCCGCCGAACTTGCCGATATCGAGATAGACCCAGCGCTTGTCGTCGCTCTCGTCCTTCTTCGAGATCAGCACCACCTCGGAGCGGATGGTGCCGGCATCGCCGACCAGGCTGCGGCCCGGCTCGATGATGATCTCGGGGATCTTGTTGCCGAAATGCCGGCGGATGGCGCTCATGAGCGCGTCGGCATAGGCCTCGATCGGCTTGACGCGTCGTCGGTAGCGCGCCGGGAAGCCGCCGCCGACATTGAGCATCTTGAGCTCGATATTGAGCTCCTGCAGCGCCGAGAACATGCGGGCGCAGCGCGCCACGGCGGCGTCCCACTGCGCGAGGTCGGTCTGCTGCGAGCCGACATGGAAGGACAGGCCGTAGGGGTCGAGGCCGAGCTCGCGGGCGCGGCCGAGCAGGGTCGCCGCCATCTCGGGCGTGCAACCGAACTTGCGGCTCAAGGGCCATTCGGCGCCGGCGCATTCCATGAGGATGCGGCAGAAGACGCGGGCGCCGGGCGCCGAGCGGGCGAGCTTCTCGAGCTCCGCCTCGCTGTCGAAGGCGAAGAGCCGCACACCGCGCTCATAGGCATAGGCGATGTCGCGCTCCTTCTTGATCGTATTGCCGAAGGAGATGCGCTCGGCCTTGGCGCCGGATTCGAGGACGAGGTCGATCTCGCCGCGGCTCGCCGTGTCGAAGCTCGAGCCGAGCTCGATCAGCCGGCTCACCACCTCGGAAGCCGGGTTGGCCTTGACCGCATAGAAGATCTGGGCCAGCGGCAGCAGGCGCCGCATGGTCTTGTAGGTCTCCCCGACCATGTCGAGATCGACAATCAGGCAGGGGGTTTCCGGCTGGCGCTCGGCCAGGAAACGGGAAATCTTGGCGCTCATAGGCAAGGCACTCCGCGAGCCGGTGCCGTCACGACGGTCGGCCGATCCAGAAATTCGGGTGGAAGGATGGATCCGGGCGCGCAAGATCGATGATCCTGCTCTGCGCCCGCGCGCTTCTAGGGCCTAGGCCCCCTACGTGTCAGGAAACCGCCCGAAACGCGGGCGGATAGCACTGCAACGGGCCCATAATCGAGCCGGGTACTCTCTTGCATCATGGCCACTTCCCTCTCGGCAACCAGCGCGAGCCAGATGATCCAAAAAGGACGCGTTACGTCGTTACATAACCCGTGGGAAGCAAGCCTCCGAAGGGCCATAGGCACGTGCGAGTGCGTCTACACGCGATATGTAGTAGATCGCCCCCGCGATCAACAAAAAAATGTCCCGCAGGCAAAATTTTTTGTGCAGCGAATCACCGCCTTAGCGCGCGCGGCGGCGCTGCGAGGCAAAGACCGGCGCCGAAGCCGCCGCGGCGGCACCCGTGCGGTTGACGGGCGACATGCAAGAAACCTAGTGTTTATCGGCATTTTCATGCGATCGGCTGCGATGGCCGGCGAGGAGGGGCGATGCGGGCTCTCGGTGTGGTCTCCCTCCTGCTCGCGGCGCTGGCGCCGCTCGGCGCATCGGCCCAGCCGGTCGCCGACTTCTACGCGAAGACCCGACTCGTCGTCATGGTGAGCTTCCCGCCCGGCGACACCTACGACCTCTACGGCCGGCTGGTCGCCAAGCACATCGTCAAATACCTGCCGGGCACGCCTTCCTTCGTGGTCGAGAACCAGGCCGGTGCCGGCGGGCGGCTCCTCGCCAACCAGCTCTACGGGGCGAGCCCGCGCGACGGCTCGGTGCTGGGGCTGGTCAATCAGGGCGTGCCGACCGACGAGGCGCTCGACCAGCCGGGGGTGCGGCTGAAGTCCAAGGAGCTGTCCTGGATCGGCAGCCCCTTCACCCCGGTCAATGTCATCTTCGCCTGGCATACCTCGCCGGTGCGCGAGTTCAAGGATCTGCTGACCCACGAGCTCATCGTCGGCGCCACCGGACCGAGCTCGCCCAACTACATCTATGCCCGCATCCTCAACGGCGTGCTCGGCACGCATTTCAAGATCATCACCGGCTATCCCGGCACCGGCGAGCTCAACCAGAGCATCGAGCATGGCGAGATCTACGGCCGGGTCGGGGTCAGCTGGACCTCGGTCAAGAACACCTCCGACTGGGTGGCGACGGGCAAGGTGCGCATCCTGGCCCAGATCGGCCTCGCCCCCGATCCCGATCTCCTGACCGTGCCGCTGCTGCACGAGATCGCCAACGACCCCAAGGACCGGGCGCTGCTCGAATTCATGTCCTACAGCACCGCCATGGGCCGTCCCTTCCTGGTGCCGCCCGGCGTGCCGGCCGAGCGGGTCGAGGCGCTGCGCCGCGCCTTCGACCGGGCGATGAAGGACCCCGAGCTCCTGGCCGAGGCCGCCAAGGCGCGGCTCGACATCGCGCCCATGACCGGCGAGGAGCTGCAGGAGCTGGTCAGGAAGACGATCGACACGCCCGCCGAGGTGCGCAACCGCGCCCGCGAGGCGATGGGACTCTGACGGCGAGGGCCGTTCCCGCATTAATCATGGAATCCTCCGGAGGCGGGCTTCGGAGGCGGCGTAGAAGGTGCTACGCTCGACGGGCTGAAGAGGGAGGCTTCAATGGAAGAGCGGAAGAAAATTCCTGCGGAAGCGGTGGTGCTCTACAACGCCTTTATTCATGGCGGCATCAGCCGTCGCGATTTTCTCAACGGGGTGCAACGCTATGCGGTGGCCGGCCTGACGGCATCGGCGATCGTCGATGCGTTGATGCCGAACTACGCCCTCGGGCAGCAGATCCGCAAGGACGACGAGCGCATCAAGGCGAGCTACGAGACGATCCCCTCGCCCAACGGGTATGGCTACATAAGAGGCTATTTCGTGCGGCCCTTCAGCGCCGATAGCCGCGAGGAGACGCCGTCGAAATTGCCGGGTGTCATCGTCATCCACGAGAATCGCGGGCTCAATCCGCAGATCGAGGACGTCGCGCGGCGCTTCGCGCTGGAGAATTTCATGGCCTTCGCGCCGGATGCGCTGACTCCATTCGGTGGCTATCCGGGCGACGACTACAAGGGCGGCCAGCTGTTCAACAAGCTCGACACCGCCAAGCGGATACAGGATTTCGTCGCGGCGGCGCAGTGGTTGAAAGCACGGCCGGACTGCACAGGCAAAATCGGGGCAACGGGCTTCTGCAACGGCGGCACCGTGTCCAATACGCTGGCCGTTCTGATGGGGCCGGATCTGGCAGCGGCCGCCCCCTTCTACGGTACCGCGCCGGAGCCGGCGGACGTGGCGAAGATCAAGGCGGCCATCCTCATCCACCATGGCGGGCTCGATAAGAAACTGTCCGACGCCTATCCGGCGCAGGAGGCCGAGCTCAAGAAGAACAAGATCACCTATGAAGGCCACATCTATCCGAACTCGGTGCATGGCTTCTTCAACGACGCGACGCCGGAGCGCTACAACAAGGCCTCGGCGCAGCAGGCATGGTCGCGCACCATCGAGTGGTTCAACCAGTATGTGCGCGCCTAAGAAGCGCTCCCGCGACTAGGCCGGCCACAGCCCGCGGCGCGCGAGGAAGCCGATCACGGCATCGTCGAAGCGCTGCGGGTCCTCGATATTGCAGGCATGGCCGGTGCCCGGGATCTCGACATGCTCGGCGCCGGGGATGAGCGACGCCGTCTCCTTGCCGGCGGCGAGCGACACGTCGTGCGCGCCGTTGATCACCAGGGTCGGCACGCGCAAGCCGGCGAGGCGCCGCGACATGTCGCAGCCGGCGCGGGCGCGGAAGATCTGCGCGATCGAGGCGCCGGACAGGGTGTGCGCCTTTTCGACGAACAGCTCGACGACCCAGCGCCCGAGCGCCGTATCTGGGAAGCCCGGCGCCACCAGCTCCTTGATATGGGCGCGCTGGAAGCCCGCGAGGTCGGGGCCGGTATAGCCGTCGATCCGCCGCTGGATGTTGCCGCCGCCGCGATTGGCGCCGCCGACCAGGATGATCGCCTCGGCCATCGCGGGATGGTCGAGCCCGATCAGCAGGGCGATGCCCGAGCCGACGCTGACGCCGGCGAAGATGGCGCGTTCGATGCGCTCGGCGCGGCACACCGCCAGCACGTCCTCCGCCATGTCCTCGAGCGTGAACGGCGTCTCCGGCTTGTCGGAGCGGCCATAGCCGCGGATATCGAGCGCCACCAGCCGGAAGAAGGAAGACCAGCGCGCGATCTGGTAGGTCCACAGGCGATGATCGAAGGGGTTGGCGTGGACCAGCACCATCGGCGGCCCTTCGCCATAGGTCTCGTAATAGAGGCGGACGTCCTGGTTGGCGGCGTAGGGCATGGCGGTTCTCAGGCGGCGGGGGCGAGCAGCTGCAGCAGCCGTTCGGGCGAGGCGGCCTGCGACAGAGCGAGCGCTTCGGCGATGACGCGCTCGCGCTGGGCGGTGCCGAGCCGGTCGGCGGCAACGCGGTGGAATTTCTCGATCACGGCGTCGGCGGCGACGCCGCCCGGTGCCGCGCCCGGCGGATAGGCCACCTCGGCGCGGCGCGTGCTGCCGTCGGCGAGATGGGCGATCAGCGTTGCCGGATAGGAGTGCGGCGCCCGCCGCGCCCAGCCGGCATCGAAGCCCAGGCTGATCTTGGCCATGAGGGCGCGCACCGCCGGGTCGTGCCAACGGTCATTCTCGTACTGGGCGAGGCCGAGCGCGCCGTCGATGAGTGCCACGGCGACCAGGAAGGGGAAGGAATGGTCGGCCGATTCCTTGGATTGCGGATCGAGCCGGCCGGGATCGGCCGCCTGGCGTCGCAGCAGCGGATAATCGGCCATCAGGAATTCGAGCTTGGTGATGCGCGCGAGCTCGGCGCCGAGGCTGCGGTGCAGCTCGAGGGCGGCGGTCACGGCCGCCTGCGAGGTGGCGAGCGAGGGATAGGCTTTGATCTTGGCGCGATCGACGCAGCATTCCGCAGCGAGCGGCGCGCCCAGCACGGTGCGCGCATCGTCGGCCTCGAACAGGCTGCGCAGGCCGTCCTCCTGGTCGAGGATGCCGAGCGGGCCGGTGACGCCGCGCGACGCCAGCAGCGCCGCGGCGAGGCCGGCCTCCGCGACCTGCGCATTGGCGATGTTCTTGGCGGCGGAGAGATGGCCGGAGCGCACGGCGCGCGGCGTCGCGGCGCGTGCCGCTCCGAGCGCCAGCGCATGGGCGAGCTTTGCTGCGTCGAAGCCCATCAGACGGCCGGCCATGGCGGGTGCCACGAGACCGCTCGCCGTGACGCCGTCCCATAGCCCATGCTTGTCCATCAGAGATGCGAGGCGCGCATAGAGCTCGTAGCCGACGACGATCGCGGACAGCACCTCCTTGCCCGGCCGCTTGCTGTATTCGCCGACGGCGAGCGCCACCGGGATGTTGTCGCTGGGATGGCCGCCGCTCGCCGGCTGACCCTTTACCTCGTTGATCATGTAGTCGTTGAGGTCGAGCACGCGCACCATGACGCCATTGGCGAAGGCGGCCGATGTCAGGCCGGCGCGGCCGCCGCCGATCAGGCTGCAGCGCGCGTCGCCGGAGCCGGCGGCGAGATCGCGCACGATGTCGGACAGCGGGTCGGCGAGCCCGGCAATGCCGCAGCCCAGCGCGTCGAGCACCAGCAGCGCCGCATGATCGAGGCTCGCCTGCCGGATCGGGCCGGGATCGAGCACCCAGCGCGCCAATGCGCCGATGGTGCCGGCCTCCGCCAAGCTTGCCGTGTCGGCCTCGCTCATTCTTCCCCCCCAACTCTCTTTGCCCTGGCGCGCGCGGCGGATAAGCTAGCGGCTTCCCTGAAATCCTGGAAGAAGCGAAAGCCCCGTGATCATCCTGACCAATGAGGACGTCGAGCCGCTGCTCGAGATGAGCCAATGTATCGCCGCCATCGAGGCGGCCTTCCGCGATCTCGGCAATGAGGATGCGGTCGATATCCCCCGGCAGGATGCGTTGGTGCCGCACAAGATGGACGGCGCCATCTACGGGCTGAAGACCATGTCGGGCAGCCTGCCGAATGCCGGTATCGCCGCCATCCGGTTGAATTCCGACATCGTCACCACCTCCATGGTCAATGGCAGCCCGCGCCGCACCAAGATCCCGATGTCGGAACCCGGCGGCCGCTACAACGGCGCCGTGCTGCTCTTCTCGACCGAGACCGGCCAGCTGCTCGCCATGGTCAATGACGGCCAGATGCAGAAGATGCGCGTCGGCGCCACCAGCGGCGTCGGCGCCAAGTATCTGGCGCGCGAGAACGCCAAGGTGATGGCGCTGCTCGGCACCGGCCTGCAGGCCGGCGGCCAGCTCGAGGCGATGTGCACCGTGCGCCGCTATGACGAGATCCGCGTCTTCAGCCCGACCCCGGCCAACCGCACCCGCTTCGCCGAGGAGGCGCGCGCCAGGCTGCAGGTCAACATCCGCGCCGTCGGCTCGGCCGAAGAGGCGGTCGCCGGCGCCGACGTGCTGGTCACCGCCACCAACTCGCTGCAGCCGACCATCAAGCCGGAATGGCTGAAGCCCGGCATGCATCTCTCGACCGTCAACCGCACCGAGCTGCCGCCGGAGGTCTTCGCCAAGGTCGACCGGCTGATCCTCAACGCCCGCGCCGGCGGTGAGGATTACATGGCCCGCGGCTGCCCGCAGACGCGCGGCCTGGCGCAGGGCGACGCGCACAGCACCGGCACGGTCGCCAAGCTCGATGCCTATCCCGAGCTACGGGATCTCGCGGCCGGCCGCGCGCAAGGCCGTCAGAGCCCGCAGGAGATCACCTGCTTCCACAATTTCCAGGGGCTCGGCCTGCAGTTCGCAGCATTGGGCAGCCTCGTCTATCGCGAGGCGAAGAAGCGCAAGATCGGCCTCGAGCTCGACGACCGCCTCTTCACGCAGTCGATACATCCCTAGCGAAACCGAAGGTTTCGCGGGGCGCCGCAAGGGGGAAGCGGAGCTTCCCCCGAAAGGCGCCTCGGTCGACGGAGCGCCTTACTCGGCCAGCTTCGGCAGCGGATCCGGCGCGTCGCCGGGCAGCGGGATGCGCGCCGTGTTCAGCACCATGGCGAGCAGGCTGTAATAGCCGGTGAGCGCCACCAGATCGACGACGCCCTTCATGCCGAACCGCGCGGCGATATGGGCGATGGGCGCCTCGCCGGCATCGCCGGTCTTGTGCAGATTGGCGCAGAACTCGTAGACCGCCGCCGCGTCGGCATCGAGCCCGTCCGGCTTCCTGCCGGCGGCGATGGCGTCGATCACCGCGGGCGGCACGCCGACATCGCGCGCGATCGGCGCATGCGCGAACCACTCGTACTGGCAGCTCCAGCGACGCGAGGCGACGAGGATGGCCATCTCGGTCAAGGGCTTCGGCAGACCGGTGCCGTAGCGGATGAACTCGCCGAGCTGCTGCACGCGGTCGGCGAGCTCGGGATCCTGCAGCAGCGCGAGGAAGGGGCCGCGCACACCGCCGCGCGGCGGGAAAG
>JADMIO011718075.1_pt1 | contig 13002 bp, 13 predicted proteins | sample 8958161 | NCBI WGS metagenome assembly JADMIO01 (sample SAMN16585339, study PRJNA669376) | soil metagenome | isolation source: Crop rotation soil | place: USA: Cullars Rotation, Alabama | collected 2011 | reverse complement strand
CTTGCCAACGATGGCCTTCAACGGACAAGGCCTAGTGATCCTAGCCCTCCCAGTGGATCAGGCCTCTTTAGTATAGAAAGAAGTTTTGCTTGTTTAAAACAAGCAAATGTTAGAGACTTGTTTGAAACAAGCAAGATTTGCCTGTTTCAAACTGGTTAAGACCCCCTCCCCCAAGGGTCAGGCTAGGGACTCTAAGGGGGAAAAAAGATGGGTCTATATCTATATTGATCTTGTACTTTGTTTATATGTGTTGTACCCGCATAGATAGAGTATATTACCCTGGCCTATATCTACATATATATATATAACTTCATATCGCCTTATGGCGGGACGGACGCTCCTTGTTGGGAGCCATCCTCACTTATAATAATAATAATAATTTCATTACCAAAAAAAAAGCGGATTTTTTAAAAATATAAACACGAAACCAATGCTATCCACCAACTCCAACTCCTTCAACAGGCAACACGATGAAGTCAAAGCGTACCTTTGGCAGCAGCTCTACTCCAAGCTGCAACTAGTATCCAAGCACTACGCAGGAGATGAAGAAATCCTCGATAATCTCTATCAGGAAGATAATATGCCGCTACTCTCAGCCAATCTTCTGACAGACACCTTGTTGACGCTATCTCACAACTCAATTCATCTCCTAGGTCCTTACTATCTCGACGGGCCTCTCGGAAAAAAATACTTCCAACTATATGCTCTTTTTACAAGATCTTGAAGACCACATAAAAGCCGTATCTCCTCCAACTCACACAGCACAAGATGTCAAACCCATCATAGCTCTAATAAGCACTCCCTACACCTCCATCTCCATGGAAGAAGAATGCCTTTGGACGAGCATAGTGATTATTCCGAAAAACTATCGGATCCCATTCGCAAACAAAGAATCTACTATATCCTCCTCCCCTAAGGATAAAGTCTATGTGTGTGATACTTACAGCTCATTAGTCAGTAACCTAAGCACACTGGAATCAGCCATAACATCAGGGCTGGGACACAAAAAGACTTCAACTATACTCAAAAATCCCTTACCTCTCATCTCCATCTGGACCTACCTTTGAGTATCTAACTACAGTGCAACAGCACCAAGCAGAAAAAGACAGCTGCTACTGGAGTATCTATAATAGCCTAATGCTCTTCCTAACTGGCACAAGCCATTTCTATACATTATTCCACAAAAATCCTGCCTCTAAGTATAATGCTCAATTAGCAACGACCTATCTTCAACACACACTAATTGATGAGCTACAAACATACTATGATATCTTAGAATCAGATAGTATAGAACCTCCACAAACAACACTAGAGCATACAGCCAATCCCACAAACGACCCAGATATTCCCACATACTACCTGGAAGCAGATGAGAAAAAGGTCCCGCTTCGAAAAAACGGGAAACCCGATCTAAGGTATAGAGCAAACAAAGGAGTAAAAGCATCAAATGAGATAAAATCGAGCACTGAAAATCAAGAAAATTCGCATAACACAGAATTGGCTCAGCAAAGCTCCGAAAGTAATAACCCAAAAGAAGGAGAGATAGACACGAGGCACCACGCAACAAAAACCCTATTCATAGGTGAAATCAAGAAAGAATCAACTAATAATAAAAAGAGAAAAGGAATAGAAACGCCACTGGAATGCACAGAAACAAACATAAAGAAAATAAAGCAAGAGAAACCAATAGAAAGTAACCCTATTATTCAAATAGAACTAAATAGTCTCCGCAAGAAACAAGATGAGTTATCCAAGGAAATTCAAACGCTTCAATATAAACTCAAAGAACAAGAAATCATCAACTCCATCCAAGAAAAACAGATTCAAAAGATAACCACAGAGAATCAAGATCTCAGAAACCTCATATATTTTCAACAAAATCCTTTACCAAACTACCAAACTCCCTTATCTGGATTTCAGATGCCTATGTATAGCTACCAAACATCTCCATCATACTACCAAACATCAACACCCAGTTATCCAAGCCCAACAACTCAATATCGAACTCCCACTCCCAGAGCACAATCTCAGAATAATTTCATAAACAAAAAAGGCTCCCCAAAGAAAGCGCAGTCCTATCACGATAAGGACATCATAATACCATGGAATCAACGAATAATAGAATGCTCTCCATATGACATATTAAATAATAAAGGACAACTCTATGAAATAGCAAAAAATTTAGGTACCAGATCACCCAAAGGCAAAGAACATTTCTACAAAGAAATAAGGAGTCCGTGGAATGGTACAATACTCAAACCAACTGCAAACCAACTCATGGAAGCTAGCGGAGATTTAAATAGACTAAGAGACATACTATCACAAGAAACTAATAAATTCACATCAACACAACTAAGACAATCTCGATCAACTCAACAAAAAGCCCAAACACAAGACAGATATCCTGCTAATCGATCCTACTCTTCCTCCAATTACAATAACACCTTTCACAGCAGCTACAATAAAGGACAGAAGGAAAAAGGCCGTAGAGGCTACTACTAAAGCAGGACATCACAAATATAGAGACCAAAGTGGTCCATTAGGGGAAAAGACCACAGATCATAAACTTACCCCTCTGTCCCTTGAAAAGAGTTCCATACAAGGGATAGTACTTGAGAGCCATGAAAACTCACTCTCTTACTCACAAAAAAAGGATTAGAAGTGAGAAACACGACAAGTTACAGTTCCCAACTACAACCAAAGTAGTAATGGGATGTCACTGCTATATAGCAAAAAGAAACCAGTGGATCCAATCCCTGAAAGACTCATGGAATTCGAGACATAAAGATGATATGATAGCTAAGAACTTACCTCACGAGCTTCAAATGACCCTAAAAATACATAAATTTCATATATCGAGATTAAAAAAGATTGCAAAAAACCACTGTAAGGTTGCAAGATGGTTTGCGAATTCTATCATTAACTGCCTATCAGTAAATACCCCAAATCCAAAATCTCTACCAACCGATTGGCTAAACACTATATCAGTTATGAAGAACAATGACCTATACAACCAAATCTTCTCAAATGTAAAAAGATCCATTAATATACCAATCAATTATGATTATAAAACACTACTAGTAACCATCAAACCATGCATACGAACAGGTAGATGGCACCCTGATCTAAGAGAATATAAAAGTTTCACCAAGGAAAAGCTAACACGCCTAAAAAGATTGATTACCAAAAAAAATACAAATAAAAAAAAAAAAAAAAAAAGCAAGAAGCAATACCAAAAATTCCCACGATATCGTGGATTGAGCCAAAAGCTATCGGACCAACTAATATAATTGATCATGGAAGGAAAAAACTACAGATTAGCGACCCCAATAAATCCAATCAAACAAAAAGTGAGTACAAATTGCAAACTATATATATGAATGTAAGATCCTTAAACGATACCAAAGCAACACAAATTAAAGCAGCTATAGCATCTTATAACCCAGACTTATTAGCTCTGGTCGAGATTAAAGCCTCTCTACCATTAAGAGCTTGGGCCAAAACACACACCATACTGAAGAACCTCCACAATGCCCACAAGGCCGGTGTAGCCCTTCTTTTATCAAACTCATGTCATATCCTACGTACCAATACAGAAATCGAAGACCTCATAGTAGCTACAATAGAAAAACTTGGAAAGACATTCATAATCGCAATAGCATACATTCATGACGAAGCCGCTAAAAAAGAGAGAGTAACCCAAATTCTTAATATGATTCATCAAGAAGCCTTCAACTACATAAAACCTACAATAATTCTGCTTGGAGATCTAAATATACCACAAGAAAATCGCTTGATAAAAATATTACAAAGCAACGAACACATAATTGCCTCTAACAAACTAAAAGTCTGGGAAGATTATGACACTCCCCATGAGTTCAAACCAAAGAACACCAGAAAAGGTATAAATAAAAACAAACAAATAGTATTTTCTCGTCTAGATTACCTAATAACAAACTCAACACCAACAGTAAGTTTACAATACGAACCAAAGATAACAGATAAAAAAATTTTAACTTTTAAAATTCAAAACCTCAATCTATACACCATAACTCTAACACTCATTATGCACTCTGAAGACGACAACGACTGCAGTCAAAGCACCTTCCTAACACAAAATCACCAAGAGACAGCTGGAAGCCAAGATCTCAGCTCTGGAATCACTCAAGAAATGACAGAATACTCTCTATCTGGACTCATCGAGAAAAACGAATTCGATATATCCCTCAATGATGAAAATGTGCATGCTATTCTCATGGAAGACGATAAAGACTCAACTAGAATGCTCTTAACTGAGAGGAAGCCAATGATCCGTTTCGTACCCAGAAGCTTGGCCTTCAACATAGAAGCGCAAAAGCAAGGCCAAACTTATAATACTAGCTTCCTTAATCGAACTCTTGATTTAAATTTTAATCGAGAGGTCATGGATAACCTCTTAGAAGTACTTAGAGGTCATGTGAAGCAAGAGTCTCTTCAAGCTGTTCTAGCTCAAATTAAAGAAACTATTATAAACGCAGGGATGCTGCCGACAATATATAGCAATGGACAGAAGAATCTAGAATCCGAAAGAACATTCCATACATCAGAGAACCTTCTAGAATTTGATAGAACATTCCATCCACAGAACATTCTAGAACATTCTAGATCCTTCCAGAATTCGCTCGAATCCTCTGTAATCTTCCAACCAGAGAACATTCTAGAACCCTCTGGAACATTCCACTCAGAGAACATTCTAGATCATCAAGAATTATCTCAGTCAAAGAAAGGTTCTAGAACAAACCCGATCAGATCTGATCAGGAACTTCAGCATTAAATACAAGAGCATTCCCTCAGAGACTATAATTAATTCATCTGTAGTAGATAGTACTATACTACAGCAAGGCCTGGGCAACGATAGCCACATCTCTTGGAAGTCCAACTCTCCACACCTAATCCAAAGACGCATCCAAATCTGTGTCAGAGGACTCCAAGGGAAAACCTTTCCTCTAGAAGTCGATCTCACTGATTCCATTGAGATGATCAAGGCCAAAATCCAGGATAAAGAAGGGATTCCGATTGCTCTCCAAAGACTCACTTATGCCTCAAGACTACTTGATGACAGAGAGTCCGTTGAAGATTGCAACATCCGAGGAGGCTCCACACTCCACCTGCTGCTAAGGCTGAAAGGAGGTGGAAATAGTCCTGCAAAAGCAGCTGGCTCTCATAATAATCCTTCTAGCAGTCCACCCACGACCTGGTCTTCAACAATTAATTCTCTCTCTCAGGTGAAGGAATGCTTCCAGAACGGGATGCTTCCAGACGAAGAAAAGCACTACAATACTCCATCTTGCGATGAAGTTACTGGTGAATTGATTGACAGAGTACTGCAAGGACTACTTAAGGATACAGTTCATGTTATTCATCCAGGAGCTACATGGCTGAACGGTATCTTTGCAAAGTCAGATCAGATAGCTTTTTGATGGAGCTCGTAATCTAGCCGAGCAAATATTCCATGCCAGATGTGCTAATCTAGCAAACAAAGAAGAAGCTATGATTAACAATCCAACCTTGGAGAAGCCTATCATAGCTGTTCTGAACACAAGTAGCCAAACTCAAACTCAAAGCAATCCAGAGCCTCCCACTCTTCAAGAGATCCTCCTTCAAGATACCCTCAATCAGATAAAAAGGAACGCACTGGATGAGCTTGATCATCATACCAAAAAACTATATCGGGCTATGGAGATAACCAAATGCAGCCTGTGTCAACAGATACTGAATATGTTTATCTCTACGACTCAATTCCCTCCAGTAGAGAATTCCCCTGGCATCTAGAGACAGCCCTAACTATTGGTACAGAGGCACAAATAATGGATGATAATGGCAATCCACACTACATAAGAACTCCACCAGTGGTATCGCCACAGGCAAAGTTCATCTGCCGCACAGATAAGAGACAACAGGCTCGTGGTGATCTTACCTGTGGCTACTGGGCCATTTATAACTCAATCATGACGGTCTTAGAGGGTTCTGATAGTTTCTGGAACAAACTCTTTGAGGAAGGAGCAGAAACTGATGACAGTATGTACCAGGCAGGGATATACCTTCGGTATCTCATAGACTCGCTTGCCCAATCACTTAGCACTGAGACCAATGCTCAAATGGGAGCAGGAAGTAAGCTTAAAGGGGGAGGAGAAATGCACTATAATCCTCCACCGAAGAAAGATCAAGAGAGAAAAGAAGACTGCAAAGAAACTAATAAAGAAGCGAAATCGGAGCAATGCAAACAAGGCCCAACAACACCATCTAGGAATGAAAGACATGAAGGTAATACTAACACTGCTGAAAGCCTTAATAGTACAACCCCTGGAGATGACAGGACCAAAACTCCATTGACCAAAAAAAGGAAAACTAGATATGAGATTCAAAAACAACAAGAGAAGAAGGGAGTATGGGTTTAAATCTCAGACACCAAGTCCCTCCACAGACCACAAACTAAAAAAGGTAAAGGGTACTGGTGCAGACGATATCGTGATGCCACCGGCTGAGAAGATCTTAATAAGCCTCAAAGAGCTCAGGGAAGAGAGAGAAAGACTTATGAATGAAATACAAGGACTCAAGGATCAGATCAACCAGAAGGAACAGGAAATACAGGAAAGAAATGGACAACAACTTCAGGAAGCACTCCAAGATAACGAAAGACTGAGACAACAACAAGACATAATGCTTTGTAGAACTCCAGCAATTTGATCATCAAGGATCTCACAATCTCATGACAGAAGGACAGCTCAGAGAAGACAGGCACACACAGAAGGACGTTGTCCGCAATATGAAAAAATATCTTGACTCTCAGAGAGAGGAGATCAGACTCAAAGATGACAAGATCCAAGACCTTCTAAAAGAGAATGAAGAGATGAAGCAAAAAGCAACTGCTGTGGAAGGTCAAGCCAAGGCTATATGGAATGAGATAACCCAAATCAACACCAACGGGGAAAACATGAACTTACCAAGAACAGGAAGCTCTGAGAACCTCAGAACAAGCCATCAGGCCAATGGAAGCGAAGCTATGGATTTGGAACTACCTGCTAATAATGCTATCCAACACAATCAAGTAAATCCGAGCCAAGTCAATGACCGTCCCTCACCATACTACAATGGAAGAGCTGCAGCCAACTTTAATCGATCTTACAATGGTAGAGCTCGAGGTAACCAAATAATAATACCTTGGAGAGGAATGATTATCACACCAACACATAGGTATAAAGGAAATCTGAACAAGATGCTTAAAGAGTTCGGAAGAGAGCCGATCGGAAAAGAAAGGTTCTTCAGAAGAATCATAATTCCTTGGAGAGGTCAAACCCTTGAGCCTTCTCCAAATCAACTGCTAACGGCAGAAGGAGACCTAAACAGACTATCATCAATGCTGGGACGACACAACTCGCCAAGGAGAAATTCCTTTCTTAACTCGGATGGACAGGGGAAATTTCGAAACTCCCCCTTCCTATGGCCCAAGAACCTCACACTAAGTCTAATTTCTCCTTACGAAAGGGAGGAGCCTCTTCTGCCACGCAAATATACGGTGCTGTGAGCGTAGGCAGAGAGGGAAAAGAAAACTTAAACAGCACCCCATACTTAAACGAGGGCATGCTAGAAAGCTCTCCTCCTAATGGAGGGAATAAACTGAACAAGAACCTCGTTGTAAGAGTCGCACAATGGAATTGTCGGTCACTGTTCTACACGAAATTTAAATACCTGAACTCACATGATCCTGACATCGTGCTGCTTCAAGAAATTTGGCAGCCTGACAAGATTTTCGAACAGGAGACTGAAGTGCATTCAAAAAAAAAACCTCTATGGAAGAAGCGAATGGACAATAGAGGTGGTGGAACAATGGTGTGGCTCAAAACAGTTGACCATCAAGTTCATAAAGAAATACAGGGTCAACAAAGACTTCAATATCTACAGGATGCTTATCGGAAGAGACAAAATAATATGGTTAGCGTCAGTGTACCTATCAAAAGGTACAACAAATCAACTTAAACTCCTATTCAAAAAGATATATGAACAGATACCTGCCAACGAATGGAAATATCTACTGCTGGCTGGAGACTATAACTTTAATCTACAGAAGCCAGAGGACAAAAAAATAAAACTTTTAAACTCATTAAGCAAGCAATTCGGACTGAAAGTAGTGAGAGCCAATGCGAAAACTCGTACTACAGGTGAACCAGACTTCCTGCTATGTGGTACAGCCATAAAGGCTAAGATGCTGTCGCTGAACAAGACTCTTAGTGACCATAAGATGCTGATATGGGAGGTAGAGCTACCCTGTCCTCTACTGAAGGCGACAGATCTCCTCCCAAATAGGAAGCTCGCCGAAGAGATCACAATGAAGGCCTGGAACGAAGCAAGGAATGCCAAAGAGTTTCTCAAGTCAATCAATCAATAAATCAAGAAAGACAAACTCGAGGAAGGTAGCAATACCTATCAAGCAAAGACCATATAAAAGGCCAGTGATTCAAACTCTCCTGGACTCAAGCGAAGACTCCGATGTCCTAGAGACCATAAGAATGTACTATCACCTTGAAGACCAGAGATTCTCGAATCTCAGTCAAGAATTCTTCAGATATATCAAGAAGGTTTTCAAGTATGATCACTTTGACAAGAGAGATGGCAGCATAATATCATGCCTCAAAACCTCGGACTCAGAAGCCATCGAAACAGACAAGAAATTGGTACATGAAGAACTAATGAAGACTATGAAGGAACTCCAATGCAATCAAGCAAGGCTACAAGCTCAGGACATAGAGTTTCCGACATTATCAGTAAAGTCAGAGAAAGAAATGGAAGATATTTTATCAAGGCTATGGAATGGTAAAGCCATAGCTTGGGATGCTGTGACAGATAGCATCTTCCACCCTCAACTTAAAGAACATTCAGCTGCTATATTTAGAGATCTGTGGGCAAACTTGAAGAGGATCAACCGCATTCACTTCGAATCACGTCTCATACCCCTCAATAAGGTGCATCCAAATATTCCAACAAGGATAGATATGAGACCAATAGTTGTTACATCTCCCATAGTCAAACTAGTCGAAGCAAGCTTACTACCAGAGTTAACTCAATATCGAGTGGAAAAGCTACATGTTAGTCAGACAGGATTCGTCCCAGGAAACGGTATCTTTGTCAATATTCACAGAGCCATCTATCGTATTAAGATGAGAACAGAGAAGAAGCTAAGGTGCTATGGAATCTTTATCGATTTCAGCTCAGCTTACAATACACTTGATCATGAAACTCTCTTCGAACTCCTGACTCCAATCTTGGGAAAAGAAAGAACACAAATGGTCAGAGCGGTATACGCAAGGATGAAAATTACATTCGGGAAAGAGAAATTTACACCCAACCAAGGGGTTGCTCAAGGCTCAGTTATCTCACCGGCACTCTTCAATATTTATGCTGAAGGACTACTCAAAAAGATAGAAGAAGAAGACGAAATCAATTTTGAAGACATCCTTGCCTACGCTGATGATACCCTAGTGATATGTGATTCACTTCAACAAGTACGAAAAGTAATCCAAACAATAAGAGAATGGACCAAAGCTAATAACTTGAAACTGAATGAAAAGAAGTCAGGAATTGTAGAGTTTATCGGACGCAGAATGTCGAAAATACTAAAGGAAAGTACATTCGAGGGATTGCCTGTGTGCAACGAATACAAATATCTCGGACTTAAGTTGACAAACAAGCTCTATATGACTAGTCAGCTTGAATATATAAAAGCAAAATCACAAGACATTCACAGAAGATTAGCTCCGTTTCTATACAAAGCTGACTTGGATACGAAAAAGAATATGTGGCAGGTATTTGTGCAGCCGCTATGCGAATCTATCCTCCCCCTCTATTGGTGGGAGAAGGCTAAAGGACGAGTTAAGAATGCAGACACTACCATTCGAAAATCATTCAAGTTATTTACAGGCCTAGTGAAGAATACAGACAATAAAGTGGTGGACAAGCTTTCAGGTTACAACTTTGGAAAAAGGGCAGAGATGATCAAATGGATATCGTACGAGAAGTGGGATGCTCGAAAGAGGAGAACAGTACCAGATATGAGTGATATGCCTCGAGCAATTCGCCCAGAGAAATTCCGAAATTTCTGCAAGAGAATGCCCAGGGAGATTATTCAATACATTAATCTCTCTAAATCATTATGTACCACATGTCACACCCCTAACTCAGTGCAACATATGGAGACAAAGCATGGAAAGAAACTTATGACCTTATCAGAGCTTCTTGAAATGACAGAGGAAACGCAAGAAGATAGACAAATACCCCGGCGTGATGGGGTTGAAGCGGTCAGGGCTTTGGTTAAGCCTCAATTAGCCAAATTCAAACGTGCTATCGAGGAAGTATGTAGAACTTCACTAGTACGTTCATAGTTTAATAATGTATACAAACTAATAGCTTATATATATATATTAAAAATAAAAACAAACAAATATCTGAATTATTACATATCCGCATATGACATGGACTCTAGCGGAGGAGTCAAGAATGGGTCGTTCCCATTATAATAATAATAATAAGATAACAGATCACCTGATATTCGCCATACAAATACCAATAAATAAACCAATTATTCGGAAAATTCGCACACATAATAGACTTAAATTAACAAAAGATATATTGGAATTAGAAAATTGTACACTGACTGAAATCCTTGATTATATAAAAGAATACAGCAAAAAATATTTAGTAGAAAGAAAAGCAAACAAAATACAGCTTGACCTTAACAACTTCAAATTACCAGCAGATATCAATAATCAAGTCAAAATATGGAATAGAAATTTCCAAACCTTTGCCAAAGACATAATTAATCTTAGATTTTCCCCATTACAAGGCTACGCATTTCGAGTCATTAAACAACTTACAAAATACGATCATTATATAAAACGTGATGGATCAGTAATAACAATAATAAAAAAAGAAGATGGTACCATAATAACCCAGGAAAATGAAGTAAATTGCATACTCATTGATACCCTAAAGAAAAGAGAACAAGAACTCACAAAAAACCATAGAGTTATAGTAATTAAAAAGCCCGAAGCCCTAGACAATCTAGACACAGATCAAATTTTATCTTTCAGTGCTAGAATATCCAGCAAAAAAAGCACTAACACAATTCCCAGTACCAGATGAAATATTACATGGAATACAAAGCCATATTACGATAAAGTCTCTCAACGACCTTTGGAATCCCAGATTCCTAGAAAAGTACCCTCAAATATTCGCATGTAAATTAATTCCGCTCAATAAGAATCATCCGAAAGTTCCGTCTCCCACCCAAATGAGGCCAATCGTAGTTACAAACTCATTATTCAAATTACTAGAAGTTCGACTCAACAAAATGCTTACAGAAAAATTTAATCTGCTTCCCAAACTATCAGAAAGCCAAATAGGATTTTTAAAAGGAATGTCAACGCAAGTGAATATAAAGAGACTATTAGATTATATAACGCAACCATACTACCATGATCGAGATAAACCCGGAGCACCTTATGTCCTCCTCAAACAGCCATTCATAGACTACCCTCTTAGAGATCCAAACCTCCACACATACATCATTTACGTGGATTATGAGCAAGCATATGGATCGATAGATATGGCAAAGCTATACAATAGAATGAAAAATATGAAATATGAAGGTCATCCTATGTTCCCAGACAAAGACCTAGCATTCATATTCTGGGCATATCAGCAGATAGTCATACAATTAGGGAATGAGATTATACAACCCAAGTTTGGAGTGCCCCCAAGGGGGCCTCAATTCACCCATCCTATTTAATTGGGCTATGTACTTCATGTCTGAAGATATGCAACCACTGATTGAATTCTTCAAAGCAACGGGAATATTTCCCTATGCAGATGTTAACATGGGAGACCATAACTCCTTTTACTTCGCAGACGACGCCGCATATGCCTTCCACCTGGAAGGACAAGTTTCGGAACATAAAGACATCCTCAAAAAATTCTTATGGATGTTAAGTACAGTATCACAAGAATGGGGATTAAAAATAGACTGGACAAAATCTGCAATCATGTGCATGCTCCGACCACTCGAAGCGCCTAGCAGTTTGTCAGACGTAAGAACAAAATTCGAAGGAAAAGGCATAGAAAGACAAGCATTACTGACTCTAACGATCAATAACGAAGTCCACGATGGATTCTCTACAGATGACACTATACGAATACCATTAGTTAAATCTTACAAATATCTCGGAATAAATATACATTGGAATCTAAGCTTTGACTTCCACCTCAGAAAGATTAAGGATAAAATCAATTACATCACAAACAGCTTCATAGCCATAAGAAGAGCCTCTGAAAACGTGAAATTTTGTCATAACACCTGGACCACGTTCATAAGACCATTATTAGACTACAGCATAATATACTCCTACTACACAGGAGAGTCCGGCAGAGAAAAACTTCATGTGCTATACCGCAACTCACTTAGACAAATGTTATTCCTCAAGACATACACACCGATAACAATAGCGGAAAAACTACTTCAATACAATTACCGAAACCTATATACAAAAGCCATACCACTAATAGAAAGAAAGATTACCTACAGGAAAGAAAGGATCACTAATGATGATCTTCTAAATGAGAAACTTGATTTTGAGTACAACAAAAAAGATCTGACAAATCTCAAGCCAAAAATGATAAAGCTGATTCATACATACTATACCAGAGGAGAATGCAAAGAAAAATGCCCAAAATATAATAGAAAGCCACACGGACCTAAACATTGGCAACAACATATAGATCAAGACCATCCCGAATTTGGCAATATAGAAAAGACAATCCTAGATTATATAGATAATGTAGATAATTCCTCGTATGATCATAATCTTGTAATGAACAAAATAGATAAAGTAATCCTCTATCTCATAAACTTGATAGCAGTAAAAGGAGGTAGAAACCTCCAATCTTGAGAAAAAAAAATAATAATTTCAACTT
>JADMIO010647626.1_pt1 | contig 13002 bp, 15 predicted proteins | sample 8958161 | NCBI WGS metagenome assembly JADMIO01 (sample SAMN16585339, study PRJNA669376) | soil metagenome | isolation source: Crop rotation soil | place: USA: Cullars Rotation, Alabama | collected 2011 | reverse complement strand
GCCGCGACTTCAAGTCACGTGAATTCCAAGCTTCGGATCCCACTGTGCTGGAAAGTTCTAAGATACAGATGTATGATACCTCCATTAAATCTAAATCAGCTTATGGACTTGGATTAGTAGGGATTGGTGCCAAGATATTACATAACGACAATCTTCAACCGGATTTTGATTCAATGAAGTATGAAAGTTCATATGTCCCACTTTGTAATAGTATAATTGATGGTAAAGATGATGATCATATGAAACGAGCGCAAAAATTATCTATTGATAAATGGCAAAAGGAAAAAATTTGTATTTATAACAATCAACCAGAAGATAGTATTACACGATGGGACTTGATTGATACTGCAGCAAATCAAGATGGCGGTGCTCATATAGATGAAAAGATAAATAAAAAATATGATAATTATCGTTACACATATTCAGGATTGAGTGAGGAGTTTGTTACAAAAATGAAAAATGCAGGTCAGGAAATGATTAATATTCCTGTATATGCTATGCTAAGGCAAGTTGCCTTTGAAGTGCTTTATAGTATAAAAAAAACAAAATTGATTCGGGAAGATCAAGTTTTGGCATTTAGTTGGAATATTGATGCAGTTAAAAATACAATAGGTCATTTACCTCCTGATAAGAGGCAAAGTATAATACGTTGGAGTGAGCCATTAAAAATTTTTAGTCCAGAGGAATTAGATCATTCTAAAACTCAAACTTATTATCAGCGTTATATGAAGGACCATCAGAGAGCAATGAAAAAATTACAAGAAGATTTAAAAATTTCAAAATGACACACTACTGAAAAATGAAAAATACTGGATATATAGAAGGATTTGAAGAACAGCGTGCTGAAAACAAAGCTAACTTTGATAAACTAAGTCAGGCAATTGGTAAATACATCTTAAGTTTTGAAAATTTACTTGCTGTTATGAAATCAGGAATTTCATTTTTGTTTAATAAACATGGAATGAACAACCAGGATGTTGTTGATGTAATTATTGCAGATATGACAGCGGAACCACTACTAAAAAGATTCGATGGCCTGATCGCTGTAACTTTTATGAACGAAATGAAAGACAAGGAAACACTGAAACGATTAAATATTTTATACAAAGATGTCGAAGATGCAATAAAATATAGAAACAAAATTGCACACGCACATTGGCATCTAAGACAAGGTGTTAATGTAAAAACTGATCAACTTACCAAACCAAAACTGGTTGCAAAAAGTCAGAAGATAAAACGTAATAAAGGGATAATAGACAATTTTCCCAATGTGGATTTTAACATCATTGATGAGCTTTTAAAGAAATCTGAAGAAAATTATAATTTAGCAAATTCAATCTATGAGGTTGTAATAAACATACGAGAAAAATATCCATTGAAGAAAACCTGGAATGCCATTCTGTGATTATCGATCAAATGTAAAATTATATGGAATATAAAGTCATAGATCAAATAATGATGACTCCTCCAAAACAATTAGTGAAAGTCAAATTCAATCCTAAAACTGAAAATGAAAAAGCAGTTTTTAAAAACAAAGAATCATTGAACGATTTTTTGACATTGGGAATGTCAGCACTGGAGATAAGAGATATGGAGGGTTATACTATTACATTTGTTCGGCATACATTAGATCGTCCACATTTGTAAATCATTCCATGTATAAAATAACACGTAAAGCTGTCTTAATTGGTTCTCCAGGTAGTATTAGAGATAATGGTTACCTACATGGTGTGGAGCACGATTTGAACAACGTGAAAGAATTTCTATTGTCTGAATCAGGTGGTTGCTTTTATGACAATGAAATTATTACGCTATTTGATTGTACTTCCTCTATGGTCAATTCTGTTATTAAAAATGTATACTGTGACTATTTGTTTGTATATTTTTCCGGTCATGGCTATAATGATGATAATAAAAACAAGCTTTGCCTTAAGGATGGTAATATCTCCGATTTCCAACTTTTAAATAATAGTCCGCGACAATTGGTTATTGTTGACGCATGCCGAAGTTTTATACATACAGGGCTTGGAGCCATACCTGGATTTGAAAGTTGGTCATCATTTGATGGAGAACGATCTCTTGTACGTAAAATTTTTGACAACTTTATAAAACGATCACCTATTGGAAAAATGATAGTACATTCTACAAAAAAGGGAGAGGTTTCTTATGATACACCAGATGGAGGAATTTTCACAAATGCACTTCTTAAAAGTTGTTATAATTTTAAACCCACTTCAAGCTATCTGCCTCTTTCAATTAAATCTATGGTCAAACAAGCATCACAGGAGTTAGGAGGTAAACAAAACCCTTGCATTTATTATTCCGGAGAACTGTTGGTTCCATTAGGTATTGGAATTCCATTCGTTCAAAAAAAGACAATACAGAATTTGCCTCAGCGAGTCCAAATACCCATTACTGCAACTGAAGCCATTGTTGGATCTCTAGCAATAAGCCTTTTAGTTTTTGGCCTATTTAGTTTAGAATGAATAAATCCTCTTTGATAAACCAAAGGCAAATGGTTATTGTTGGTTCAAGTTGGGTTTTTCATCAGAAGACTCTTTTGTTTCAGTATCAGGTGATTTAAAATGAAGAATTCTTTCTATAATGCCAATATTCATTTCTTCGAAGGTTACTAATTCTGGAACATGATTGGTAGTGTCCAAGATTGTTCTTATTGATTGCGTTATTGATTTTTCAAAACCTGGTAAAAAATCTTTTTCAATCTGCCACTCAACAATATCACAGAATAAAAGTGCACTGTAATAAATTATAAAGTCGTTGTAATAATATTTAAAATTTGATGATGTAAAACGCATATGAGGTATGTTTCCCCAACTCATACGAAGTAAATTTTCCGGGTTAAAATGCACAAAAGTTGAAGATGCATGATATAGGTAAGTATATAACTCCAACAGACCTGCTTCTTTGGCCATGAAATAAGTTGATGGAAATACAGATTTAAATTCTTTATCAGGAAACTTTTCTTTAAAAAATCTTTTTATATCGTCTTCTATTTTTTTTAAATCGGAAGGAAAAGAGTCTTTAAAATATATCACCTGAGATGAGCGATTAAATTTAAAATAATTCCATTGAGCTATGCTGGACTTCAATAACCCATGTTGGTGCCATAGTGTAATTAAATAGTTTTGGTCATTCTTATCAGAAAATTTTTCAGCAATAAATTTCTCAACAATAAATTCTTCACATATTCCTCTTAAAGCAGGAAGCATAAAATAGATTCCTTCAGCATTGAGCTTTATCGTTGTTAAAGAGAATTCATAAGATTTAATTAAAGTGGCTTTTATAATCAAACTATACATTCTATACCAATCATCCATTGTTAAAATATCTTTCGAATATTCCAAAAAGTAATTACTCTTTTCTTCGAATAACGGAAGTAGTAGCTTATTTACAACCCTCTGTGTTTCCAATTTGTTTTTTTATCTATTTATAAAAATAGATAATATATTGAATTTATGACTGGAGAATCGACAACAACAGAAGAAAAAATTATTAATGTCTTACCTTGCATCACCGTTAAACCGATTCATACATATGATTCTATCTGGCATTATACCTTTTCAAATTGGCAACAAATTGGAAGTTCGACCAACACTAGAAGTAAGAGTATATCATCAGGATACATTTCTGGAAACTGTGCGTATATTACTGGATTCAGGAGCTGATAAATCATATTTATCATGGGATTTTTGTAAGAAATATAATTTGGTTTCTGCTCGTCCTTGTTTAATTAATACCACTTATGGACAAGAAAATGGCGAGGAGTTTGAAAAAATATCCTTTGAATTAATTGGGATCAATAAACAAGAATTTCGATTAAATTTTGATAATGTAGTTTCAATTGTCGATAGAAGTTATGATTACCAAGCTTTACTTGGAATGGATTTATTTGCTATATGTGTTTTTACTATTGATTTTAAAAACAAAATATTTAATTTAGGCTTTAACGAATAATCTTAATAAATGCTGTTCACATATTTTCCTTGTCATTTCTTTTTTTATCTCGTCTAACTTTGAAATCAAAGTTAGTCTAACATAACCTGGTTACCGGTGAAATGACCGTCATTTTGACCTTTGGATAAATAATTTCTCCCTTTGAGAAAAAAACAGATTTTGGTGGAATAAAGGAAAATCAAAAACATAATACCAAATTTCCAATTCCTAATTGGAAATTAATTTACTCTTTTTTAAATTTGGTATTCAGACCATAGCCACGAGTCACCCTCATTATCCTATTTAAATTTTACGTTTATGGATAAGACTAGTTCCACGCATTCGGTTTTCGTTGTCGATGATGACACCGAAGATTTTGAAGTGTTTTCTGATATTATACTTGAAAAGCGTCCATCACTTACACTCAAACATTTTAGTGATTCAACACTATTTGTGAAAGTACTGGAGGATATACCATTACCAGGATTATTGGTACTCGATATTAATATGCCGAAACTATCAGGGTTTGAAGTTTTAAAAAATGTCAACCTTGCATTAAGATGGAAAAATGTACCAGTTATATTTCTGACAACTTCACACGATTCTTCAATCAGAGACAAAGCTACATTGTTAGGTGCAGTCAATCTTTTTGTAAAACCAATTACATCTAAACAATGGGAAGAGCTTATAAATGTAATTGATTCTATGATTGCGAACCCGGCTTAGGATTGTTTCTTTCCAACTTCTGAATATTTTTAAAAATCATATTTATGATTATTATTTTTTCACAGTAATTTGAATTTGATCTTCAAATTTTTTGCAACAGAAAGAACGTTTGATTACTTGTATTCCATCAACTTCAGCTTTAATAATCACAACTGGATTTGACGAAGGATGATCTTCACATTTTGCATTTCGAACTTCCTTTTGAACACTTAAAGCAAATTCTTTTGCTGCATTATTCCAAACTTCCTTTTTAAGTTGGTTTACCATATCTGAAAGTGGAACTGTTCCTGATGGAACATACATTAGTTCCGATTTTACATTTATCATTATTTTAAATTTGAATTAAAAATATATAAAATATTCCTGAATTAAAGTAATATATTGTATTCTATAGTGTATTTTTTTTCAACACAGACTGTTACTTATTAAAGAATTATTTATATTTTTCAATCATGGTAGAGAGCACTAACAATCCACAAAATCCAGATAATCCAGAGGATATCAAATTAGGAGATATAGTTTTTCTTAAGTCTGGGTTTACAGCTATGACTGTAATAAAAATTGAAGAAAATATGGCAACCTGCATTTGGGAAGATAAGGGTCAGAAAAAAGATATATACCCATTGATAAGTTTAACTAAAATTAACCCCAATAGACCTATTATAATCGTAGGTTAGTTTTCTTTCACAAAATGTCGTGCGGATGAATATGCTCGATAAACAATTCCAGAATCATCTTCCCAAATACCTGTAATATTTCCATATCTATCAATTTCTCCAATTACCATTCTTACTTTACGCAACATGCAAGATTCTGAAAGGTCGGTGTTTTGTTTTACTACAATGATATCACCTAATTTAAATTGTTCCATGCATAATCAACTTTTTAATAAATAGTCGGAAAAATTTTAAAATCTGACTCTACTGAGTTTCAATATTTAATTTTTTTAAATTCTCACTGATGAAAAAAACTGTAATTGCAAACTGGGGTATTGGAAAGCAAGGAAAAACAAGTACAATAAAAAATCTTTTCCAAATTATTATGCGGAATGATCCATCTGCAACTTTGAATGGTCCAATGCCAACTACCTATGATATTCGAATTATAATTACGTTAAGTAATGGAATTAAAGTAGGCATTGAAACTGCCGGTGATCCAGGTAGCCCCTTAGAAAATAGTCTGAAGGAATTTGCATCTAATCATTGTGAATTAATAATTTGTTGTACTAGAACCGATGGTGCAACTGTTAGAGCAGTGGAATCATTATTTACGAATCATGGTTATGATACTATTTGGATAAATAATTTTCGTTCAAATGAAGTGAATAAAGATAAATTGAATCAATTATCAGCAGAACATATCTATGATCTTATGGTAAAAAGAATGAGTGGAATGATATGATGATTACTGTCAATTAGTCTGTAGTTTTTGAATTCTGGTTTGTCTATAAAACATCGCTGTTTTGCCCATTTAATTGAAAATTTTGAACTATTTTAATTTATTTCAAATTCAGACACTACGCAATCTTTCATGAAATTCCAAAAGGCAGGATAATTGACATAAGGGCGAGGTTTTAAAATAAAATAATAAATTTGCTTTAAATAGCTAAAAGAAAACTATGGAAAATAATAATTGGGGTTTTAATCAAATTCAACAACCGGGAGTAACACAGCAACCTCTTGCAAAAACATTTATGGCAGGAGTATTTTCCTGGATGGGAATTGCTCTGGCAATTTCTGCTGTTACGGCATATGTATTTGGTACAGACATGTCATACATGCGTTACCTGATCAACACAGAAACCGGCGGCATGTCAGGACTGGGTTATGCTGTTATGTTTGCTCCACTCGGATTTGTTTTGATCATGAGCTTCGGATTTAATAAACTCTCAACCACTGCTTTGTCCGCCCTGTTTCTGATTTATTCGGTAATTATGGGAATGAGCCTGAGCTTCATCTTTATGGTCTACACGAGCGCAAGCATCTACAATGTGTTTTTTGCTTCTGCAGCCATGTTCGGTTTAATGGGTGTTGTTGGTTATACAACGAAAACCGATTTAACAAAGATGGGTAGTCTTTTATTCATGGCCCTGATAGGGATCATCGTAGCCGGACTAGTAAATCTTTTCCTGCACAGCAGTGGTTTGAGTTACATTATCAGTTTCGTTGCTGTAATTGTATTTACAGGGCTTACTGCTTATGATGTTCAGAAACTTAAAAACATCGGATCAAGCGTAGAGTATGGTTCTGAAGCTGCATCCAAATTATCAGTGATGGGCGCACTTACATTATATCTTGATTTCATAAATCTCTTCCTTGCATTGTTGAGGTTATTTGGAAGCAGGAGAGATTAAGAGATTGGGTATTTCAATAATATTTAGGAAGACGTAAAAATCTTCCTTTTTTTTTATCCTGGCTTTTTTAATTTGATGATTCGATGATGTGATAATTTGATAATTTAGTTCATTAAAATTATCCCTTCAGCTTCTCTCGGTAAAGCAAGGAACAATTTGTTATACTAGTAGCTGATCGAAGACGAAGCCAAATACTTGGAAAGACCGATCCCTGAGCGATATCGAAGAGCCAAAAAAAATTTGAACTGATCCATAATCTAATTATAATATCATCATATCATCGCATCATCGAATTATCACATTATCAAATTTATTTGTAAACTTGCTTCTAAACCCACAGCTATGAAAACATCCTATTTATTTCCAGGACAAGGTTCACAGTTTCCCGGCATGGGAAAAGATCTTTATGATAACCATTCGGTTGCTAAGGAAATGTTTGAAAGGGCGAATGATATTTTGGGATTTCGAATTACAGATATCATGTTTTCCGGAACAGAAGAAGATTTAAAGCAAACGAAGGTAACTCAGCCTGCAATTTTTCTGCATTCTGTAATTCTTGCGATGACTATGGGAGATACATTTAAACCAGACATGGTTGCCGGACATTCTCTCGGAGAATTTTCTGCACTCGTTGCAAATAAGACACTGACATTCGAAGATGCATTGAAACTTGTAAAAGTCAGAGCCTTTGCAATGCAGAAAGCCTGCGAGGCTGTTCCTTCGACGATGGCTGCGATACTTAATCTGGATGATGCTGTTGTAGAAAATATTTGTGCAGCGATAAGTGCATCAGGAGAAGTTGTCGTTGCCGCTAATTATAATTGTCCGGGACAACTCGTGATTTCCGGTTCAATCAAAGGAGTGAACGATGCCTGTGAAAAAATGAAAGCCGCCGGAGCGAAACGAGCGTTGGTGCTTCCGGTTGGTGGTGCGTTTCATTCGCCGCTGATGAAACCTGCACGCGAAGAATTGGCTGCTGCTATTACGAGCACTCTTTTTTCAAATCCAGTTTGCCCGGTTTACCAGAACGTAAATGCTTTACCGGTAAATGAGCCTCAGCAAATAAGGGAGAATTTAATTTCGCAGCTGACATCTCCTGTACGCTGGACACAGACTATTCAAAACATGATTGCTGATGGCGCAACTAATTTTATTGAAGTTGGTCCCGGAAAGGTCTTACAGGGATTGGTTAAAAAGATTAACAAAGACATGGCAGCTGTATCTGCCTGATGTTTTTTGTAAGTTTATGATTTTATGAATAAGCGCTTGAAAATATTTTTTGCCTGGACCATGTTGGTGGTGCTTCTATATAATTTCGATTTCTCTTTTATTGTTTACGAATTATCTGACGAATTTAACAGGGAGGAGATGGGTGAGTTGCTTAGTAAAACAGACCAATCTGAATTACAGGTTTTAAAAATAACGGATGAATCATCGGTCATTCACAAAGGGGAAGATGAAATCATTTATCAGGGCAAAATATATGATGTTAAAAGTGTAGATGTAAAAGACGGTGTTACATTTTACTATTGCCTTCATGATGAAAATGAAGATAGTTTTAAGGAAGTCCTGAATAATATCATTAGTAAGGATTCTGACTCTCCTATTAAAGGTAACCGTTCAAATTTATTTGGTATTCAAAACCACTTTGCTAAAAAATATTTTTTGGATGAATCTTTTACTGTTAATGGTTTTACAGAAGTCAGCAATGGATTTTTTATTTCAAATGAGAATTTTTCTTCTCTGAATTTTTCTTCAATTTTTGCTCCTCCTCCTAATGTTTAATTTTTTCCTCTGAATATTCGGTCATACGAATGATTTATCCTTTGAAATGTTAGCCTTTTTAAAAAAAGAAGGACATTTTAATTATTATTATTTATTATAAAGCTAAAACCAAAATGAAAATTAAATTATTCTTCATAGTAATTATGATTTGCAATTTGTCATTTTCCTTTGCTCAAAATGTGTTGAAAGGGAAAATTACAAATAGCACAAATAACAATCCTCTTTCAGGCGTCACTGTTTTCATCCCTGAATATAAAAAATCAACAATCAGCAGTGAAACGGGAGAATTCCAATTCGATGGAATTGGAAACGGAATTATTAAAATCCAGGCAACAAGTGTAGGTTTTAAAACGTCGGTCATTACGAAAGATGTTACTGGAAATACGGATGTTGAAATTAAACTGGAACCTTCTTCGACTGAATTGGAAGAAGTGCTTATCACTTCGAATTCATCCGAACTTCCTGACAGAATTCCATTTTCAGCAAATAGTGTTTCTCAAAATGAGATCAGGAAATATAATTCGCTATCTGTAATGGGAAATCTTTCTTATCAGCCCGGAGTCGATAAAATTACCATAGGAACCGGAATTGGTAAACCGGTTATACGCGGACTATCTTTTAACCGCATCATGTTATACAGCCAGGGGACGAGAATTGAAAATCAGCAGTGGGACGACCATCATGATTTGGGTTTGAGTGATATTGGAATTGAAAATGTTGAAATTGTTCGTGGTCCTGCAGCATTGATCTATGGATCAGATGCCATGGGCGGCGCATTGATTTTCAACGATGAGAAATTTGCACCGGTGGATTGTACAATGGGCGATGCAAATTTTGGTTTCCATTCAAATACGTTAGGAATAAATGCCGATGCAGGTGTAAGAGGTTCGGGTAAAGAAGGAATATTTTACGGAGTTCGTTTGGGAGGACAATCGCATACAAGTTACCTGCAAGGTGAAAGGGATGAGGAAGCAGTTAACGGTGGCGAAGAGGAAGAAGAATTTGCAGCAAACAGTAAGGTTCAGAATTACATAGGAAAGGTAAATCTCGGCATCAGTAAAAAATGGGGTGTGAGTAAGTTTTCGTATAGTTTTTTCAATCAGAATATTGGAATAATTGAAGACGAATCTGCCGATACCGCAGGAGTAGCCAACGAAGAAAATGAACAACGTGAACGCGAATTCGAAGCTCCTTATCAAAGTGTCACCACACAAATTGCTTCGCTTGAAAATACATTCTTAACTGGTAAGTCAAAGGTGAATGTAAATATCGCATATCAACTTAACGACAGGAAAGAATATGAGCCATTGCCTCAAAAGAAAAAAGAACTCGCAATAGGTTTGAAGTTAAATACATTTACCTATGATGTAAAATGGACAAGCAATGCAGAAAAGAATTTTGGAGTTACAGTTGGGTCACAGGGAACATTTCTTCAGAACCGTAACAATGGACTGGAATCGCTTGTACCGGATGCAGACGTAAGTGATCTTGCCGGCTATGGTTTGATTCGTTACGATCATGGAAAGTTAAATCTATTAGGTGGAGTAAGATTTGATTCACGCAGCATAGAAGCAGAGAGTTACGAGAAGGAAGAATTATTCGAAACGGACACATTCATTCTGCATTCAAGCGGCGATACAATTTTCAGACCGGAAACAGATTTCGAAAAAGACTACACGCCTGTATCATTTTCTATTGGTGCAGCATTTCATGCAAACGAATTCCTGACGATTAAAGTAAATGCAGCTACTGGTTTCAGTGCACCAAACTATGCAGAGCTGGGAACGTTTGGAAAACATGAGGGCACATACCGCTTCGAAAGAGGTGACATGACTCTTAATGTAGAACAAAATGTTGAAGGTGATTTAGGAATTATCTGGGAGAATCCTTTCATTACTATCAATGCCGGAGGATTCATTAATAAAGTAAAAGACTATACATACATTCAGAATACCGGTGACACAATGATAAGAATTACTACGAGCGGAACAGATACATTGCCGTTGTATGATTACAAGCAGGGTGATGCAACTCTATCAGGCGGAGAATTTAGTTTTGACATTCATCCTAAATCTGCTCAATGGCTCGATGTAAAAATAACCGAAGCAATTATAAAAGGAGAATTGGATGATGGTGGAAACCTGCCTTACATTCCTTCTAACAAATTGATCGGCGAAATAAAATTGACTAAAAAGCAAACCTGGAAATTCAACAAAAGCTATGTGTCGTTTATAGTAAGCAATTATGCAAAACAGAAAAACATTGCTGAGTATGAAATCTCTTCCGATGGTTATACTCTTTTAGATATTCATCTTGGTGGAAATTTCAAGTGGGGAAAGCATACTGCCTCGCTTGATATCTTCTGTACGAATCTCCTAAATGCCGGATACTTTAATCAGTTATCTCTGGTAAAAAATATAGGTGTGCAAGACATGGGAAGAAATATCGGCTTCCAATTGCACATGCCATTTGGTATTTAATAGTTTAATTGGTTTTAGTTGAAGGCGGGTTCAGTTTTGGATCCGCCTTTTTTTTCGCGCAAAGACGCAAAGGCTATCTTCTTTGCGGACTTTGCGTCTTTCCTCGAAAAAAAATATTTTCTATATTTATGTTCAAATTTTTAATTATGAAAAAATATTTACTTTTTAATTTCATTATTTTTTGTTCTGTTGTAAATGCTCAGAATTGGTCGATAATAAATTCGACTGAAAAATTTAATTTTCGTTTGGATGGAGATAATATAATTTCCACAACTATTTGGGTTGATTCAATTCATCTCAATGGTAATGATTCAATATATTTCATGAACCGGATTGTTTGTGATTCATGTATTGTAATCGTTAATGGGCCAATGGGTGGATGCGATTCATGTTATGGAAGTATTAATGCACCAACGTTCTTACAAAGAACTATTCATTTTAATGATAGCGTTTATAATCTAGTTGATACAGGCAATATTATAATTCATCCATTTGCAAATTTGAATGATGGTTGGTTATTCGATTCAGTTTGGAATGTGAATGCACAAGTTATCGATCTGAAAGTAGACTCAGTTTTTTCTTCTACCGATTCCGTAAAAGTAATTTTGTTATCCACTGGAGATACGGTTGTGATTTCTAAAAACAATGGCATTCTTGTATTTCCTTTTTTCTTCGGTTCGGGTTTGTATTATCGATTAGTTGGAATTGAAGGAAGGGATGTGGGAGAACTGGTTCCGAAGTTCCAAGACTTTTTCAATTTTGATATTGGAGATCGTTTTGAATACCATACTGATGGAGGATATCCAGGATGTCATTATTGGGAAATTAAGCAATCTACTGTTACTTCAAAAAATATTATTGGTGATACTATTCGATACGATATTTCTGTGATACTTGAGCGAAAGGAAACTATAACTGGATGGGGAGGAAGTTGCGCTGCAGGTTATTGGTATGGTACATACAATGAAGTTTTGGAGTTTATCGATTCTACTAATCACATCACAAATAAATTTAATTTCCAACCACATCATATTTTAACAGAATTGTGGAATATGTTGCCTTGCACAGCCAATGATTCCGCTTATGATGGTGTTCGAATGAGCTTGGATTCAAATAATGTCATTTCTAAATCTTTTGGTTTTTCAACTTCTATTAGTAGTTTCGACTATGTTTTTTATAGTCAGATAAATTATAATTCCGATACATTATTGATTTCTACCTGGCCACATCATGCATCCTATAAAGTTGGTCTGGGTCAAACCGAACATGTTGTTACCATGTGTTTTGAAGGTGGAGAATATGGTTATCTCTCTGCATATACAAAAGGAAATACAACCGTTGGAGTTTTTACTGATTCTACTTCTATATTATTAAATGCAAAAGAATTTGAGAAAAACTATTCAGTTCTATATCCGAATCCGGTGAATGATAAATTATTTATTCATCAGTCAGGATCTGATAGAAGTCAGATTAAGGTTTATAATTCACTAGGAGAGTTGGTGAAAGAAAAATTTATTGAATCAATTTCTGATTACCTGCCCGTCGATGATTTACAAGGTGGTATTTATTTTGTCAAAATCATTTCAAAATCCAGATCTGATACCAGGAGAATTTTAATCCAACATTAAAAACTTTTTTAGTGCACTTTCTTTCCAGCACATTGGGATCCTAAGCTTAGAATTCCACGTGGACAAGTTGTCGCGG
>JADMIO010814651.1_pt1 | contig 13004 bp, 11 predicted proteins | sample 8958161 | NCBI WGS metagenome assembly JADMIO01 (sample SAMN16585339, study PRJNA669376) | soil metagenome | isolation source: Crop rotation soil | place: USA: Cullars Rotation, Alabama | collected 2011 | reverse complement strand
CTTTCCGCAGCGCAATGCTTCGATACCGAGTCCGATCTTTTTCAACATCGAAGCCGCGAGCTCGGTGTGAATCGGTTCTCCGTTGTGTGAACTGCAAGCGAGTGCGACTTCGCGATCGGTGAAACCAAACCGATCGGCAGCGCCGGAAGTTAACAATGGGATGGCCTGAAATGGCTTCGCCGAAGATCGCAGGTAAGTGACGTACTCCGGTGCGCCAAGCGAGGCGATGATGTTGCCGTCTGGATCGACAACGACGATGTGTCCACGATGACGAGACTCAGTTATCGAGCCTCGTTTGACTTCAACGAGCGGCTCCGCGATCGGGATCTGTTGTGACATTGTATGCATCTTGCCACAAACGGAACCGAGCGCGGTAGCCCCGGTCAAATTCTCAATCGGGACGCGATTGAAGAGGTTGACCCGGCGCTACCGCGCTCGGTTCTGTGCTTCGCAGTTACTTCTTGCGGCCGCCGTAGCTGAGTATCGTCAGCTTCACGGTGCGTCGTCCGAAGCGCATTGCTTCGCGCGACGACGGCGTCCAGATATCAATGCGCTTGCCGCGCACCATACCGCCAGTGTCAGCCACCAGATACTCACCACTGTAAGTTCCGGCGTCGAGCCGCACGCGCGAACCCAAAGGCAAGTGTCTTGGATCGGCAGCGATCAATCCCTTGGCAACAGGTCGTCCACTCGCAGTCCGTCCGCGCAGACTGTAAGCAGTAGCGACGTAATTTGCCGGAGGCGCAGCGGAGGCCTCTTCGCGTGCGATCTTCTCGCCTAAGCTGCCTTTCGAAGGAACGGATTCTTTTGCAGAAGCTTCGACACTGACTGGAGCGTCAGCTTCGCCGATGGTTTTGGTTGGTTTGATGGGATCCTGGGGTTGAGAAGAAAGAGTCTCCGCCGATAGAGTTGTGGCAGAGAAAGTCAAAGAGAAACTCAGAAGTGCAACAGCAATGAGCGCACTTCCGCTGAACGAAGTATGAACTTTCAAATTCGGGTCTCCTGTCCGATTTATTACCTACTCTTCAGCGTCCTGCGCGAGTCCGTTCTTTCCTATGACTCGTCCCCTGGCTCTAGGAGTCTGATTCAAAGTCAGCCGAGGTTGGGGGCTTGCATCCTTGATGCGGTGCGCTGAAGCGTCTTGTTAGATAAAGCGAAAAGCGACGCTTACTTCCAGTAAATGTCGGCGATTCGGTCTGAACCTAGCATAGCGTTTAAGGTCTGTTCAACCGTGAGACGGGCGTGATTGTTGTGAGGAATTTAACATCGTTGCGCGTAATTGGTGAAATATTAAAAGTTAAGAAAAATCGATACGGTCACATCGACAGAAGTTTTTTGAAGGAAAGGCGCATGAAGTACGGGGGATGAAGTAGCAGGAAAAGAACAAGTCAGGAAGAGGGGCTTGCCCCCGCTGTTGCTTGGATTCGACGAGCGGGGGCAAGCCCCTCTTCCTGACTTGTTCTACTTCTCGGTTGTTAATTCCCCTCAGAGTTTGAGGAAGTTTTCGACGATGAGACGACCTTCGGGATGTTCATCGTCGAAGAGCTCGGGATGGAACTGGACACCGTAGACACGCCTGCCCTTCTCCTGCATCGCCTGGATTTTGCACGTCTCGTTCGACGCAGTCGCGCGAAAACCATCGGGCAGTTCTTTCACTTCGTCGCAGTGGTTGTGCCAGACGGTTACCTGCGAAGGCAGACCTTTGAACAAACCCTCCCCAGTGTTCTCAATCGGTAAGAAACCACGCTCACGCTTCGCGCCGTTGTAACCCTCGCCCGGTTCGACTCGTCCCATCAACCCGACTTCAGCGCCATAGGCGATCGCGATCTGCTGGTGACCGCCACACACACCGAGGATCGGCTGGCTCGCGTGCTTGATGACGTCGAAAACTCCAGCCAAAGACTCCGGCGAGTACTGGTCCCACGGATGACTCTGCCCGCTGAGAATGATATGCGACGGGCGCAGGCTGCGAACGCGCTCGAGCGACACGTTCTGAAACGGCTCGATGAGGATCTCGAGACCGGGAATCAAACGGCCAAGCACCGCGCGAATCTCGCGTGGGCTTGCGCCTTGACCATCGATCGTGTTGTCGACGAGGTAAACGAGCACTACTTCAAACAGTAAAGCTTCCCATTGAAAGCGCCGATGTAAATTCGCCCGTCGAGTATCGCGGGCGTCGCGTTGATATTATCACCAATCTTCAACTCGCTGATTGCCTCGCCATCGTCTGCCGAGATCGAATGTATCCAGCCGGCTTTGTCGCCGAACACGAGACGCCCATCAACGAGCGGCGACGTTCCCCAGATCGGCGCCTTCGCTTTGTAGCGCCAGACGACTTCGCCTTTGTCGGCGGTCAGGCAATAAAGATAACCATTGCTTGATCCGATGTGCACACGTCCATTCGCGACAATGGGGCTCGCCCAAATACCGCTCTTGTCTTTAGTCGTTCCGCCAACGGCCTGGTATTTCCAAAGCAGTTGGCCGTCACTCTGGCGGAAGCAGTAAACGACGCCATTCTCGGCGGCTGTGTAGACTTTGCCTTCGTAAACTGCGGGAGTTGAATCAGAGTCAGCGCCGATGCGTGCTTTCCAGATCGTTTTGCCGTCCGCGAGATTGAGACAGTAAAGATCGCCCTGCTCAGTGCCGATGTAAGCGCGATCGTCGACGACCGAGAAGCTGCCTTCCATCGATCCGAGACGCTCTGTTTTGTAGATCAACGAGCCGTCGTCGAGGTTGAGACTGTAGAAGAAGCCGTCTTCGCCGCCGAAGTAGACACGGTTGTTAATGACGGCCGCGGAGCAATCGACTTCGAAACCGGTTTTGTATTTCCAGATGAGCGTGCCGTCGCGGGCGTCGATGCAGTAGATATAGTGATCGAGACCGCTGGCGATCAGGCGGTCGCCAACGATTGTTGGTGTGGCTTTGAGGCTGTCTTCAGTTTTGTAACTCCAGATCAGGCGACCGTCTTTTTTGTCGAGACAGTAAAGACGACCGTCAGCAGAGCCGAAGTAGACTCGAGTTTCGTCGACTGATGGCTGCCCCGGCCAGCTTGAGCCGCCCCACGGATCTTTGTGCAGCCGCCCGCTAATCCACTTGGTTTCAAACTCCCAGACGACTTCTAACTTTTTGCCCGACCACGGACCCGTGCCGTAAAAATTTCGGGATGGATTGCCAAGCCATGCCGGCACGGATGACGGTGGTTTCGGAGGGGCTGATGGCTTCGCCGCGGAGGTCTCAGTGATTACCTTACCGCCGCACGCGGGCAGTAATAGGAGGGCTAAAATGATGGGGGAGATTCGAATCATGTAAATCCTGATAATCCTGTAATCCTGTCAAACCAGCGGTTGCATCCACTGGCCGGAATAGACTACTTCAGCCGTTCCCGTGATCACAACCTCGCCATCGTCACGCCACTTGATCCGAACCTCGCCACCTTCCATCAACACGCGCACGTCGCGATCGGCCCTGTCGTTAACCATCGCCGCCACCGCGCCCGCGCACGAACATGTTCCGGACGCCGTCGTCTCGCCAACACCACGTTCCCAGATGCGCAGCTCGATAAAATCCCTCTCGACCGGCCGCACAAACACGACGTTAGTCCGATCAGGAAACTGCGGATGCACCTCAATCGCCTTCCCAATTGCGCGCCAGTCGAGCGCGTCGAAATCATCGACGAAGATGCAGCAGTTCGGATTTCCCATCTGCATCGCCGTCACCGGAAAGCTCTCGCCGTTTACGAGCAACGGGTAATCAATAACCTTGTCGAGTGGCGGCGTTGTCGACATCGGTATCGAACCAGTATCGAACTTCGGCTGGCCAAGCTCTGATTCGAAGAGGTACTTGCCCGGCAAAGGCTCGCCACGCAGGAAATATCTCTTCAACCCCGTTCGGGTGCTGAGACGCAGCTCTTCCCTCGTCCAGAGCTCTCTGTAGTAGAGATAAGCAACCGCGCAACGAGTCCCGTTGCCGGAAAGTCCCGCCTCACTACCATCCGGATTGAAGATGCGACAACTAAAATCGGCTTCGTCTGTTTGCGCTTTCGCGATGATCGCGATTCCATCACCGCCTGCACCGTAATGACGATTACAGATCCGCCGCGCAAACTCACCAAGATCGCGAACCTCGCTGAGCTGCTCAGCTTCGATCACGAGATAGTCGTTTCCCAGGCCGTGGAATTTAGTGAACGGTGGTCCCATCTATTGACCTATTGATCAGTGGCTTTGCCGGCGAATGACGCCAGCAGGACAATGATCGGATCGATGCACGATGAGCGTGGATCGAGATCGCGCGGGTAGTTGTTGACCATGATCGAAAACGCGAGCTTCTCGCCACCGGCGGTGGTGAGATAGCCGCCAATGCTCGCGGCTGAGCTGAGCGTTCCGGTCTTCGCGCGCACGTTGTTCTCCGCGGGCGTGCCTTTGAACCGGTTGCGCAAAGTTCCATCGACGCCGCCGATTGCTAACGCATCGCGGAACGCAGTCGCATAGCGATGCTTGCTCATAAACGTCAACAACTGCACCGAAGCATCAGCCGTGATCATGTCGCTGCGTGAAAGACCCGAGCCGTCGTCGAGCACGAGCGCTTCGGGCCTGAGGCCAACGGTCTTCAGAAACGTTCTGACTGCTTCGAGACCGAGCTCTTCCGAGGTTTGCGTGAAGTTTGATGTGGTTGCGACTGGCGGCGGTGTGACTTTACCGAGCGTGCGCAGGATGATCTCGGCGTACAGGTTCTGACTCCGCTTCAGCGTGTGCGCTGCGATCGCGCTTAACGGCGGTGACTGCAACGTCGCGATCTCGTTTTGCAACGGGGCCGTGGCTGAACCGTTCGTGCCATTCGTCGTCACGCCCGTGATTATAGTTGGCTGCGGCGTCGCCCCACCGATTCGCGAAGCGCCGGTGATCGTCACGCCTTTTTGCGCAAGTGACGAGCGCAGCATGTAGACGAAGAGCAGCCCGGGGTGCGAGATGCCGATGGCGCCGGTGTAGCCGCGGTCTTCGAGCGGAATGCTGCCGGTGATCGTGATCGTGTTTTCGTTGAGCCCGCGATAAATAGAGATCTCGCGCTTGCTGCCTTTCGCAGACGTCGTGACTTTGTTGACGATCGTTAGTAACGGATCGGGTGGACCAGTCGTGATCACTGCGGGCTGGCCGATGGCTGTGCCGGGCTTGACGAAGAGATCGAGGGCGTTGTCATTTGCGGTGAGTGGTGTGATTTCGGCGCCGTAGTACCACGTGAGATCGTCCCAGTTCCAGCCGGAGCCGTACTTTGGTCCAACGAAGTAACTCTCGTCGCCGACGATATCGCCTTCGACACGCTTCACGCCTGCGGCTACGATGCGCGTCGCAAGATCGTCAATACCTTTGAAGTAATCGCCGTTGTTGAAGCGCGCCGCGAGTGATGGATCGCCTCGTCCGTAGATTGTCAGATCCCCGTGCACGACGCCTGCCGCGTCAGGACGCGTGTTGGCGTAGACGGAAGTCGAGAAGCGATAATCCGGGCTTAGACGATCGAGCGCCGCCGCAACCGTGTAGAGCTTCATGCTCGACGCCGGGCGCAGGAGTTTCATAGCGTTCTCTTCAAACAGCACTCGCCCGTTATCAAGTGACACAACCTTGATGCCCACCATCGCTGACGACAGCTCCGGCTTCGCGAGCACCTCCGCGATCTTCGTCCGCAACTCAGGCAGCGTCCGCGGCGCCGGAGCCTGCTGCGCCACCGCCGCACTGAAACTCAAAATCAGGAGAAGATAAGTTACTAATCCTCGCTTATATCTGTGCATATCGTCTTAAGATCCGTGTCATCCGTGGTTAATTTTATTCATCAACTCCGCGAACCGAGCGTCCCCGCGCAACGACGCCAAATTCGGATCATTCTCGAAACACGGCCGGTTCGCATTCCCCAGTGAAATCGACCGCTCGAGCCACTCGAACGCATCACCCTGCAATCCCTCGAGCGCGTAAACCGATCCGATCGAGTAACTGATATCCGCATCGACCTCGCCATTGCGCTTCACATCCGCCGTGAGCTGCGCGAGCGCCTCGTCGTGCTTGCCCTGCCCGCTCAGGAACATCGCCATGAACGGCCGGATGCCGTGCATGTTTGGATGTTTCTCGATCACGTCCTGCATCAACTCCGCGGCTTCATCAGTTTTCCCCGTGTAGTACAACGCAAGCGCGCGAAAAGTACGCACGAGCGCGTTATCAGGATCGCCGGACGTGTTCAGCTCGCGAAACGTCTCATCGAAGTGGCCCATATACATGTGCACGAGCGCACGACTGTAACTCGCCACTACATGCGCCGCCGGATCGAGTCGCACGAGACGATCATAACTGCGCAACGCTCGTCCATACTCGCCATCCAAACGATGCAGGAGGGCCTTCACAAAGTGGACCACCGGCTCGTTTGGCGCCTCGCGCCGCGTGCGCTCCACTTCATCGCGCGCCTTCTGTTTCTGACCACGCCAGAGATACACAAACACCATCAACATGCGCGCTTCGCAGATGGTCGGATCGATCGCGAGCGCTTTTGTGAACGCCGCTTCCGCGCGCTCGTAATCTTCCGAGCCACCAAAGCCTTTGAAGACGCGATTGACGTAACACGCGCCGAGGCCGTCGAGTGCGAGCGCGAAGTTTTGATCGAGTTGAATCGCCCGCTCGAAATGTTCGATCGCGCCGTCGCAATCCTCGGCAGACAACGTGCGAAAGATGAAACGCGCAAATAGGTCACGACCGCGCAGGTATTGCTCATATGCTGCAGGATTGCGCGTCGAGGCTTTGCCCGTCCCGACCTGCTCGTGCGGACTCAGCTCGACACTCAACCCCTCGACGATCCGCTGTGCGATCGTATCCTGGAGCACGATGATGTCTGACGCCGCCGTGTCGATGCGATCGCTCCACAACAACTCGCCCGACGCGACGTCGATCAGTTGCGCAGTCACGCGAAAGCGCTCGCCCGAGTGAATGAAGCCAGCCGTGAGCACGGCATTGACGTCGAGCTCTCTTCCGATCTCGCGCGGATCTCTTTGCTGTCCCTGATATCGCGCAATCACTGACGACGGCCTGACGACGAGCGAGCGTACGCGCGCGAGCTCAGTGATCACCGCATCGGCGAGCGAGAACTCGTAGAACGTCGCTGCCGGATCGTTGCTCAGGTTTCGAAAACAGAGAATTGCGAGACTTTTCTTTTCCTGATCTGCAATTGTCGTGAATGGAGTTTCGTGTATGCCTGGCTTCGAAGATGTGCCGACGTTTGGCGCTGAAGTCGGTGCCTCAGTGCGTGTGATCGACTTCAGCCAGCGCACCGCGCGCGAGACGGGATTCGCGCCCGAGAGATAGCGCGGCGGCTCAGGCGTCACGCTCTGAAAGCCAGTCGCGCCCGCGTCGAGCTCGTGCAATGCGAGGCGCAGCTCGTTGCGAAAGTCTTCCATGTTCTGGAAGCGATCCTTCGGTTCTTTTGCGAGTGCTTTGTCGACCGCCTGTTGCAACCGCGGCGGAATCGCGCTCGAGCGCAGCTCTGCGATCGGTCGCGGCGGATCATGCAGCACTGCGTGGCGCACGTCGATCGTCGTCTTGCCGCGAAACGGCCACGTGCCCGTCAGCATCTCGTAAAGCAAGACGCCGAGTGAAAAGATGTCGGCGCGCTTGTCGACGCGATCGCCACGCGCTTGTTCGGGCGCAGCGTACGTCGCGGTGCCGTAAGGGACGCCGATCTCGGTGAGCTCGGTGCGATGAATTCCGGCGGTTGCGGCTTCAGTGTCGTCGAGCAGTTTCGCGAGACCGAAGTCGAGGACCTTCACCTGGCCCGTCGACGTCACCATCACGTTACCTGACTTGATGTCGCGATGAATGATGCCGCGACTGTGTGCCGCTGCGAGCGCGTCGGCAACTTGCAAACCGATCAGGAGCGCGGTTTTCAGTTCGAGGGGACGACCGGCGACGAGCTGTCGCACGTTCTTGCCTTCGACAAACTGCATCGCGATGAAGTGAACGCCGTCCACTTCGTCGAGATCGAAGATCGTGCAGATATTTGGGTGGTCCAATGAAGAGGCGAGACGTGCTTCGCGTTCAAAACGTTTGAGATTCGCTTCTTTCGCGCTGAGCTCAGGAGGGATGACTTTGATCACAACCGAGCGGCCAAGCTTCGTGTCGGTGGCTTTGTAAACCGCCCCCTGCCCGCCAACACCGAGCTTGTCTGTGATGCGATAGTTGCGAAGCGTCTTACCAAGCATATTTTTAGCCGCGGATGAACGCAGATGAACGCAGATCTGCGTTTATCCGCGTAAATCCGCGGTAAAAGACCGTATTAATTCATCGGCACTGGCGGTTGCTGTGCCGACTTTTCCAACCACGATCCCGGCGGCGCGATTTGCGAACGACGCTGCCTCGACCATCGACGCGCCGCACGCGAGCGCGCAAGCTAGCGCGGCGATGACGGTGTCGCCCGCGCCCGTGACATCATAGACCTCGCGCGCCGCTGTTTCGACGTAAACCGGGCCGCCATCGCCTTCCAGCAGCATCATTCCACGATCGCCGCGCGTGATTAACACCGCATCACAGCCGAGCTTCTCGCGAATCACCTTCGCCGCCGTGTGTGATCCTTCGTCGGAATGATCTTCGCTGTCACTCATGCGCAGTGCTTCGTGGTGATTGGGCGTGACGAGCGTTGCCGGGCGATATTCGTTGAAGTTGCGCAGCTTGGGATCAATCAGTACGGGCACGTGCTCGTACGCCACCGGCAAAATCTCACGCAGGATGCGTGGCGTCACGACGCCTTTGTCGTAGTCTGAAACTACAAACGCGTCCGCCTGCTTCAGTGCTTCCTGCAAAGACGCGATGATCTGATCTTCGATTTTCGACGTGACTGGAACGCGCGACTCGCGATCGGCGCGTACGACGAGCTGGCTGTGCGCGATGATGCGCGTTTTAGTGGTCGAGCGACGCGTGTCATCAACGATCAAACAACCATCCTGAGATCCGAGCTCGCGCAGCTCCGTCTGCAAACGCTCCCCTGGACCATCTTTTCCGACCACGCCAACCACAGCGCCACGTGCACCGAGCGCGACGAGGTTCGCCAGGACGTTCGCAGCGCCGCCGAGATGAACCGACTCGCGACGCACATCGACAACGGGCACAGGCGCCTCGGGAGAAATGCGCGTCACGTCGCCCCAGACAAACTCGTCGAGCATGACGTCGCCCAGGACGAGCACGTAGCGGTCCTGCAGTGTTTTCAGGATTTCAGAGGCGCGAGTTTTTGTTAGTTGAGGCATGCGGTTACGACAAAATGCGATCGATGGCGGCCGTGACCCGCGTCAACGGCACGCGCAGGATACATTCAGGCTGCTCGAACCGTTCGCAGAAGTAGCCGTGGCAAGGCTGGCACGGCATCTCTTCAAAGACGACTTCGGCCGGCGCGGAATTCCACGGACGCCAGTGCGCTAAGTTAGAAGAACCAAAGATCACGACAGCAGGCGTTCCGACAGCCGCTGCGATGTGTGCGATGCCGCTATCGTTGCCGATGAATAGTTGTGATCTTGCGGCGAGCGCGGTCACTTCGGGGAGCGACAGATCCAAGGTTGTGATTTTTACTGATGCTTCGGAACAGAATTTCTCGAGCAGCGCTCTTTCGTTTGGCGCTGCGATCGCGACGGGAACAAAGCCGCGCTCAGTTACAAACTCCGCTACGCGCGCGAAGTTTTCGGTCGCCCACTGTTTGGTTGCGAATGCGGCCGCGGGATGAAGCAACGCGATCTTCTGATCGGGCGTCACGAGTTGATCGATCTTCTCTTTTGCCTCTGTCGAGATCCCCAACTGTGTGCGCGGACGATCGGTGACTGGAACTCCGGTCCAACCTAGCAACGCAAGCTGTTGCTCGACTGAGTGCGTCTTCTGTTGTCCCCAAATCAACAACGGCGACGGCGCCTGGTGGTTATGAAGTTGCGCGTATTGATAACTCTTAAAGCCGACGCGGTGACGCGCGCCAGTCGCGCGTGTCAGAAATGTCGCCGTCGTTCCACCGTGCAGGTTGTACACAACGTCGTAATTCGCAGCGCGAAGCTCACGCGCCACACGCGCCCGCGCCATAAGCCCATTCCGTTCCAACACAACTACGTTATCGACGTGTGGATGATTGCTCAGCAGCGGCGCGACCCAATCCTCGACCAGAATATCCACCGTAACGTTCGGAAGAAAACGCTTCAGTGCGTAAAGCGAAGGTGTAGCTAAAACCGTGTCGCCAATCGATCGCAGTCGCACCAGCAACACCCTGCGCACGTCAGCCCAGTTCCAGCGCGCGGGCGCGAGGGCTTGCGCCTGCAATCCGTAGTTTGCCTGTGTTTCAATGACGCGTAGCTGTGGAGAGAGCTCAACGATGTCGCGCAGGCTGTTCATCGCATCACTCTTCGATGGTGGCCTCGTCGATAAGCATGACTGGAATGTCGTCGCGAATGGGATAAACGCGTTTACACTCAACACACTTGAGCGCGTTCCCGTCGGGCTTTAGCTCAACCTTCGCCTTGCAAGCCGGACACGCGAGTATTTCCAAGAGTTCCTGACTGACTGCCATTGGCTAGACCTTTCTAAGCGGCACTTCTGCGCGGGAATGCGGAAAGCTTATCACAATGAACAAGCCGCGAGCAGCCAACTGTAGGGGCGGCCCTCCGTGGCCGCCCGATCGGAGGGACCAACGTGGTTAAGTCCGATCGGGCGGCCACAGAGGGCCGCCCCTACAGTTGCACCCGCGTTTACTATTTGCCCTATACTTTCCGCATGTCGCTGGAATTCGCACTGCAATACACCTGCCCCCTTCGCGCCAACTATTCCGAGCGCCACTTGCGCGAGTGGGGACGGCTGAGCAGCCTGCACGCGAAGCTCACCACCGGCGACGCGAGCGCGCCTTCGATCGACAAGCTGCAATGGGTTGAAAACGCGAGCGCCGAAATCGAGCGTATGCAGGAGGCGACGACCGTCTGCACGCAATGTCCCGCGTGTTTGCCGCTCGACACTGCCGGCGACGGCGAATCCGTAGGCTGTCTCGGGCGGATCAACTACCCGGTCGAAGCGCAGTTTGAAAAGTTTCTCGCCGATCGCGTCCAGCTTTCGCTCGACACGCTCGATCCCGAAGATCAGCCGCGACTGCTGCGTATCCTCGTCGATCCGGAGTCGCCGTTTGATGGTGAAGCGACGAAGGATCTGCGGCGGGTTGTTACTGAAAGTGGTTTGCGGTTTTTCGAGCTGCGCGTGCCAATCGTGCTCACACGCGAGGCCGCGCGACTGACTACTGACAACATCTTCGATCTACTCGCCGGGTTCCGCTCCGAAGACAGCGACACGACCACCTACACTCGCGAGCTTCCCTTCGAAGCCGCTGCCGACTATTACGATTTCCTGGATTTGGTCTTGCGCAGCGAGCTGAGCCAGTCGGAAGTCGCGCGGCTGACGTCTCGGAGCCGAAACTACAACCAGTTTCTGCGCCTTCTGACAGCGATCGAGAAAGCCGAAGCCCTCAATACGCGTGTTCTGATTGATTGAAACGCCTATCCGCTTGATTAACGCCGAAGGCGTTCGCTAATTTCAGCCCAGGCGTTGGAGCGCAGCGACAACCCTGGGTATGCGAATAAAAGACACGAATAAACCCTGAAAGGGTTCGCCATTTGCCGAACCCTTTCAGGGTTCTGACGAATTTTATTAACGGTGATCCCAGGGTTGTCGCTGCGCTCCAACGCCTGGGCTGAAATTAGCGAACGCCTTCGGCGTTTTCTTCATTCGAGCTAATCGCGAACTGCGGCGCGCACTGACTGCACGTGCCGCAGACGAGGCACACCTTCGGCTCGTGACAAGTCTCGCAGTCAACCAAACAATACTCACACACTGAGTGTCCCGCTACGCAGCGAGTCAACGATTCCGAGGCGCTCCCGCAGTTGCTACAGACGGTCTCCTGCACAACGGGCGGTTCCGGAGCCTGGTCCAGGTCGAGGAAGAACTCGTGCTTATCGGTCGGCAGTTGGGTCAGGTGTTCGGCGGCCCATTGCGCGGCCTCACCGTTCAACGGGCTCTTGATGTTGTAGCTTTGAAACGCGAGCATCTCGCAGACACGCATGATCACGCTGCTCAGCGATTCCGCGGCGCTCCAGTGATCTCCGATGCAAACGGCGTGAGGAGCGATGTTGGGATGAAAAACGGGCGTCAGCATCCGGCACGTGGGCGCATCGCGCGGATAGCCGCGTGGCAAAGTGATCTCCAATCGATGCCGGTCGACAAACAACAATTCCTCGCCGCGCTGCTGTAGAGATCGCACCGACAGAAACAGTCGGTAAACTTCCGGCGGATTTCCCGAGACGCCCTCCGTCTCGATGTGCGGATGCACTCGTACGAGCCTGCGGATTGCCTCATAGTCTGACTGAAGTCGTCGAAGCCGTACGTTATTCATGGTTGTTGCTCCTGCTATTAGTATTCATTCGCCTGGACTCGTATCCAAGGTTCGGGCGCGGCCATTTAGTCTGTCTAAAACCGATACGGTGGCGGAGTCGAGCATCAGGAAGCGGCTGTTTCCGGTGTCTTGATCGAACGAGATCATGAGACCCATCAGGCGTCCGGCATCGTCGTACATGGCGCTTCCGACGTCGCTGCGATCGAGTTTGAGATCAGTTTCGACAACGCAGTTCCAGCCGATGCTCGAGCGTCGTGTAAAGCGATTAATTACGGTAGCCTGGTCGAGTGTCCAACCCTGCAAAGGATTCGGAATGACAAACACCGACTTACTCGGAATCGTCGCCTCCGCGGCAGGATGAAACTGGACCTGACCCGGAGGATCCGCAGTAACTTCCACGATCGCGAGGTTGACCGGCTCCCCCGCAGCAAAACTAAAACGTCCCGGCAGCGTGCGCCCATCGCTGAGATTTACCCAAAGGTCATTCGGCTGCATTGGACGACCATTCGCGTCGATGTACGGCACCGTCAGAATCAACGTGTGGCCCGAGTCTGCGGCGATCACGACTCCCGCTGGGAAAG
>JADMIO010941472.1_pt1 | contig 13005 bp, 9 predicted proteins | sample 8958161 | NCBI WGS metagenome assembly JADMIO01 (sample SAMN16585339, study PRJNA669376) | soil metagenome | isolation source: Crop rotation soil | place: USA: Cullars Rotation, Alabama | collected 2011 | reverse complement strand
GCGACTTCAAGTCACGTGAATTCCAAGCTTCGGATCCCACTGTGCTGGAAAGGCCTTGCGACCGCTAGCCGCTGCAGAACTGGCGTGGCCGTTGCCGTCCTCAGGAGCCGTTTGATCGGCGCTCTCGAGGGGCCTTTCGTCGGTGCTTTCGGCCATTTCGTCCTCCTGCGTCAAACCGCGGGCCGCCAATTTTTGCGTGAGCAACCGATCCAACGCTTTGAGCAGATCAGAAAACGCATCGAGCGGCGGGCCGACGCCGGGGCCCACGCGCTCATCGAGCGTGCTCTCCAGCGATTTTGTCGCAGCCAGGGCCTGCGCCACGGCCTTGGCCGTGGCCTTCAGTTGGCCGCCATCGCAATCGGCAAACGCGCCGTCAATTGCTGATTGCTCGATTTTTGAAGAACCGGCGGCTGGGGGAAGCTCGCCCAAGGCCACCTGCACATCGCGATAACAGAATCGCCCCAGCCCCCGCGAGGACACCAGGTCCGCGCTTTGCACGGCTTTGAGCATGGTGGCCGGATCGCACAAGCCGGCGATCGCATTGAGCCGAAAAGTGGGATCGTTCCCGTCTTCCGGATCGAGCCGCGGGTGAATGCCATCCCAATATTTCTCGACCAAGCCGCTCAGCACTGCCATTCCATCGGCCAAGCCGTCCAGTCCCTCGTTCCAGGCGGCTCCGCGGACCAGGTGCATTGCCACCCGCAGGTCTTTCGTTCGGCCCAGCAGGGTGATCGCTCGCGACTCGACTTCTTTCCAATCGGGCTCTTCGCCGGCGATGGTTGTCTTGCCATATTCCTGGTCGGGCTTCGCGACGCCCGCCAGCTCCATGGCGGCATAATCGGCGTCATATTCCAGATTCTCGCCGCAAGGTTCCTCGGGCGAGATCGGCGCGAGCAATTGATCTACGTCAAGCAAGCTCATGAACGGATAGCAAACGGGCCGGCGGACGTCCTAGCCGGCGTAATTGATGATGCGGCAACACGTTAAATCGCCCTGATGTGGGGCTTGCCGCCTGGTTCGCCAGTTAGTTGTTCTATGACGCAGAGCGTGAAAATGCAAGATGAGAGGTGGACACGAGGGTTGGCTGGGCCGGATTCCCGCCTGCGCGGGAATGACGGACCTGCGCGGGAATGAAGGAAGCGGCGGTGAAAGTGCTACGCCGCGTTCTCCGCCTTTTCGTCGGCCAATTTTTCGCTCGGGGCGCGGTCGAGGGCTTCGCGGCTGATATGGCCATCTTCGCTTACGTCGTCGAAGCGGACGCTAACGCGTTTGGAGACGCCCGATTCTTGCATTGTGATGCCGTACAGCGTCGTTGCCGCGGTCATGGTCTTTTTGCTGTGCGTGACGATCACGAAGCGAGTCCAGCCCAGGAAGTCTTTGAGCACCTCGATGAAGCGTCCGATGTTGGCCTCGTCGAAGGGAGCATCGACTTCGTCGAGCACGCAGAACGGACTGGGGCGAAATTGAAAAATTCCGAGCAACAGCGCCACGGCCGTGAGTGCTTTTTCGCCGCCCGAGAGCAGGGAGTTATTAAACGATGGCTTGCCGGGCGGCGTGGCAATGATCTCGACGCCGCATTCGAGCACGTCCACGCCCTCTTCGAGCACGATGTCAGCCTTGCCGCCGCCGAAGGCCTTGCGGTACAGGGCCTGAAAATTGACGCGGATCGCTTCTAACGTTTCCAGGAACAGCCGGCGACTATCGGCGTTAATCTTGTGAATGATCCGCTCCAGCGATTGCTTGGCCTGCGTCAAATCTTTGTGCTGGGCGTCGAGCAAGGCAAAGCGATTTTCCAATTCGTCGAGTTCTTCGAGCGCGTCGAGATTCACGGCCCCGATCTGGTTAATCTTGCGCCGCAGCGTTTCGATTTCTTCTTCGACGGCGGCCCGTTGCTCGGCTTCTTCGGGTGACGGCTCGTGGGTCAACTCCGCCAGTTCAATTCGATAATCTTCACGGAGGCGATCGGCCAGAGTGCGGCGCTCGTGGCGCACTTGCTCCGCAGACAGCGAAAGCTGATGCTCTTTCTCGCGCAGCTTGATCGCCCTTCGCCGCAAGCGATTCAGCTCATCGCTGAGAGCGGTCCGCTCGGCCGCTGCCGCGTCGCGTTCTTTTGCGCACCGCTGCAGTTGGCTGCTGGCAGCTTCACGCGATAGCAGCAGGGATGCCAGCCGGGATGATGCGTTCAAACTAGTCAGTTGCGCGCCGGCCTGCCGTTGGCGGGCCAGATCGAGTTGCTCGCGGACGCGACCAACGGTCTTGTCGCGTTCGCGGCTGTCGTCTTCGAACTGCATCGATCGCAGTTTCAGGCCCTCCAGCCGCTGTTCGCAGCGAGCCAGTTCGACTTTGGCAGCGGTCGTCAGGGCGGCGGCTTCTTGTCGCTCGCGATCGAGCTGGCTAATTCGATCGTCGTGCTGCGCGATGGTCTCTTTCATGCCGTCGGCAGCCGCTTGGGCCTGGCTCAATTCGAGGCTGACTTGCTTCAGCGCCGTATCGATCGTCTCGCGGCTGGCGGCCGCTTCGGCAAGGACCTGCTGCGCGGCGACTTTCTGCCGGGCAAATTGTTCGAGCCGCTGGGCCAGAGCTGCGACGTCCGCGGAACACTTGGCCGACTGATGGTCGAGCGTTTTTCGCTGCTCGACGAGGCCCCGGAGCGACTGCTCGTGCCGTTCGATCTCCCGTTTCAAGTGGGCCGTTTCGCGCTGGGCGTCGATGATCTGCTGGTCGAGCACGGCGAGGTCTAGCCGCGACGCCCGCAATTGGCTGCGGCGCGAAACGAGACTGGTGGCCGATTGGCGAGGGCCAAAAGCGATCGCACCCTGCTCATCGACCAACTCGCCGCCGAGCGTGACGAACCGTGCGCCGGCCGGAGCTCTTGACTGCAACACGAGCGCGTCGCGCAATGACCGCACGACAAAAGTCCTGCCGAGCAAGCGTTTTGCAAGCGGACGAAATGCTTCCGCGCACTCGATCAACTTGTCGGCGCGGCCAACAACCTGCACTCCGTTCACCATCTCGGCAGTCAGTTCCAGCGGTTCCAAGCTGCTTGGATGGCCAGCCGTCACGGCGTCGCTACCAGGCATTCCCACGACAACAACGCGTCCGGTCAGATCATCGCCTGCCTGAACTACGGCCTGGATTTCGTCGCTGAGGCGGTCGATGACGACCGCCTGGGCCATTTCGCCCAGCGCCACGTCGATCGCGCCTGCATGTTCGATTCCCGCTTGAACATAGTCGGCTACGACGCCCTGCACGAGCGACCAAGGATGTTCGGCCTGACTGCGACCCGCCTCGGCGGAGCTCATCGGTTCAGCGGGAGCTTCGCCCTCGCGGCGGACTTGTCGAATGCCGGCACGTGCCAATACCTGCTTTACGCCGCTGCCGATGCCTTCGAGCGTTCGCTCGAATTCCTCCAGCACGCCGGTTCGCTCGGCGATGCCTTGTTGGCGGCCGTGCAATTGCGCCAAATCGCCCGAGCGCGAAGCGTGCAGGTTGCGACTTTCGGCCAACTCATTTTCCGCGGATTCCAGTGCGGCAGCGTGCGTCGCACTTTGTTCTGCAAGCGACTTTTCACGCTCGCTGGCTTGCGCCGCCTGCGCACTCAGGTCCGATTCGCCCGAGGTGAGTTCCGTCACTTGCCGCTGGTGCTGAGCAATGGCTTGCTGCATCGCCGCCAAACGATTTTCGTGGGTCTCAACCTGGCCGGCCAGTGCAGCGGCTCGCTGCAACTGCGTCACATATTGTTGTCGCAGCGTGTCGGTCGCTTGCCTGATGCCGGCGTGATCTTTCGCCAGTGAAACGAGAAACGCATCGCGATCGGCCAGTTCGCGGGCCGCGAGGGAGCGGGCGATCTCGGCGGCCGCGACTTCCGCCTGCGTCGCTCTTAAACGCTCGCGAACGTCGCCGGCCTTGTCGCACAGCGACAACAAGCTCTTCCCGTGCAAGGCAGCCTGCTCGCCCAGTTCGAGCGCCCGTGATTTTTCGTGTTCGATCGTGGCCTGCTCACCCGCGATCTGCTGGCCCTGCTGGGCAAGCTGGCTCTCGCAGTTGCGAGCCTCTTCAGCAGCGATCAACACTGCCGTTTCCAGCTCAAGCTGCCGGGCCTCCAATCGCTGCGCTTGGGCATCGGCAGACTGCGTCTCCGTTTGAGCCTGGATCAGCTCGGCTTCAATGCTTTCCAATTGCCCGCTCAACCGCCGCCAATCGACCAGGGCAATTTGCGTTCGCAGTTGCTGCAGCCGCTCGCTGTATTCGCGATAGCGGCGGGCCTTGCCGGCTTGTGCCCGGACGGTCTTTAAGCGGTTTTCGACTTCTTCGACGATGTCGGAAAGTCGCAGCATGTTCTGCTCGACTCGCTCCAGCCGCCGCTGCGATTCGACTTTTTTCGCTTTGAAGCGGCTGATGCCCGCGGCCTCTTCGAACATGGCGCGGCGGTCTTTGGCCGAGGCTTGCAGCAGCCGATCGACCTTGCCTTGCTCAATCAGGCTATACGCATCGCCGCCGACGCCCGTGCCGCGAAACAGATCGCGGATGTCCTTGAGGCGGCAGGGCTGCCGATTGATCAGATATTCGCCTTCACCGCTGCGATAGACGCGGCGGGTGATGTGGACCTCCGGCGCGTCGATGGGGAGACGCTTCTCCGAATTGTCGAGAACCAGGGTCGCTTCGGCCGTGTTCATGGGCTTGCGGCCGCTGGCGCCGGAACCCTTGAAGATGACGTCGGCCATGTCCTTGCCGCGAAGGCTTTTGGCCGATTGCTCGCCCAGGACCCACTTGATGGCATCGACGATGTTGCTTTTGCCAGACCCGTTGGGCCCGACGACGACGGTGATTCCCGCGGGAAACTCGAACCGCGTCTTATCGGCGAAGCTCTTGAAGCCGTGAAGTTCGAGCGCTTTCAGCATAGTGCGTGTCGCACGGACAAAAGGTGCCATTGCTGGCTTGCCCAGCAATGCTTGGAACACGGATGGACAAGCCAGCCGTGGCACCCCAATTCATGGCCTCGACCTATTCGCCGGCAGCTTTTTTAGGGAACGGGTTTATCTTATCAAGAACCGAAGCCTTTTTGGGCACATATTCGGGATCGACGTAGGTCCCGCCCGGATAAGCCTTCGACTCGTCCTGGTGCTGCTCATCGACGTTGGCCCGCAGGCCGTCTCGAAATAGCTCAGGCGAGGGCGTGGCCGCTTTGCGGTCTGCTAGCGTCGTCGAATCGTTGGGCGTTTCTTCGTCGTTCGCCTCGGGAGCCTCTGGCAGCGGGTCGTCGTCGCGATAAAACTTGCGATCTGGTCGCGGAAGTGCTTCGACCGCCAGGCGGGCGTTCAAATTGCCTGCTTTTTTCGCTTCTTGCAGGGCTTGAATTACTTCGGCATAGCCTCCGCCAAGTTTGACGATCGTGCGAACCAACTTGTCCAAATCTGGGGCAAATGTCTCGTAGACGGTCTCCTGCCCTGGATAGAAGCGGCCGGCGCGAAGGTCGCCATTTTCCAAACGCGTGATCATAATCCACTTGCCGGCCTTCAGGATCTTCACGTCGGTCAGTTTTTGCTCGTGACCAAAAATTGTTAACTCGGGTACGCGCGAGCGGCTGATGTGCACCAGTGGCTCGCCCGTCGTGGGAATCAGGTGATAGCGGAATTTCTTGTCGAGCACTTCGCCCCGCGTCGAGGGATCGCCGGGGTTTCTCGTCCGCATGGCCCGAAATGCGCCATACCTGGTTTCGATGCTCGTCACGTGGAGGAGGTCTGATAAGCCGTCGAGCGCGGCCACGTGCGTCATGGTCGAAAGGGCGGTAAGTGCGTGCCAGCGGAAGGCCGACACGTTTTTTGCGGCCTCGGCCAGCGGCGCCGCGGCTTCTGCCTGGTCGAGATAGGCCAGCGCCTCGGCGGCATAGAACCGCACTTCGGGATCGCTCGAGCGCAGGCCCTGCTTGAGGGCGGGAATCGACTCATTGCCAATCGCTTCGAGTTGCAGCGACGCCAGGGCACTCGACGTCGGCTCGATCAGCTTTTTTTCCAAGAGTTGCAGCCGCTCGACCCGCTCGGCCGGATTTTCGCGGAGGGGAATTTGGCGAATCACTCTCAAGTAGCGGGCCAGATTGTGCTTATAGCGCGGAGCGACAGTGAGCGTTAAAAAATCGTCGCGCTCGGGATTGGCAACACCTTTTTTCACACCGGAATCGAGGGCGAAAAATCGCTGATTCACGGCCTTGCCAATGAGCGTGCTGGTGCGAATTGAGGCGTCGTTTTTGCTGATTGCCAGGCCTAGCTCGCGGGTGACCAGCGAAGTGCCGCCGCCGAGCACGCGGCCGCGCGTCTCCAGGACTTTGTCCGTTGCGCCTTCAAAGACGGCATCGACGAGCACGTCGCCTTGGGCCAGCCCATCGATGCTGCCGCGGGTGGCGATGCCGCCCAGGATTTCCATCTGCCGCAGGCGTGATTGCATTAGCCAGCCGCCGCGGAGGCTGGTGGTTTCGCTGCGAATGGGGGTGCGAATTTCTACGTCGAGCGGATCGCCTTTTTGTACGCCGGGGGGGAGATAGGTGCGAACATAAACCATGGAGGTGGTGGGCGAGGCGAGAATTTTGTCGACCTGGCGCACGTCGTGCGATTGCATTTCGCCAATGAGCGTTTGGCGCTGCTCGGAAGGGGGCGGATCGCTGCCGGTGTTGTCCAGATTCGTGACCAGCGCGATCGATTCCAATTTGATCCAGTTGAGCCCGACGGGTCGGGCAAAATCGCCGACCAGCTCGGTTTTTTTCTCGTCGGCCGCGGCTTCGATCTCAGGCGTTTGCCCGCGGAACATTAATGTGCTGCAGCCGCAGATCCCGCTCAGGCCAGCGGCCAGGAACATGCGGCGGGCAATTTTGGTAGGCACACAGAAGGTGCGGTAGCAGTTTGGTGGCATCATGCCTGGAATCTCCGCCCACTTTTCCCTGGAAGCGAGCCGGTCGTGCAATCTTGGCTCCGCTAGCGGCCGGTCCATCGGCGCGCGATACTCCCAGGGGCGGCGGACGATACCGGCGCTTCGCTACACCGTCAAGGCAAATTCATGGCGTCGTCTCCCACGTCGGTACGCACTGCACCCCGCTGGGTGGGCATGGCCGGCTGGTCGGTGCTGGCAATTTTGGGCACCGTTCTGCTGGCAATCATTTTGACCCTGACCTTTGGCGAGGTGCACGGCACGGAGTTTTGCCCGCAAACGTTTGAGCGGCGGTCGTATTCGTATTATGAGTTGCCCGTGGTGCAGATTCAGGTTAGGGGAGAGGTGCACGAAGACCTGACCGGTGATACGGAAAAATGCGTTACGTCGCACAAGTTCATCGTGCCACCGACAACGGCGAAGAAGGATTGGCATGTGCTCGTCGGCTCGCGCGGCACGCGGCAGCGGCGGCCGGGCGACGCTGGGATTTTGCTCCAATATCTCGATGCGTCGGAAAGCGGCTCGACGAAGCGGTGGGTGATTTGGAGCGAAAAAAATGAGGAGCTGGCCAAGGTGTTTTGGCCGGCTGTGCAAGAACTGGCCTTGCACGACTTGTATGTGTTCATGCCCGACTTGTTCGATCTGACCAAAGTGTTTGACGATCCCATTAAGCTAAAGAATGAACTCGACGCTTATCTAAAAAAGAGAATTCCACCAGCTGCGGGCCAGCCCGCCGATCAACCGCCAGCGACCTCGGAGCCCAATCCATGAACCAGCATCGATCGAACGTGCTTTCTACCGCCATTTGTTTTTGCTTTTTGACTGCGATGATTAGCGACATTGCAGATTCCGCCGATTTTCCGCCCGTCGAGCAGCTCAAGCCAACTGCGACGCTGCCCGATCCGTTGGTGATGCTGGACGGCACGAAGGTAAATACGAAGGCTGACTGGGAAAACCGTCGCAAGCCGGAGCTGAAGGCGCTGTTTCAGCACTATATGTATGGCCGGCTGCCGCCAACGCCGTCGCGGCAATCGTATAGCGAGATGTTTCGCGATGCGAAGGCGCTCGATGGCAAAGCGACACTTTCCGAAATCAAGATCACGTTCGAAGAGCCTTCGCTGGCACACCCGCTGCACGTGTTGCTCGTGGTCCCGAACAAGACGGCGAGCAAGGGGGCCAAGCCGCCGGTGTTCGTTGGCATGAATTTCTGCGGTAATCACACGCTGCTCGACGATTCGCGTATTCATCTGCCTGAAGTGTGGTGCCGCAACACGTGCCCTGGTGTGGTCGATTCGAAAGCGACCGACGAGGGCCGCGGGGAGCAGCAGGACGTTTGGAACATTGATCTGATCATCGACCGCGGCTATGCGCTGGCGTGCTTTTATTGTGGCGACGTCGATCCGGATAATCCTGACCCGGCGGATGGGATTGGTCCGGCGTTTTATAAGCCGGGGCAAACAACCGCCGCGCCGGACGACGCGGCCACGATCATGCTGTGGGCCTGGGGCTTTCATCGGGTTGTGGATTTGCTCCAGAAGACGCCCGAGGTCGATGGCAAGCGGATCGCCGCCGTGGGGCACTCGCGGAACGGCAAAACGGCGCTGTTGGCTGGCGCGTTTGACGAGCGGATTGGCGTCGTCATTCCACTGCAGGCGGGCTGCGGCGGCACGGCCCCCAGCCGCACCAGTGACGCGAAGGCTGAATCGGTCAAGCGGATCAACACGTCGTTTCCGCACTGGTTTTGCGGGAACTTCAAGCAGTTTAACGACGACACGAGCAAGCTGCCGTTCGACCAGCATTGTTTGATCGCGCTCTGCGCGCCGCGGCCGGTGCTGCTGCCCAATGCGGCAGAGGATTTATGGGCCAATCCGAGTGGCCAATTCGAAATGCTGGCTGCCGCCAGCCCCGTTTATCGGTTGCTAGGCGGCGAAGGTCTCGCGAAAAACTCTCAGCCGGAGATGAACAAGCTCATCGATAGCCAACTCGGCTATTACCTTCGCCCCGGCAAGCATTCGATGTCGCGAATTGATTGGGAGGCGTTTCTCGATTATTGCGATAAGCATTTGTAGTGCGGCGAACCTAATCGCGTGCAGAACTGGCTCGGCGGGAGCCTCGCCCTCCCTAGTCGCTGGTGCGCTCCTTAATCACTGTAGTGATATAGCAGGACGGCGGCGGCGATTGCGACGTTGAGTGAATCGATGCCGAGTTGCATGGGAATGGTGACGCGGCGGTGAGCTAGCGTGAGCCATTCGTCGCCGAGGCCGTGCCCTTCGCTGCCAAGCAAGATCGCCAGGCGCTGGCGGCGCTGGCTGCCTGCCAAGGGCTCTGCCGCGGGATCGAGCACCGTGGCGACGAGTTCAAACTGTGAGGCGGCCAAGAGCGCTAAATCGACAGCAAGGTCGGGCGATTCGACGATTGGCAGGGCGAGGGCGGCGCCCATCGAAACGCGCAGCACGCGCCGTGAAAATGGGTCGGCACAGTGGCTGCCAAGCACCAGGCCCGCGGCCCCGAAGGCGGCAGACGAGCGAACGATGCTGCCGAGGTTGGTCGGATCCTGCACGTCGGGACAGACCAGGAGCGTGGCCCGCGGGTGGGAAAGCGAGGCCAGCAGTAAATTGCAGGCGAGCGGCTGCTTTCGTTTTCCAGCGGCTAAAACGCCGCGATGAAACTTGAAGCCGATCGTTGATTGCAAAAGCTCGCGGGAAGCGACGTAGAGGGGCACTTCGGGCGGCAATCGGGGCTGATAGCGCTCTGCATATTCCGGCTCGGCCAGCAGGCTGGCGACTTCGAAATCGCTGGCGATGAGCCGCTCGACGACTTTTTGGCCCTCGGCGATGAACAGGCCCGATTGCCGCGTAAGGTTCGATTTGCTCAGCTCGCGATAGCAAGCGAGGCGAGGATCGTCGATCGAGGCGACAGGAACGAAAGCCATGCGGCGAATTTATGCCTGCGCTTCGATGGGCACAACGGTTCGCTGCAGTTCGCCGCCGGTAACTTGCACCCGGCCGTCGGGCAAAATCAGCACGTCGATCTCGCTGCGGATGCCGAATTCGCTTTGGTAAATTCCCGGCTCGATCGAAAAACAGGTTCGCGGCAGGACGAGACGGTCTTCGCGGGTTTCCAGGCCGTCCATGTTGGCGCCGTTGCCGTGAACTTCCTGGCCGATGTTGTGGCCGGTGCGGTGAATGAACTGATCGCCATAGCCGGCTTGCTCGATGACGGAACGAGCCGCCTGATCGACCTGCCAACCGGCCAGCGGTGTTTTCGTGGCGAAGGCTTGCTCGACGGTGGCAATCGCGGCGTCGCGGGCGGCGGCGACAATTTGAAAAATCCGTTCGTACTTCTCAGGCACTTCGGTGCCGACGTAGCCGACGCGGGTCAGGTCGCTATAGACGCTGCGGGGCCGGTCGAGCTTGGCCCAGAGATCGATCAGGACGAAATCGCCCTGGCCGATGGCCGTGTCGTTTTCGAGGGATGTATCGAAGTGTGGGTCGCCGCTGTGAGCGTTGGCGGCGACGATCGGCGGGTGATAGGTCGTCAGGCCGCTGGCCGCGAAGTGTCGCATAATAAGCGACTGAACCTCGGTTTCGAGCACGCGACCGCCGCCGCGCGTTTTTTCCGCAATGAATTGCCAGGCGGCGGCATAGGCCGAATCGGTGTGCTGGGCGGCTTCCAGGTGCAGGGCGATCTGCTCGTCGTCCCAGGTGGCCTCGAACTGCTGCACGAGGTCGCCGGACGAAACGACTTCGCAGCCGCAACTTTTGACCAGCTCGACCGTGCCGGCATCGACGCGGGAGACGTAAGGGTTGGCATTTCGCGGTGAGTATTCCATCGCCACGCGGCGGGCCGAGTTCACAAGTTGCGCGACGCCGGCCTCCAGCTCTTGCCAGCGGAGGTAAACGATTTTATCGCCGGGCAGATGATCGAGCGCGCTGCTTTCGATGCGGTGGACCAGCTTGCGCGGCTGCCCGATCGCGGGCACGAAATAGAACCAGCGCCGCGAGCCCATTTGGTTTTCGGCAAAGCCGACCACACGGCGAGCGAGGATGTTGCTGCCGCGGAAATCGTAAATCAGCCAGCCGTCGAAACCGAACTGGCGAAGAGCGGCCTGGATGTTTTCGACGTTGAGCATGTCAAATCAGGGCGAAAGTTCGCTGGCAGAAGCCGGGGGCAGGGAGGCCAAAAACTCCGCAAAAGCCAGATCATACTCCGGCGGTTCGAAGTCGTTATGATCGCCGCCTTCGACGGCGAAAAACTTTTTGTTCGCGGTGGCTGCGGCATCAAACAAACGCCGCCCCATTTCGAATGGAACGAGCGAGTCGCTGGTTCCGTGGCTTTGAAATAGCGGCCCGTGATAGCGGACGATCTTGGCGAATGAATCGTAACGGTTTTTCATCAACCATTTGACGGGCAAAAACCAATAGATGCGCTGGGCGGCTTCGGGCATTGAAGTGGGGGTGTTTTGCAGGATCAGGCCGCGGGCACCATGGTTGGCGGCGAGGTCGATGGCTACGGCCCCGCCAAGCGAGCGGCCCATCAAGACGACGCCCGCAGGCTGGATTCCCGCGCGGTTCGCGAGCCAGTTTTGTGCCGCCTGCCCATCGGCGAGAATTCCCTGCTCGCTGGGGCTGCCGGCGCTTTTTCCATAGCCGCGGTAGTCGAAGACGAAGATGGTCAGGCGGTGCCGGCGGCGAAGGCCATCGAGATAGGGGGCGGCATTGGCGACCGAATCGCCATTGCCGTGGCAATAGAGCAGCACGGCCTGCGGGTTTTTGTGCTCGAGGAGCCAGCCGTGGAGTTGGGTGCCATCGGCCGAGGCAAACTCGAAGTCTTCGTGCTGCAGGTAATCTGCCTTCCAGTCTCCGTCAGGAAACTTGGGGGCGGGATAGAGCAGGGTGTTTTCGAGAAAGAGGAGCAACAATAGCACCGTGCAATAAATCAGCGCCGAAGCCCGCAGGGCAAAGAGCGCCAACTTCAAGCAGCGCGTCCGGAGCGGAATCCTGTTCACGGATGGCAGTATAGCGGATATGCCATATACGTGGACCTTACGCCGCGCGGGCGAGGGTGGCGTTGGGTTGGGCGAGGCGGACTTCGACGGGGCGCATGACGTTGAGATGGACGTCGCGCTGAGGGTAGGCGAGGACGATGCCGCGATTGGCGAAAAGCTCGTCGATGGCGAAGCGGAGATCGCTTTCGACTTCTGACTTGCGGCTCGCGCGGAGGTTGATCCAGATGCGGAGTTCGAACATGAGGGCATCTGAGCCAAAATCGGCCAGCACCACGCGGGGCGCGGGCTCGGGGAGGACTTGCGCGTTTTCGGTGGCGGCGAGCTTCAAGAGTCGGGCCACTTCGCGCGTGGGGGAGCCGTAAGCCGCACCGACGGTGATGACGCTGCCGACAACATCGTCGGAGAGGGTCCAGTTGACGACGCTTGTTTCGAGCAGCTTGCTGTTGGGCACGATGATTTCGTGATTCACGCCGGTAGAGATTTTCGTGCTCCGCGCTCCTATCTGGGCGACGGTTCCGGTCATGCCGTCGAGTTGAATCACGTCGCCGACGCGGATTGGCCGTTCGACCAGCAGGATCAGGCCACTGATGAAATTGTTGACAATATTCTGGCTGCCGAAGCCGGCGCCGATGGCTAATGCACCACCCAGAAAGCTGAATACGGCCAGCGGAACGTTCAGCACATTTAAAGTGGCCATGGTGAACGTGGCCAGCAGCAAATAGAACGTCAATGACTGGAGCGGCGCCACGTCGCTCTTGCCCAGACGCAGGCGGCTCAGCAGTTTCGACGCCAGCCAACGGCTAACAATGCCGGCGGTGATGTATCCCAGGCCCAGAAGCACGATCCCACTGGCCAGCGTACCCACGGTGACGACCGGCGGCTTCGCCGAATCGGCGTTCGCCACAATCACGAAATTCCAGATATCCCCCCAGATTTTCAGGGCCTGAGCCAGATCGAATTGCAAATCCATTTGCGCGCCTCCGTGACGGAGCGGGCCTGCTAGCAGCCCCTCTTAGAGTTTCGAGCCTTTCCAGCACATTGGGATCCTAAGCTTAGAATTCCACGTGGACAAGTTGTCG
>JADMIO011430635.1_pt1 | contig 13006 bp, 7 predicted proteins | sample 8958161 | NCBI WGS metagenome assembly JADMIO01 (sample SAMN16585339, study PRJNA669376) | soil metagenome | isolation source: Crop rotation soil | place: USA: Cullars Rotation, Alabama | collected 2011 | reverse complement strand
TCCCGACGGCAAAGCCATGGGCGATAATCGCCTTCATGAGCTTTTGGCTCCTGATGTGGGCTTTTGGACTTGTAATGGCGTTTGGTTTTCTCGGCGGAAGTTTATTCGGGGGCTTTCCGGCCGGCGGACTCTTTATGATTGTATGGATTTGTGCCTGGACAGCAGGAGGATTAATGGCAGGCAGAATGCTCATCTGGCTTATAGCCGGAGAGGAAATCATTACTGCTGGGAATGGTCTCTTGACGATCAGGTACAAGAACCTCTTTTTCTCAAGCCCCAAATCTTATGATTTGGGCTCAGTGAAAAATCTTCGGGTATTTGATGATGGATATGGGTCGTCGGGCTTCTTCAATACTCGTGGAGCTAATGACCTTTTTAAAGTCGGCAAGCGCGGCGTGATTCGCTTCGACTATGGCCGAAAGACCGTCAGGTTTGCAGACGGCATTGATGAGGCTGAGGGCAAGTATATCATTGATGAGCTTAGGGACGCAGGTGTAATCTTGAAAGAACAATTGCAGTAACACTCAGCAATGAAAATCTACCTCACCGATCAGGCGAAGCATTTTCCAGAACATCTGCAAAGGCTGAAGCAAGAAGCAATAATACCCTACGACACCTCCGCACTCAAAGAACAAACAAGCACCGTACCCATCAACAGCTCAAAGGACTTACGCACCCTTGCGGTGACGCTCTTCGACTACAACATTTTCCCGCCCAACATCATGTCGCATTTATGCGAATGGAGTCACGAAGGCAGACCAATAAAACCCGGCGATACCATCGTTCAGCAGGTCTTTATTCCACCAATAAAAGCCTTCTCTCAGAAGATCATTTTCGGAGTACGCATTCGTGATGTGATCAATGAAGACTCCCGTGTTGGGTTCGGCTATGAGACGCTTATTGGCCATGTAGAAAAAGGCATCTCCACTTTTACAATCGAACGGGCTGGCGACAGCGAGACCATCTTCCGCATCCACACTTTCTCAGCCCCCGCTACATTCCTGACACGATTACTCGGGCCGGTTTTCTCACGCCCATATCAGACTTATTGCACACACCAAGCCTTGGCACATGTAAAGGCACAACTGCAATCTTCTCCGATCAGCAAATAGTCATTACAACTGTCCTCAGTATGCCTAAAAGTCCGTGTTATCCCTTTTGCAATGCCAGTTAGGATTGCAACCGTCTGTTTTTGCGGGAGATTTCCAATGAGGCTTGTGAAAAGGTTCTACGGGTCCCTTATGACCCTTTGGCACCGTTACACTATATAATATCGGCAACACCTCGTCTCGCTTATGGCATCTGGGGCACACGTCATTGAAAAGGTGCTTGTAATATTTGCAGTCGGCAGGAAGTACAAGGTTGATGTGAACAGATTCATCAGCATTGGTGGACACCGAAAGGACCTCGGTCTGCGGAAAAGCCATCGGCAGCAAATATTCATTTTTTGGTCGTTTCCCTTCCGATGTGATAATGATATCTACTGTGTCGGGTAAGTGCTCTAAGCTCAGCTTTCTTACCCCTGGTTTAATTTCTTTCGATAATAAAGTGTACTCCTGACCCGAAATTATCTGGTTGATATAAACGATGGAGCTAATGCTATCAATGTTTACCATCGTGTAAAATGGATTCAGCGTGAATTCTATTTCGAGTTTGCCCGTAAATGGTATTAACTCAAGCTTTGTTTCCTTGTCTGGGGCGACAAGAAATCGCATGACATTTTCTCCGCCATCTTTGTTCTTCCAGTGAGCTTCGAACCGTCCTGGCTTGATGGGAACTACTTGTTTTGAAGTATCGCCCGTGATGTCGACAGTGTAGGCTTTCAATAGTTTGTCACCAAAAGGCCAGTAAAGGGTAACCGGGCCGAGCGCGTTTTTATTGGTAATCTTCAATAATACTCCTTCCTTGATATAGACGACCGATGTCGCGCCACAGTCAACATCAACATTAAATCGCGTTACCGGTGTAGTGTTGACTTCTATGTAATAGTTTCCCGGCGGGTATTCTAACTCCTCGGAGCATTTTTGTCGTATGATAGGGCCGGGTTGAAAGCGAATGTTGACGAGCGCTTCGTATTCGGCTACAGGTTTTTGGGGACTGCCTTCATATTCAAAACGCAGTGTGCCATTTGGGGCAGTGAGGCTTACCTGGTTATTTTGTCCTTCTTTGATCACAATAGTTGGTGCAGCGGCGGTATCTTTTGATCGCTTCAACCGAACCCTATATGTACCAGGCTTAACTGGTATAGGTTCAGGCACGCCTGAAGAATCTGTGGTACAATAAATCTCCTTTTTGAGTGCTCCGGTCTTGGCGTCGCACAGCAGAATATCTGCGCTCGTGCTGAAACAAGCAGAGCCTTCCTTTGATTTCAGATAAACGGAAAGTGTGGTGCCATGTATGTTACTCCTCTCGCTTGTGCCTTTTTTCTGGGCAATGCTGCCAAAGGAGAAGATCAGACCAATCAGAAGCAGTCCATGTCGAAGCATTGTCTTGTCTTTGTCTCGTCTGTTTTTGGATACTGAAAATCCCTTCTCTTACTATAGCCTAACAATGGTCTAAGAATATAGTATCAATATACTAACAATATACTTACTCCCACTTTTCCTTTGTCTAGCCATTGTCCAGCCATCACTAAGCCAATTACATTCAAAACATAAGTGTTGATACCCGCTGAGCTTAGCTGCCTCCCGCTGGGCATGGTTACTATTCCTTTTACAAGGATACATACCAGAAATCAGGTGAGCTGATCACTCTGCCCACTGGCAAGCCGCCCCTAATAGGTACCTCCTCCGTATCTCCTCCATACCTCCTTCATATCTCCTCCATACCTGGAGCGTCACTAGATTGAGGCATCGTTCGCCAGCCTTCGCCATTCCTTCATAGTTATAGCGTGGTAACTGTGCCCTTACTTAATGGTTATAGCGTAGTAATAGCGTACTTAAAGCGTCAGATAGCGTGCATATAGCGTCAGGGCCTTCACTGCTAAGCCCCCTTTCTATACAGGCACTAAAATGCCGGCATCACACTTCATCCGTTTACGTATGAGGGCAACCAGTAATCACTCACGCAGTCAGGTGAAACCTAATCTTCCGCCCAGGAAATCTTCAAGGCTTTCAAATAGTTTTTTACCCGGGATATGTATCAAAAGACGCTGCTCACGAAAGGCAATACGGCCGCTGATTATACTCGCGCTACCTCGTCTGTACGTATTCGCAAGTCATGTATTCTTACAAAACACATTTGCAAACCCTCTCCCTCCATGTCGTATATTACAGAGAGCGAAAAACAGACGGATTAACTGATTTGCAATAGGTTACTCTACCTGCCCTTCGCTCCCAGGAAGTTCTTATCAAGTCGGATTTGGCAAAGCATCAAGCTGAGGGACAGCCATGCACTACAGTTGCCATCTTAGAAAATACAATCCTCAGTTCGTCCGCTCGGCAATCTCCAGTGTGGTTGCTCTGGCCCAGAGCTTTAGATGGCATTCCTCTGCCTATCCATAGCCTCTGCCCATACGGCGCCCAAAAAAGGCACAGTCTTTTCATCCCAAATGCCATGGCAAACCCACCAAGGCAGCAAGACCTGTCCGGCCACGTAATCGTGAGGGGCGCACGGGAGCACAACCTCAAAGACATATCGCTCTCCATCCCCCGGGATGCGCTTGTTGTCTTCACCGGCGTATCCGGCTCCGGCAAATCCTCCCTGGCATTTGGCACCCTGTACGCCGAGGCGCAAAGGAGATACCTGGAGTCTGTATCACCTTATGCGAGGCGCCTCTTTCACCAGATGCCGGTGCCCGAAGTGGATGATATCGACGGCTTACCACCTGCCGTAGCACTGCAGCAGCAACGCGGCTCACCTACAACCCGTTCTTCCGTAGGTAGTGTCACTACGCTCTCCAACCTGCTGCGCATGCTCTATTCCCGGGCAGGGGATTACCCAGCCGGTCAGGGCATCATCTACGCCGAAGCATTCTCACCCAATACGCCTGAAGGCGCCTGCCCTGAGTGTCACGGCCTAGGCCGCGTGTATGAGGTAACAGAAGCCTCTATGGTGCACGACGACGCTCTGACTATCCGGGAGCGTGCCATTACTGCATGGCCCACTGCCTGGGGTGGCCAAAACCTCCGCGACATCCTGATCACGCTCGGCTACGATGTAGACAGGCCCTGGCGTGAGTTGCCTAAGAAAGACCGCGACTGGATACTCTTTACAGAAGAGCAGCCTACTGTGCCTGTCTATCCCGGCTATACGCACGAACAGGTGCTTCGCGCCATTAAGCGCAAAGAAGAGCCCAACTATATGGGCACCTTTTCCAGTGCCCGTCGACATGTGCTGCACACCTTTGGCAACACGCAAAGCGCTATGATGAAGGCCCGGGTCGCACAGTTCATGATCCCGAGCAACTGCCCCCTTTGCGGCGGCAAGCGCCTTAACCGTGCCTCCCTCTCGGTAAAGTTTGCAGGGCTGGATATTGCAGATATGTCGGCTCTGTCTATGAGGCGACTCTATGATATTGTAAAGCCCTATGCAGCGGGAACGGTGAAGACATCAGCCAAAGAATCTGCTGCCCATCCGGAGAAGCTCATCGTTACCCAACGCATCGCCGAAGACCTCGCCTCAAGGCTGAGCGTGCTCCTCGACCTCGGCCTCGGTTACCTCTCTTTAGAACGCAGCACGCCTACACTGTCTCCGGGAGAACTGCAGCGCCTTCGCCTGGCCACACAGGTACGCTCCAATCTTTTTGGCGTAGTGTATGTGCTCGATGAGCCCTCAGCCGGCCTGCATCCTGCAGATACAGAATCGCTGCTGCGTGCGCTCGATCGCTTGAAGGCTTCCGGCAATTCCCTGTTTGTAGTAGAGCACGAGTTGGATGTCATACGGGCTGCCGACTGGATAGTAGACATAGGCCCGGCAGCAGGGGAAGGTGGTGGCGAAGTGCTATACAGCGGACCTCCCGAGGGCCTGAAGTCGATAACAGAATCGCAGACAAGTCTGTATTTATTTGGGCACGGCAAGGAAACAACGCGTACGCGCCGGACCCCATCCGGCTGGCTGCGGCTGCAGGGCATTACGCGTAATAACCTCAGCAACCTCGATGTCGGGTTCCCGCTTGGCGTGCTCACCAGCGTTACGGGTGTATCCGGCTCTGGCAAAAGCAGCCTGGTGAGTGGTGCATTGGTAGAACTGGTCGCTACCGCCCTTGGCCACGAAATACCGGCAGACGAAGAAGCAGCAGGCGACAGCCGGGAAGAAACTATTGTAAAAACGCTCGGCGGACAGATCACGGAAGGCATTGAACGTATAAAGCGCCTCGTGCGTGTAGACCAGAAGCCCATTGGCCGCACCCCACGCTCTAATCTTGCCACTTACACCGGCCTGTTCGATAATGTCCGTAAGCTCTTTGCAGCCACAAAGACGGCAAAGGCACGCAAGTATGATGCAGGTCGCTTCTCCTTCAATGTAGCCAAAGGCCGCTGCGAGAAATGCGAGGGGGAAGGCTTCGTGTGCGTGGAGCTCCTTTTCCTGCCCAGCGTCTATGCGCCCTGCCCGGTCTGCCACGGGGCCCGCTACAACGCAAAGACACTGGAAGTCAAATACCAGGACAAGAACATCGCTGAAGTCTTGGGCATGACCGTGAATGAAGCTGCTGAGTTCTTTGCAGAAGAAACAGCAATCAGTCGCGCCCTGATGACGTTAAGAGAAGTAGGCTTAGGCTATATCCGCCTCGGTCAGCCCGCCACAGAGCTATCAGGCGGGGAAGCACAGCGCATCAAGCTGGCCACAGAGCTGCAGCGTGCCGGCCGCGGTAATACCCTCTACATCCTCGACGAGCCAACAACCGGCCTGCACCCATCCGACGTAGTAAAGCTGCTGGCCCAACTGGAAGGCCTCATAGAAGCGGGCAACACCGTCATCCTCGTAGAGCACGACATGCACGTAGTAGCCGCCTCCGATTGGGTAATAGACATAGGCCCCGGCGCAGGCGAAGAAGGCGGCCGCATCGTAAAAAGCGGCACCCCGGAAACTGTAGCGGGGACGAAGGCAAGTAAGACAGCGAAATACCTGCAGGCGGAGCTCGGAATGTAGGTGTAATTAACTGCTCGTCTTGTCTGTCCGGATACTGAAAACCCTTCCCTTACTATGTCCTATCCTTATACTAACCGTATACTAACCGTATACATACTCCCACTTTTCCTTTATCCAGCCATTGTCCAACCATCATTAAGCCAATCCCCTTCAATACGTATTCAGTTGAGCTGAGACTCCGCCCCAGTTCGTCCGGCCCGTAATCTCCTGATTGCATTGTAGCTCCGAATCATTTTGTTTTAATATCTGCGGTCGAAAAGTAGATATCCACTTGGGGCTCCTTAGCATCTAAACAGCAGCCCTGGATATCATGGTCAATACCCATCGCGGGAGATACGAGCTGAAGCAGACGTATTAGCTGTAATACCGGGTCGTTGCTGCTGCTTTGCGGCATGGGTGTCGTTGCGTAAGTTTATCAGTCCTCCCTCAACTATCCAAGGCAAACCGTCGTTATGCACTATTAATAGACTGCTGCCGAAAAGAGGATAAAGACACAGCCTACCGGAAGCACGTCTCCGCTATTTTTTCAGCGAGCAGAATGTGGAGACGATCAAGACGGTGGCAGCAACATTGAAAATCCTTAACGAATATCATGAGCCTAATCCCGTTGTCTTCTCTGTAGCGCCGGGCAGTCTGGCTCCCACTGTTGATGTTCCGGCTGAGCAACTCCCGACAGGCGTCACAGCCAATCCGGATGCTCAGATTGGTCCCATATGTAGACGCATTCTGTTGGCGCTGAGGCAGGCGCTGATAAAGAATAAGTCCGGACAGACTATTCAGGAATTTGTGCAGCAAATAACCGGCCCTGGCCTCGATGCCCAATCGACAACTTCAGTCTCACATTATGAGCCGGATGATTTGGGCGCGTGGTCGCTTTTTAGGTTGTGATAGGAAATACGGCGGATTTGCCACCTATTGAGCCGGGTTGGCTCCAGGCTTGTGTGCGGCCACTGCATTCCCTCGCTGACGCTCACTCATTCCGTTCCTTCCTCGCAATGACGCCTCTGGTATGTGAAATGTGGCTCCAACTTCTCCAACCGCTCCAACCATTCCAACTATTCCCTCCTATGCTTATGCTCCACCGGCACCGTATTATCCTTCACAACCTTATTCACATTGTCTTCCTTAGCCTGAACAGTAGCCTTACCCGTCTCCACCTCCACCTGTTGCATCGTCACAGCATACTTGCTCGGATGTATTGGTGCCCCATACTCCATAGCATACGCCTTAGTAAACTCAGCTCCGAAGTACAGAATAAAGCTTGAGTAGTAAACCCACAGCAGCACTACCACCAGCGACCCTGCTGTACCATAAGTGCTCCCCACATTGCTATTACTGATATACAGCCCGATAGCAAACTTCCCCACCATAAACAGGAGCGCCGTCACAATAGCTCCTGTAGCCACATCCCGCCAGCGAATCTCAGCATCAGGAAGCACCTTAAAGATCACAGCGAAGATGAAGCTGGTAATAACAAACGTGAGCACAAGGTTGACGATGTAGAACAACACAACTGTAACATCAGGATATGCCGCCTGCAGGCGACTGCTTAATCCTTCTATCAACCCCGACACCACCAACGATACCAGGAGCACAAATCCGAGACTGATAATAACGGAGAAGGACAGGAAGCGGTTCTGAAGCATCTTTACCCATCCCTTCTTAGGCTTAGGCTTCAGCCCCCAGATGGTATTGATCGAATCCTGTATCTCTGCAAATACGGAAGTGGCGCCAACAAGCAGTGTAATAGCGCCTACTATCGCTGCTACTTTACCCTTGTTGCCTATACTGGCATGCTTGATGATCTCCTGAAGTTGTGCAGCGGTATCAGGACCAACAAAGCCCACCAGCGTATGATACACCTTGCCTTCCACAGCCTCACGCCCCAGGAAAATACCGCAAAGGGAAATAATAAGCACAAGTAGCGGGCCCATAGAAAAGACAGTATAATAGGCCAGCGACCCACTCAGCTTGGTCACCTTATCATCTGAGAATCCACCGGCTGCGCCTTTAATCACTTTCCAGATGCCCTTAATGTTCAGTTTCTTTTTCATCCAGTCCTTGCTTTAGCCAGATCAATTACAAAAAAGCTACCAGCAGAAGAAGCATACCCTATAAATGCCGAAAGGCCACCTGGTTAGGTGACCTTTCCGTTAAATCCAAATGACAATGATTATGGCTTTATCAGGAACTCGAAACAAGCTATTGTTTCACACTCATTACAGTAAACATCCCTGAACGTAAACTTCACGCATACCCTGCCGCGCAGCTCACAGCAACTGATAACAGGCGGCGGTGGCAGGAAGAACTTAATACCTATCGGTCCGGAGAGCATAAACGTGCCTCCATTATTCCAGATCACTTCTCTCGGATTCTGATACACAGCAACACCCGTCGGGTCAAATACCGATGTAGACCCTCCGCCATAAAGTGTAATAAGCCCCGGCACCAAGCCTATATTTCCGGCACTGTTAATGCTGGCCCACAGATACGGTAGAGTCTTACATGGCAGACACTCGTTGTTGAATGCGCCAGTAACATTATAGCTCAATACCTCCGCCCGCACTTCAGTAAGCGGCACGCTTGATAGACCTGTAATCGTGAAGGACTGGCCGGCAATTGTGGCATCCCCCGCAGGCGTCACATTATAAGTCACGGTACCGGTCTCCGTCTTGATATTGTACTTACAGCATACAGTATCCTTCGGGCAGTTTACAATGAATGATACGACGCAGCTATCACAGAGCTTGTTGCCGCAATAGCCATACAGCACCACCGTATAGGTGCCTGATACTGTCGGTGTGTAGGTCAGTGGCAGATTGCCTGCTACCGTTGGCCCGGTTGCAGGAACCAGCTTATAGGTCGCTGTATCATTACAGAAGTTCTTAGCACAGCTGTAGAATCCATTAATGGTAAACTGCTGCTTGCACGGCCAGCTGTACTGCTGGCAGTTAAGTGTACTTGTCGTAGTACCACTCGTGATCGTCTTTTCCAGCCATTTGGCGCCGGTGCAATTGCAACTGCAGTCCACAGTAAACCTGATGACGCAGCTATCACATATCTTATCGCCACACCAGCCGTACAACGTGAGTACATATGTGCCGGTTAGATTGGCGGTAAAGGTCAGTGGTGTGTTGCCCGTAATGGTTGGGCCTACAGGCGGTTTCAGTGAGTAGAACACTTTGCCATTGCAGTCAGAGTCCTTACAGAGGTAACTGGCATTTATCGTGTAGGTAGCCTGACAGTTGAGGTTGTAGCTCTTATCGCATTTCACAGTTTGCGTCGATGTTGGAACACCAAGTGGGTTATCCGTAGCAGCACTTTGTGTAAGAACTATATCACCCCACTTACTGCCGGCACATTCGCATCCGCACACTACATTAAACTTGATGACACAGCTGTCGCATATTGTACCGCCGCACCAACCGTACAGCGTAACTGTATAAGTTCCGGTAAGAATAGGCGTGAAGGAGAGCGGCATAAAGCCGGTAATGGCAGCGCCGAAAGGTGGTTGCAGTGAATAGGTAGCCTTGCCTTTGCAATTGCTGTCTTTGCAGAAGAAGCTCGCGTTGATAATGTACGGTTTGTTGCAATCGATCTTATAGCTCTTCTTGCAGCTCAATACTGCCGGCGGCGTTATAGCGATACTCGGGGTACCGGTACCTACTGGCTGCGTCAGGACAATATCGCCCCACTTGCTGCCATGGCAATCGCATGGAGGACATGTGACAGTAAACTTAATAATACAGGTATCGCAAGGCTTGCTGCCGCAATAACCCAATATTGTGAGTATGTACGTACCCGTCTGGTTAGGCGTAAAGGTCAGAGAGCCGGTGCCGGTAATCGATGGACCAGCTGGCGGCTTAAGTGTGTATGTAACCGTACCCTTGCAGGTGGGGTCGCTACAGTTGAATGTTGTAGCAAATGTATAGGGCTTGTTGCACTGCAGTTTATAAGTGCTGTCGCATTTCGGGAAGATAGAAGGTGTGCCCGTACTGGAAAGTATCATCTCGCCAAATGAGCTTCCCCTGCAATCGCAGTTGTCGCATGGAGGCACCACAATGGAGTAGTCATTGCTGGTGTCCTTGCAGCCCGTAGTCTGGTCGGTAATCACGACATAGTAGCTGCCCGTTCCTACGCCAAGCCCACCATTGTCATACGGGTTCCCGTTGAAGAGGAAGGCATTGGTATTGGCATTGTACCAGTCGATACTATAGTTTGAGGCAAATGCGCCGATCAGCGGATTAGGCGCATAAATGATAAATGGCCTGCTGCACTTGCATGGAATGCTATCGCAGAAGTGAGGGAATAAGCCGGCGCTCGGCCTCCTGTTTACAGTGAAGCTACTGCTGCTGCTGCAACCGGTCGTGGGATTGGTAACCGTGGCTATATAGTTGCCCGCGGCATATACTACAATGCTTGTAGTATTCGCGCCGGTATTCCAGGTAATGTTGCTTGCGTAGTTTGTGACAGTAAGTGTAATAGGCGTACCGGCACATGCTCCGGTGCTCGCAATCACAGGCGGAGGAGGCGGTGGATTCACATTGATAGTCATTGTACAGGTATCCTTACAGCCATACTGGTTTTTCACGACCAGATTGTAGGTTGTAGTAACGCCTACGAACGTGATATATACAGGACTAGTGCTGACGGGGCTTCCATAAGATCCATTTACAAACCACTCGTAAGTCTGGCCGGTAACAATAGGAGCAGTCAATGTAACAGGGCCGCTTACTGGCGCGCACAGGTCTTTGGAAGGTGAGATAGAGAAGCTTGCCTTTGGCTTTGCAACCTGGATAACTGCCACGGTATTGGACACGCAGGTACATCCATTGGTGTTAGTCACAATTACATGGTAGTTGCCCACTACAGTTGTAGTATAGGTGCTCGCATTATTCACCCCAGGTGCCGGCACAAACACATTGGCATTGTTCTGTATTTCCCACGAATAGCCATATGGACCTGACGGGCCGGTAAGCGTAGCAGAACTTCCAGGACAGAGGTAGCCGGGCTGTATAGTACAGCTGCTTATTCCCGTCAATACTGTAAAGGAAGTAGAAGCGGTACAAGTGTTACCTAACGCATCCAATACACTAAGCGTGACCGTATAAGGGCCGGGCGTATTATAGGCATGAAGAATAGGAGAGGTATATCCGGTAAAGCCGTCGCCAAAGTTCCAGTTATAGGTAAGGAAGCCACCGGGAGAGGAAGCGAAGTTGACCGGCGTGCCCGTGCAGACAGGTGCATTATTCGTGATGGACAGCGGCGTATAGGTGAACGTCTGTGTTACTGTCTTACTGCAGGAGATCGTGCCCTTAGTCCATGTGACAGTTAGCGATACTGTGTAGGTGCCGCCGCTAGTGTAGCAATGGGGGGTCGGGGTTGTTGGATCTTTCAGAGTAGAGGTAGTCGCGTCACCAAAATCCCACGCATAGCTCACAGTACCTGTGTTATCAAATACGATGGTTGTATTGTTGACGTTCAGGCAGCCATTGCAGCCAAGCGTATAAGTGAAGCCCGGAGTAATCGGTACCACAGCCTGGGCAGCTGCGCAGTTCCCCGTGCAGTTCGTGGGGTTAGGAGATGGAGGTCCTACACAGAATGTGACACAATAAATACCTCCATTTGCGTAAGTATGCGTGATAGGGACGCCTGAAGCTCCAGGTGCTGTAGAACCATCACCAAAGTCCCAGGTTATGGTAGCGCCATTGGGGTTAGGCGTTGTGCCAACGAAGTAGTACTGGTTGCACGTAACCTGCGAGTCCTTTGTAATAAGCGGATGGTTTACATCCGGGCAGCAGACTTTCTTCACTGTGAAGTTCAGGCACTTTTGACAGTTACCATACTTGACAACCACGCAGTAATTGCCATTCGATGGTGCGGTGAAGCTGTTGGAGTTGCTGGCTGTAGTGGTAGTCTGTAGTATAGGGCCAAGCGATGTGCAGGTGCCGCTGTGCCACTCATAAGTGAATGTTCCCGATACCGGCTTTATTACCACCACGCCCAGCTGCTCATTAGTGCTAAGACCATTACAGAAGCCCACGCCACAGGTTAGAGGTATGATGGCAAAGGGGTCAGGAATGGTATAGCTTGCTGTAGATGTGCACCCGCCTGCAGTAGCCGTTACGGTATAAGTTCCAGGGGTTGTTATGCCGCTGATCGTTTGCGTTGTTGCGTTGCCGGGTGTCCATAGCCAGCTTGTGCCGCCATTAGCTGTGAGTGACATACCAGCCCCTGTGCAAACATCAACACCTGAAGGGGTGATTGTGGCCAGGAACTTAGGATATATCGTTATCCCGCCCAATGGCGTAGCAGACCCGCAAGTGGTGGTTGCGTTAACTGTAGCTGTCCATGGTCCTGCGCCGCCCTGCCCATGCCACATGATGGTAACAGAAGTAGTACCCTGGCCGGAAATGATAGTGCCTAGACTTGAAGGCGTAATGCTCCACGTCACATTTGTGCCGGACGGAATATTGCCTCCTGATAAAGTATATGTCCCTGTGCCATCAACGCACACACTCGTAGGTCCTGATACTGCGCCCACAGTAGCTGCATTAACGGTGATGGTACCGGCGGCAATAATGCAGAAAGGCGAAGTGCTCTGCTTTAAGACCACGGTTATTGTTCCTGGTAGGCTACCCCAGGTAACATACACACTATCGCCCGTAGTGTTAGGTAACGCTCCTGGCTCAAAACCACCATTGCTAATACTCCAATAATAGTAATAGCCAAGAGGCGCCGGTGTACTCATATAGTACGTATACTGGCTGCCAGTGCATGCTGTTAGAGGGCCCTGGATGGTCCCTGGCACCGGTACAGGCACTACTGTTACATTAGTAGATGCAGTGGTATTGCAAAAAGCTCCGGAAGTATTCGTTGCGGTTATTACGAAGTTTCCAGCATTGTTGAATGCCAC
>JADMIO011701159.1_pt1 | contig 13007 bp, 4 predicted proteins | sample 8958161 | NCBI WGS metagenome assembly JADMIO01 (sample SAMN16585339, study PRJNA669376) | soil metagenome | isolation source: Crop rotation soil | place: USA: Cullars Rotation, Alabama | collected 2011 | reverse complement strand
CGTTAGTTCCTGCCAGTGTTGCTCCACTATCAATCTGCACATTGTTGTAGGTGCTGCTGCTGGTGAATGTTCCCGCCTGTACACGTAACAATGCTTGAACGGTGAGGCCAGCGAAACCCGTTACTCCAGCGGTGTTGTTTGATGTCAGGTTGAAGTAGGTAGTGAAACCCGAAGGCAGCGTCTGTGCACTCGATCCGTTATACGAAACAGTACTGCCCGTGATCGTGTAAGAGTTTGTCCCAGGCGTGAAGACAGAAGCGATACCGATGATGCCGCTGTTTGCCAGCGTGCGCGCTCCGGAGTTGCTACTAGTCAGATTGAAGTAGTTGAAAGCCGGGATGGTTTGACTGCCGCTACCGTTGAAGTTAACGGTGTTATTGGTATTGACGTAGTTGCCGCTCGTGAAAGTAGCTATTGGGTTAAAGATTCCGGCAACTCCTATTGTTCCTCCATTGGCGAGCGTCACGCTGTTGGTTGTTCGAGCGCCGCTGATGGTTAGGTTGTTGTAGTTGAATGCCGGTACCGTTTGTGCACCAGTGCCGTTGAAGTCGACGGTGCTACCGGTGATGGTGTGACCGGTTGCTGAGCCGGTTGTGAACGCTCCAGATATACCGATTGTGCCTGTCGATTCCAGCACCTTGTTGAAGTTACTGAAGGTCAGGTTGCCATAATTGAAGGGCCTCACATTCTGGCCGTCTGAAGATTGGTTGTAGTTGACGGTTCCAGCGGCGTTGCTCGTAATGCTACCGGAGCCCACAGAGCTGCCATTGTTGATTACGAGTGTCTGGTTACCTACACCCAAAGCTCCGGAAGTCAATGTAAGCAAGCCATTAACTGTCGACGTCCCCGCCGCAAGGTTAACTCCGCTGCTATTGTTAATTTTTAGTGGTCCATAAGTGATTGGGCTTAAAACTTGTGCAGCCGACCCGATGTATTCCACCGTCAGGTTGGTCAACGTCTTGTTTGTGATGGTGTACTGCGATGAGAAATCCGCAGTCGCCGCGGTGCGAGTAACGCGCGCAGTCCCGTTGCCAGTTAGCGTTCCGCTTCCACTGATAACGGCGCCCGCAACGGGAGCAAATATCGCGTTCGCGCCGTTGACGTTGAGAGTGCCGTTAACCGCAAAACTGTTGTTAAGAGTTAGGGGTTGCGTGACGTTCGAATCCGTTAGGCTAAAGAAAGTGATCGCTGTACCGTTTGTAATACTTTGAGAACCGGTACCGTTGAAGTTGAACGTACCTGTTCCGGCGTTGAGTGCGGTTGCAGGTGCCCCTCCGGCATTCAAGACAAAGTTCCCCTGGATATTAACTGTGCCGGTGTTGCCGTTGAACGTGCCGCCGACAACTGGTCCAGGACCAATCGTCAGGTTTCCACTCACGTTCATCGTGCTGTTGTTCATGTTGAAGGTGCCGCCGGTGACTACTACGTTTGTAGGAGCCAGAGTGCTACCTGCGTTGTTGGTCCAGGTACCGCCGGTGTTTACTTCGATATCGCCACCGATGGTTGTGTTTGTTCCATCGACGTTAACGGTGGCTGATGTAGACACACTGCTCCCGCCATTCGTTGCAGTGTTTCCGGTAAAGGTGATACTTGGAGTCGTACCATTCAAGAGCAAGCTGGCGCCGCCAACGAAAATGCCACCACCCCGGTTAGCCGACGAGTTATTTGTGAAACTAGTCGTGGCTACAGTGGTTGCGAGAGTCTCAACGATGATCCCGCCACCGTTTCCTGTACTCAGAACCTGATTATTTGAAAAAGTTGACGTTCCGATACTTGCGGACCCAGTGCCAATTCCACCTGGTGCGGCGAAAGCAAATACGAGCAGGTCCGCTCCACCACCGCCCGCTGAGGGTGACGAGGCTGTGTTGCGACTGATAGTAGTTCCGCTAACCGTGAGTATGCCTGTCGAAGCTGTGTGTTGTGGTGCAGAGGGAGTAAACATCACGCCGCCGCCGCTACCGGCCTGGGAATTTGCGGTGGTAGTACTTGACCGATCGGCATAAGTGCCCGGGGCAGATGTACCGCCAATCGTGCTATTGGTGATGTTTAAATCACCGCCAGTCCACTGGATTCCGCCGCCGCCGATGTTGCCGCTTCCAAGTACGGTCACCTGGTTATTAGCAAGGACGACATTCGTGAGTGTAAGGACGTTGCCTTTTTCACCGCCGATGATGCCGCCGCCGCCAATTGATGAGCCGGTTCCGGCTGAGGTACCGTCGCGACCACCCACCATCGTAAATCCTGAGAAGTTGTAAACCAGGTTTAGTGTGAATGGCTCATTCATACACATCACGCGGTCGCCGTCGCTGGCTGGTCCAGTTCCGGTTTGTCGAATGATTGTGGTGGCAGCACCCGCGCCCGTGATCGACATGGTCTGATTCGCGCCAAGGTCACCTTGTGCGTTGCCATCGCAACCGTTCGCGCCTGTGCCGTTGGAGCTTAGGATGTAGGTGCCTGCGGGAAGACTGATCGTGGTGTTGTTGTTGGCACCATTGTTTGCGAATTGGAGTGCGCCACGGAGACTACAGTCACTGCCCGCTGCAGTGCATGCGGAGACTGCTGCCAATCCGGCGCCGACAGGATCGTCGGTTCGATCAACGGTAATGGTGGTGTTGGGTGCATTTGGAAGAAAGATTGGCCCATCACCACTTCCACCCCCACCCCCCGCCTTCGCGAGCATTACTACGTCGGTTGTGCCATTAATCTTTCTCGGAAGCACCAATGCCGCTACCGGTGTGCTATCGACATCCAAAGTTACTTTTGCTGTGTCGTCCCCAACTAAGAGTGACTGATCAGGAATCGGATCATTCTTTCGCAGTGGACGCAGGATTTCGAGTTTCGACTGTGCTTGCCCAACTAACGTAATTTCATCCAGTTCGCGATAAGCCAGATTCGTTCGCAACAAAGGCCTGGGTAAGTCAGAACTCAAATTGCTTCCGAGGATCTGCCTGGATTCTTTCCAGCCCGCAGCCTGTGCGGATTTCCAACTGGGAGTCGACTCGATATCCACCTTAGAGGCTTTTTGGATCTTGAGATTGCCTCTAGTTCGTTGAGCGGATTCCGAATCACTAAATGCACGAGTGTCTAGTTTCCCGTTTTGAACTATATGAACCGTACCGTCATAAGAAAGGGCGGCGATTTCGGTTCGACCCTGGCGGTCCCACGTAAATTCTCCGAGAGCTAATCCGCGTACTTCTGGTCCAACATTGATTCGCTCTACGCGCGACTCCGGTGCGACCAGTTCTTTGCGACCCCATCCATGTACGACAAGTACATCACCACCTGAAGCAACTGCGACATCTGTAAATGGATCGTCGTCTAATCCGCCAAACTCAATCGCACTCGCCGGTGCACTCAGTTGGTACTGAGCCGCCGCGTTCTCAAACCCACTTGCTCCATCATCAAAAATCATTAAAGAATTACCACCAGGTCCGTTAACGCCGACCGCCAGATCAGTGATGCCGTCCGCCGCTCGAAATTCGCCGGCAGCCAATGCTGTTACTGATCCGGGCAAGTTGATCTGTCGTGGTTCTCCCAGTTTGCCTGCGCCATTTCCTTCCATTAAATAAAGAGGGCTACCCTTCGCGGCAAAAACAACATCTTTACCTTTCCCGTTCGTAAAATTTCCTGTTACCAAAAAATCTGGCGTTACTGGAAGGGAATAAACATCAGCGCCCGGGAGCATGGAATCCGGGTTGTAGCCTTGTTGTATTCGAGCGAAAACTGCGTCGTTAGTTGGAGCGAACGCATCCGGGTTTCCCGACTGAACGGCGAGTATGCCGCCGCCATTGAACGCATAGCTGACGAGCAAATCCGGTGTCCCATTGTGATCAAGATCAGTTGAAGCCAGTGCTCGACCTTCCGCGAGGCCACTTTGCAAAGCTGCTACTGCCGCCTGATCTCCTCGGTACGTGATCGTCATTCCGCGTCCGTCCTGAAGATTTAGAAAAGGCTTACCGCGACCAGCGGCGTGCACCGCAATGTGATCGTCCGCTCGTTTAGTAAATGAGACGGATGAATCTGCCTTACTAAACTTTGCGGAGTCTTCAGATTTGACTCGGACGTATAGAGCGAGGGGTACTGCGGCGACTATAAAAAAAAGAACCAGCAACTTCGTAGCGGCTCTCATAGTGATTCGGGAAGATAAACTCTGGGAATGGCGAGACTGATTTTTGAAGGGACGCATAGTAGCTCTCCTGGGAGTAGCGCGGAACATTACTGGTTTATGAAACAAATACGGTTAACTTCGGAGGCTGAAGGATCAGGCTTCGGAAGTAGAGAACACGAGGAACCGGTTTGGGGCGATACCTTACTTGGCTATCGCACTGGCGTCAAGGCAAATTCCTGTAACTGAGCATGGCAGGAAAGTGCTATGAACAAAGAGGTTGATCCGTTTAGCAGAGTGACTTGTACGTGAGGGTTTCTGAACCTGAAAACCCACTAGATTTGCTGCTAAATTCGTCCTAAATCCCCAATCTGATTCCTTGATCATAGGAACGAATTTTCAGCGCCTTTCAGGTCATCCTTCAGAGATTTCTTTTCCAGAAATCCAGCATCAATCCATAGAGGTGCAGTTGAGCCGCCGGATCGTCGATACCGTGTTTGCGCATCGGATAGGCCATCATTTCAAATTTTTTCCCCGCTCGAATTAGCGCATCGATAAATGCCATCTCGTTATATGGATGTACGTTGTCGTCGTAACTCCCAAACACGATTAATGCGTGGCCATGTAGATCCTTTGCACGAGGAATCAGCGACGCTTGTTCATATCCTTCCGGATTCTCTTGTGGCGTGCGCATTGGTCCCTCGGTCCACTTTGAATCGTAGAATCGCCAGTCAATAACAGCAGCGACTGCGATACCCGCTTTGAACTCTTTCGATCGCGTCATCAAGTTCAGAGTCATCCATCCACCGTTACTCCAGCCCCACAGCCCAAGACGATCGGGATCAACCCACGACTGCTTCTTTAGCCAACGTGCGGCAGCAATAAAATCAGGCGCCTCAGCTTCACCCAAACGTTTGACGACAAGGTTCTCCAACTTCTTACTAATCCCAGTGGATGATCGATTATCAACTTTCACCACGACGTAGCCGGCGTCAGTCAACATTTGGTTCCACATCATGTCACCCTGCCACGTATTTAAAACTTGAGGTGCTGAAGCCCCGCCATAGCAGAACATGATCACCGGGTACTTCTGATCGGGTCGGAAGTTTCGCGGCTTCATTATCTGTGCAGGCATTGAAAACTGATCGTCAGCGGGGATTGTTGTCAGCTCGGCATATTGAACGTCGTAAGGTGCGAGCAGTTCGGGACGTGGAAGAGCGAGTGTTTGCACAGTTGAGCCATCATTGTTGTGAATGCGTAACGCTGGCAGTGTGCGGATGTCTGAATAGCGATCGAGGAAGTACCGAGCGTCTGGTGACATCGAGATCCGATGTGTGCCTTTCTCTTTAGATATGCGAGTGAAGCCCGATCCATCAGAGTGCACTCGATAGAGGTGGCGTTCAATCGAGGATTGCTCGAGTGCAGTGAAGTAGATCCAATCATTCTTTTCATCGACACCTACGATCGCCTGGCGAACCCAGAACGCAATTCCACCTGCGCTAGCCAACGCCCATTCACCTTTAGTTACCTGGTTCACCAAAGTTCCGTCGAGACGATAACGATAGATGTGCATGTAACCGTCGCGCTCTGACGGCCAGAGGAAATGTTTGCCGTCAGCGGAGAAGTAAAGATCGTCCGTCATGTTCACCCAACCCGGATCCGTTTCGGTGAGTATGCGATTGGAGGAACCTGACGTTCGTTCGGTGAAGTAAAGCGACATCTGAGTTTGGAGTCGAGGCATCGTCTCGAAACTCAAACGACGTCCATCAGGTAACCACTTCGCACGGACGATGTACTCGAATGGCTCCTTTATCTGAACCCAGGTTGTGTTTTGCGATTTGAGTTCGGCGATTCCCAGGCGCACTTGTGGATTGGGACCGCCAGCTCTTGCATATCGCTGCTTGATAACTCGAGGAGGGAAGGGAGCAATATCAGTGAAGTATGAAATTTCGACTTTCGATTCGTCTGATTGCAGATAGGCGATTGCCTCGGAGTCGGGTGACCACCAGTAACCGATATCACGACGTCCGAACACTTCTTCCCAGTACACCCAGGAGAGTGTGCCGTTCAGTATTGTGTCTGTGCCGTCGCGAGTGATTCGCGTTTCACGATTTGTATCAAGGTCGAAGAAGTAAAGATCGTGATCTCTGACGTAAGCGACACGGCGACCGTTCGGAGAGAAGCTGGCGGATGTTTCTTCGGACTGAGTTGAAGTTAGTCTTCGAAACTTTGAGTCAGCAAGTTCGAGTATGAAAACGTCGCCTTTGAAGATGTAGACTGCGCGCCGACCAAGGCCATCAAATGCAATGGGCCATGGCAAAGTTTCTGAGTCGACTTCGGCAACATTTTTTAGTTCTACGAGAGCTTCAGAAGAGTCGACAATGGCAGTGCGTTGACGCGTTCCAGGATTCAACTTCTCGAAAGTTCGTTCACGGGCTGGGCGTCGATTGTCGAGAATGATGAGTGAGTCATCATCGAGCCACACGGTTTGTGGAACACTCGCGAGTGCGCGACCTTCGGCACCAAAGGTCCATTCGAGAGTTAAAGGGCGCCTTTCAGTTTGTGCAGTTATTGCCGACGCGCATGCAGTCAACAACAGAATGGTCCAAAGCAGTTTAGTCATTAGCGATGATGAGTTGATGATGGCTTTTACCCCCTAATCCGGCTCAGCTTCATGAATCCATCTTAGTTCGTGAGGGTTTGTGGATCATGGTTTTAGAAGCAACGATCCACGAACGCACACGAAACTCACGTTCAAACTTAAGACCAATTCTTAAATTGCCAGCCCTTCAGTCGAACTTCATGCGGTGCATTAGATCCTTGAACTTTGGATCGTCACGCAAGGCATTGACGCTCGGATCAATTTTGGAAAATCGCAGTTGGAACTCGCGGATCTCATACGCCGCTTCTAGTTCAGCAAAGGCCTTCTCTTTCTCACCCAACTCCAGAAAGAAGATCGCCATTGTGTACGGAGAGATACCGGCTGGCTGCTTAGTCGTCATCTCTCGCAGAAAGCCTTGCCAACCACCCGAAGCAAAACTCGAACGTACCATCGCTGCCGTCTCCGGCCGATTGAACAACTCATGAAACCGGGCGTACGACTCGACGCTTTCAGCATGCTTGCCCATCAAACGGTAAACATTGGAAAGCGCAAAGTGAGTTGTAGGAAACGATGGGTCGAGATCGGCAGTTTTTTTCAGTTGGGCCAATCCTTCGTCGTAGCGGCCCAGGTACGACAGGCATTCACCGTACAGTCGATTCACAACGGTGGAAAACGGCTCGAGCTCCAGCGCACGACGAACTTCTGCAAGTCCTTCGTCGGGTCGACCGGTGCGCGCCAGCATCACACCCAGGTTGTGATGGGCTGTTGAGTAATTCGGATCGAGTTCGATAGCTCGTTTGTACTCTCGCTCAGCTCCTTCGTAGTTGAAGTCTGCGATCGCAAAAATAAAGCCCATTGCGTTATGCGATTCAGCGACCTTGTCGTCGAGTGACAGAGCCTGGAGCGCAGCTTCTCTTGCCTTACTCAACGCTAACGGCGGTTCCATTCCACCGTAGTAGGCGAGTAATCCGTACGCATCGGAGAGTCCGGCGTAACCGAGAGCGTAGTTTGGATCTTTCTGGATCGCGAGCTGATAGAACTCTGTGGCTTTTTGCAGCGCCTGCGGTGTCCTCTTGTTCGCGAAGAAGCGACCCTGCAGATAAAGCTGATAGGCTTCGGGGTTCTGGGTGAAGCTTCTTGCGACCTTCTGTTCTTCAGCGCCCGACAGTTTCGGCTTCAGCTTGGAAGCCACCTCTCTGCCGACTGTAGTTTGGAGTGTGAGCAGATCGTTTTGCTTACGAGTGTATTGTTCACCCCAAAGTTGGTTGCCAGTTCGCGTATCAACAAGCGAAAGATAGAGTGTCAATTCATCACCGCGTTGGACCACTCGACCATTAACGATCGCTTGCACATTCAATTCGTTGCCGACAGTTTGCGGATCTACTTCCTTGTCTTTGTAGCGAAACACAGAACTGCGAGCCTTAACTGACACGTCGGGTAACTGTGATAGCGAGTTGATGAGAGTTTCTGTCATCCCATCCGAAAGGTAATCAACATCTGCGTTGTTGCCGACGTTAATAAAAGGCATCACTGCAAGCGATCGAATCGTGGTTCTCTTATTTCGTGAGTAAAAGAAGTAGGCGGTAACCGCGAGTGCAACTGCGACAACTCCTATAACTAAGGGAATTAGTATGCGTTTCGAACTCTTCGTTTTCTTGACGTCGTGTGTCGCACCTTGAACTGGTTGTCGGGGTAAGACAGTTGTTGGACCAGTTGTACGAGCGAACTCTGGAACTGTTTGGTGAGGGGGCAGGATCGTTGTCGCGCCGTCACCTGCGACAGACGCCGAGTCGAACCGCATAGTGCCGGCGTCAACGTCAACAGCACCCGAGTTCTTAACTAAAGCGGTTCCATCAACTCTACAGAACACAAGTGCGTCGTCAGTTTCGACACGATTACATTGGGGGCAATGTTTCATTTGTTAATGTCCGATATGCTTTTGGCTTGTCGTCTTACACTACTGGAACTTCTATTCAAAGATGCTATGAAGAGTTGGGATTTCCTTGACCGGCCGACAAGCTAAAGCATATCGGACACACCACCAACTACTTTTTCAATGCTGCAGTCCAATTCAAGATTATTTTGGGCGGAGAAGATTTGGATTCTCCAATTAAAGTACCAATTAGAAATCGTTGACCGTCGGCCGTGACGTCGAATTCGTGAAAAACACTCAACGCAGCCATAGCCAGCATACGAGTTTTGAACAGGGCTTTCGGCGGAGCGGTTACCTGAAACTCGCCAGCGGTCGGACTGATCCCCACAGCCATCATCATTCCATCGGGAGCAACGTAAAAAAGTTCTTTGCCGTTCCCGCTCCACACTGGACACAATCCGCCACCTGACGAGATTCGCTTTCTGTCTGTTCCCAACTTTCCTTCAGCATTGAACGACTGAACGTAAACCTCATACGTGCCGGTTTCGTCTGATAAATAAGCAAGCCACTTTCCGTCGGGTGATAATTCGGCGCCAAGTTCGTCGGCAGGTGTTTCCAGGATCGAAAAACCTTTGCTGCCCTCACCGAGTGGCAACACCCAGACGTCGCTTCGTGTCTTTACGCCACGATGCATATAGACGAGGAATTTTCGATCTGGCGAAACTGATTTTGAAAAGACGGCTCCCTCTAGCACTAAGACTGGATCACCTACACCTGTTGCAGCACGTTCCCAAATTCCTCCCTTGGGTCCGAAGTTTCCACTGATAAAAACCCTTGTCCCATCAGGAGACCACGTGGGAAATTGGTTGCCACCGAGTTTGATTGCGTTTTCGCCATTCAGGTCACTTACCCAAATACCATCTCGCTTAAAAGTTAGTCGCTTGCCGTCAGGTGATAAGTGCGGCTCTTGCCCAGCAGGTGCGGAGTCAGGTTTTCCGATCGCATCGATCTGCTTTCCATTACGATCAAACCATACGAGTTGATGCTCACGTTCCCACCCGCTGTGAAATAACAGCGTGCCGTTATCTGAGACAGAGAATCTTACCTGTCCGGTCACGTTGGCGTCAGTTGGAATAGAAGTAGACTCAGCCTCTCCACTCAACTGAAGTGTCTGAACATCGAATGCCTGGGCCACCAATACCTGGTTACGCACATAGAGCAAACGCCCATTCGCGTAAACACCGAGAGCACTGTCTGACACAATCTGCTTTACTTCACGAGATTGGATTGAGCCTGACCAAAGTCCTTTGCCAGTTCGCGCGAAAATAATGTGTTTCCCGTCCGGCAAGAATTTCGGGTGACGATGCATGCCTTCACCTGGATCCAGGAAAGTTACCTGTTGAGGTTCGCCACCATCGGCAGAAACTTGGAAGAGAGGTTGACCGTAGTCCGGTCCAAATACGATTACACCAGCCGCACCCCAAGTTCCTCCGGTCAGTCGTGCCGCGTCACAAAGCACCTTCGGTTTGCCGCCAGATATTTCTATTCGTTTCAGTTTTCCTTCTGCCCCGAAAGCAATCGACTTACTGTCAGGCGACCAAAACGGTTCGAGCGCAATATCAGTTGCAGGTAATAGTTGTGGCTCCCCTGAATTTAGATCCTGTAAATAAATCGAGGTCTTACCTTCAGGCGAGTAAGCGGTGAAAGCGATCTTCTGCCCGTCCGGTGAAATGACTGCGTAATCGTACTTATTGTCGTTGAAGTGAAGACTCGGCGGTGGCGCAAAAGAAAGCCAGGTAGCGCGCCCTGATGTTGCAGGTCGATTGAAGTAGGGAATTGCCAACGCAACTGCTGCGACTATCGCCAACACTCCGACTGCAATCCACGGTAATCGTTCACGCCAAACTTTTGAGTCTCTTTTTTCTATGACCAAGAGGGGCGTGTGGTCGGTGAGAGTTTTGCCAGACGAGCTCGAAGGTGACTGAAGCGACTCTAACGCGAAGCCAAGATCGTAGGCAGAGTGAAAACGTCGCTCCGGTTTCTTTTCGAGACAGCGATTGACGATACGTTCGAGTGCTGGATTGATATTCGGATTCGACGCACTTAACTCCTCGGGCTCTTCTTTGAGGATCGCGGTCATCGTCTCGGCTACGGTGTCGCGCCGAAACGCACGCCGGCCCGTGATCATCTCGTACAGGATCGCGCCAAAGGAAAAAATATCTGAACGGTAATCTGCTTTCTCGCCACGTACTTGTTCGGGCGACATGTAACCAACAGTCCCCATCACAACGCCGGGATTAGTAATCACCTTGCGAGTCTCATCCTCGGAGCCACTGCCGTCATTGCTAGCGCGCAGTTTCGCTAAGCCGAAGTCGAGAATCTTGACGCGATCATCATTGGTGATGAAAAGATTCTCGGGTTTGAGATCGCGGTGGACTATTCCTTTCTCGTGTGCGGCCGAGAGTCCACTGACAATTTGTTGTGCGTAGTCGATCGTCTTGCGAAGTGGAATGGCCCCCGCTTCCAAGCGATCACGGAGCTCCTCGCCCTCGAGAAGTTCGGAGACGATGAAAGGGGAGCCGTTGTTGGTGCCGATATCGTAGACGGTGAGAATGTTTGGATGATTTAGTGCGGAAGTGGCGCGTGCTTCTAGTTCGAAACGCTCCAGACGATCTTGATCGGTTGAAACTTTCGCGGGTAGAAGTTTAATGGCGACTTCCCGATCGAGTCTGGAGTCGCGAGCACGATAAACCTCGCCCATTCCGCCCGCGCCGATCTTGGAAATGATCTTGTAGTGAGCGAGTGTCGTGTTGGGAGGGAGTGACATCGTTTAACTAGAGTTTGACTCTGGTTCACTTCTTCTCAGAGATCCAGTTCTGAATCACCAGGTACTGTAGGCTCTCAACGTTCTCTTGTTGTTTTGTAAAGAGAAATTTTTGTCCATCGAGCGATGGCGCAAAATTTACATTTCCAAAACTCACGGCGCCCAACGGAATTAGATCAAAGAGTGGCTTTGGTGCACTCACCTCAAAACCATTTACTGTCTTTACTTCAACTGCCACGAGTTTGTTTTCCGCCGTGACGAAGAAGATCTCTTTCCCATCGCGGCGCCAGGCGATTGCTCGCCCGCCGTTGTTGGATACCTGCCACCGACTGCCGGAGACTGGAAATGTTTGGACAAAGACTTCCGACCGGCCTTGATCCTGCGATGCGTACGCGACAAATTTTCCGTCGGGCGAAAAACGAGCTGCACTTTCATTGAAGGGAGTTTGGAGATAGACGTACGGCTTGCGGTCTCCTTCGGTTGGTAACACCCAGATATCATTTCCAGTTGTCGGATCAGTTCGGTTGTATAAAAGAAAGCGCCCATCCGGAGACCATGCATTGGGACTAATCGGCACGTCATCCTTCAACAGCAGTTCTTCTTCACCAACACCGCTCGATAGCTTTTGGTAGATCGCGGAGATACCCGCGTTTCGATTTGAGTTCCAGGCTATTCGGCTTCCATCGGGCGACCAGATTGGATACTGATCCTCACCTGGATCAAACGTTAATCTCGAACTCGCGTTTCGGGCGATGTCGATGACGTAGATATCCCTGGTTTTAGTTTGCGTGTCATATTTCGCGACGGCGATACGTTTACCGTCCGGCGAAATTTTTTGGTTACTGATCGAATTCATGTAGCGAGCGGTATCTCCCAGCGTCCCAAGCAAGTTTCCCGATCGATCGACCCACGCCAAAACTTGCGTGTCGAACTTCGTTCCTGACGCATCCAGGACCAGCGTGCCATCATTTGAAACCGAAAATAGTCCCCTCGCTAGATTGTTGCTGGTGACCTTTTCAGCGAGGGTAAAAGGTTCTCCAGAGAGCTTGAGCGAAGTTGCATCGAACGATTGGGCCACCAAGGCGCCTTCGCGCGAGTAGATTAAATTTCCACCGCCCGCGTTAGTGTAAACAGCGTGAGAGTCACTCTGGACCAAGCGAATCTTCTCACCGCCATCAATTGAACTAACGAATATTTCAGACACCGCGCCTTGTTGAGTGCCGGTTCGAACATAGAGAAAGTGACGATTATCCGGCAAAAAAATCGGATAACGATAGAGCCCGTCTGGATTTGGTTTGTCGCCACCAATGACAAGTTGCGAATCTCCTCCATTGGCCGATACACGAAAAATCTTTCCCGCCGAACTAAAAAGAATTACTCCATCTTGACTCCAGGTTCCGCCCGATCCCGAAGGGCCTTGAGGAAGCGAGCACAGCGTTTTTAAATTAGATCCCGAGACATCGATTCTCTTTAGTTGTCCCCCGCTTGGGTATGCGAGCGAGCGACTGTCGGGCGACCAGAAATGCGGATTGCTAACCGGCCCTGTGTTTGGAATTTGTGTTGCCGTTAAAGTGTTGAGCGGACGAATCCATAAACCGCTCGC
>JADMIO010839016.1_pt1 | contig 13008 bp, 9 predicted proteins | sample 8958161 | NCBI WGS metagenome assembly JADMIO01 (sample SAMN16585339, study PRJNA669376) | soil metagenome | isolation source: Crop rotation soil | place: USA: Cullars Rotation, Alabama | collected 2011 | reverse complement strand
CTTTCCCCCGAATGCGCTTCTGGAAGCCGCTGCCTCCGGGGTCCCCATCGTCAGCACAGACGTAGGTGGCATTCCGTATCTCGTCGAGCACCGTCGAAACGCCTGGCTGGTTCCTCCCGAGAATCCTGACGCGCTCGCAGCAGGAGTCGGACTCGTGCTGCGAGATGCGGTTCTGCGTGAAGAACTGCGCGCGAACGGCCTCGCCCTTGCCCGATCCTGCAGTTGGCCTGCGGTGCGGCCGCAGTGGCTCGAGATGTACGGCCGGGCCTTGCGCCGTCGCGGAGGCTGCGATCGCGGTGCCGCCATCCCCACAGAAAAATAAGATGTACACGCGGGTCGCAAGCGGTGTCCTGTTCCCCTTCCACGAGTGGCTGAAAGGGCACGAGAGCGTTTCGTTGCGCAAGGAGCTCGAGCGGACGCAGTGGATGCATCCGGGCGAGCTGGAGCGTTCGCAGCTTTTGCACCTCAAGCAATTTCTCGCCAATGCGGGAGCTCGCGTTCCCTATTACCGTCGGCTGTTTGATTGCTCGGGCTTTGATCCGCGCGAGCTGTCCTGCATGGAGGATCTCTGCCGCATTCCGTTCCTGACGAAGCGTCTCATCCGGGACAATACGCAGGAGCTTCGATCCGAGCGCGCCGGCCGCCTCATCCGGTTCAACACCGGCGGCTCGACTGGCGAGCCGCTCGTGTTCTATCTCGGTCGTGACCGCCTGTCGCATGATGTCGCCGCCAAGTGGCGAGCGACGCGGTGGTGGGGAGTCGATATCGGCGATCCAGAGATCGTCCTGTGGGGCTCGCCGATCGAGCTCGGCGCTCAGGATCGAGTGAGGGCCTTACGGGACCGGGTACTGCGCTCTCGGCTACTTCCCGCCTTCGAGATGTCGCCGCGGCAGATGAGCGAGTACCTCGAAGTGATTCGGAGCTTCAAGCCGCGGATGCTTTTCGGGTATGCATCAGCCCTCGCGCGGCTTGCCCGGCACGCAGAATCGGTCGGCGTTCCCCTTGGGGGTGTAGGGATCCGCGTCGTCTTCACGACGGGAGAGACCCTCTATCCGGATCAGCGTCGGATCATCGAGGAGGTGTTCGGCGCACCAGTCGCGAACGGCTATGGCTCCCGCGACGCCGGCTTCATTGCCCACGAGTGCCCCTCGCACGGACTACATCTCTCCGCGGAGCATGTGATTGTCGAGCTCGTCGACGAGGGGGGCGCGCGTGTCCCCCTAGGCGTTGCGGGAGAGGTGGTCGTGACGCATCTCGGCACGTCGGAGTTCCCGTTTATTCGCTATCGCACCGGCGACATGGCCGTACTCGATCAGCGGACCTGCTCATGCGGGAGGGGCCTGCCGCTCCTCCAAACGGTTCATGGACGCTCGACCGACTTTATCCGCACCGCTGCGGGCGGAGCCATGCACGCGCTTGCGTTGATCTACGAAGTACGGAACAGGGCAGGGGTTCAGGAGTTCAAGTTCGTGCAGGGAGAGGACTTCTCCGTCGAGCTGCAGATCGTGGCCGGGCCCGAGCTTACGCCGCAGGTGGAGCACGAGATTCTGGATCGCCTGCAGCGGCGACTGGGCGAGGCGACACGGGTCAATATTACGCGGGTCGAGGAGATTCGCCCCGAGCCGTCCGGCAAGCACCGCTACGTCGTGAGTCACGCCCGATGAAGCAGCTGTCTCCTTGGACTGCCGCGTTCCTCAAGCGCTTGGCCACCCTGGTGGCCGGCTACGGGGGGGATTCGCTGCTCGTTCTGGTATTCCATCGCGTATTGCCGGAGCCGGATCCTCTTCTCAACGAAGATCCCGATGTCGCGGACTTCGCGGCACAAATGGACGTCGTTCGCGCGACGTGCACCGTGCTCCCGCTCGCCGAAGCCATCGAGCGGCTGTATAAGCGCAGTCTCCCTCCGAACGCCGCCTGCATTACCTTCGACGACGGCTATGCCAACAATCTGACCTATGCAGCGCCGGTTCTGGTGGAAAAGGGCCTTCCAGCGACGGTCTTCGTCACCACCGGCTTTCTCGAGGGAGGCCGAATGTGGAACGACACGGTTATCGAGTCGGTCCGCAGGGCGCGAGGTGAGCTCGATCTGAACTCGATCGGACTCGGGCGGTTCCAGCTCCAGGACGTGGCGGCCCGACGCAACGCCTCTCAGAGCCTGAGGAGAAAGCTGAAATACCTCGATCCCGAGGAGCGCGGACAAAAGACCTTGCAGATCGCGGAGATCGTGGGTCGCGAACTGCCGGAAGGCCTGATGCTCTCCGCATCTCAAGTGAAGCAGCTCGTGCAAAAGGGTATCGACGTAGGCGCGCATACTGTGTCACACCCGATCCTTGCGCGCGTGGATGACGCCATGGCTCGTAGCGAGATTTTCGCTAGCAAGGCGACGCTCGAGGCCGTCACCGGCACGCGTGTCGAGCTTTTCGCGTATCCAAACGGGCAGCCGCAGCGAGACTACGCACGCAGACACGTCGATATGGTGCGCGAGGCTGGCTTCACCGCCGCGGTATCCAGCGCTTGGGGTGCGTGCCACGCCGGCTCGGATCGTTTCCAGCTGCCGAGGATGAAGCCTTGGGAGACTTCGCGCGTAGGTTTTGTCGGAAGACTGATCTACACGCGGCGAGCGAAGCGGGAGGAGACTGCATAACTGCATAGCCGCTGACATGCGATCTCGCGGGCCGAAGCGGACTCCCGGTCACGAACGCTCAACGAAGTCCAGGATGCACTTTACGGTTTCTGGAGCGTGCAGAGAATCCAGCCCCGAAGCCAGTGGAGCCGTCGCCAAGATGCAATCAGCTTTTCGTATGCGGTCGCGGCCAGGAAGAGAGCGCCGTTGAACATGAAATAGCACGGATACTGTCCGAGATACTCGAATCGCTCGACCCGCAGGCCCGCGCAATCCGCAGACCTCAGGATCGCGCGGCGCGTGTTCGATTTATATGCGACCGGGAAGACATCATTCTCCTTGCGACCTTCGGTATGAGCCACGATCCAGGGATGGAATCGGTTGGGCACGACCGCAGCGATCAGCGATGCGTAATCCCAGAGATTTGCGGTCAGGAAAATGAAATGGCCGCCCGGCCGCAGTATGCGTGCGAATTCAGAATAAACGGCAATGGGGTCCGTCACGTGCTCCACGACGCTGCGGGCCATGATTAGATCGACCGAAGCGCTTTGTAAGCCGGTGGTCGCGAGATCGGCTTTGTACAGCTCGAGTCCCGGAATGGGGGCCGTGAAGTCGATTGCATCAATTCCGATGAGCCGGGCCGCTTGATCGCGATACTTTGCGAGGACGGGCGCCGTACGGCCGCAGCCTGCGTCGAGCAGCGTCGCGGTCGGCTTCAGGAGTCGCTCGACTTCACGCTCGAAGCGTTTGTACGGATGTTCGTCTCTACCGAAGTATTTGACTCGGAGCCGCTCCGCAAGAGCAGTCATATCGCTTCGCGAATAACAGGGATTGCCGTCTGGCGATAAAGGCCGACTCGGATGCCGCTTCGCGCTTCCGTGAATCGGGCGCCATATCATCGAGTTCCTCGGGCGCCGAAGCAGCATGTACTCGCAGTAGCTGACCATAAGCAAGGAGTAAGCTCACGAACCACACCCTCACCTCCAGTACGGGAAATTGGGAAAAGATGTCACCTATCGTAATCGCGACCATCACCCCGGCGACCGCAGGGAAGAAAGTCGCGGGTAACCCGCTCATGCTCCGCGCTTGTGGCGCAAGGTTCTTGAGTTGTTTATATGTCCAGAGAAGCAACGCAATGTACAGAGTGGCACCAGGGACTCCATGATCGACTAGCATAGTCATAAAGGTGTTGTGCGATGCGCGCACTCCGGACCGGGCGAGATACTCCTGCGGCACGAAATGTGGGCTAAGGACTTCGGTGCAAGCGTGGCCGCAACCAAAGGGGTGTTCTTGAAATATCTGCCATTGGGCCTTCGCGACTTCCACCCTTGCATGTCCGGTATCGACGTCCTGGACCGCAGCGCCCGCATACGCAAGCGTATGCACCCGGTCCCAGAAGCCCGAGTTGGTAAGGGCGAAAAAACCCATGCCCGCGAGGAGCGATGCCGCAATAACCTGCTTGCGAAACAACTTGGGTGTGAAAATGATGAAAACAATGCCGGCACCGAGAAGCGCGAGAAATCCCTCACGGCTCTCTGTCGCGATCACTCCGTTTGCAATCAGGCCCATTGCCGGGATTAGCGCTGCCTTGGCACCCCAGCCACCGGAAAGAAAAAGTGCCCCCGCCGCGACGAATCCTGTCACCAGCTGCAGCGCCCCAGTGTTGGCATCTCCGACACTGCTGAGCCCGAAGCCCTCAAAGCGACCACCACTGTAGAATTCATGAGCAATCCATCCCATGTAGACACAGCCCAGCACGTGTGCCCATAGGACCAGTCGGAAATTCTTCCAGGAGTTGACGCAAGCACAGATCATGATGCTCACGACGAGGAACTTGCCCCAGATCGTCAGGAGTTGTTCCTGCGCATCCGTGTCCAGGGCCCACTGTAGTTGGACGATACCCCACAGAATGAGTACCAAAAATCCCCATAATGCGCCGCTGCGGAACAGGGCCGGAGACACGAAGCGGCGTCGATATAGCAACATTGCGGTAAGAGTGATTGCCGCGGGTATGAGCTCCCAGCGCACGCCTTGCGTTGTAGCCTGACCCCACCACTGGCCGGCGGGGTCGACATACAGCGTGCCAATGTAGGTCAGCAGACCGTAGACAGGGTTGCGAACGAACGCAAGCACGCAGCCAGCCGTAAAGCCGATAAGAAAGATAACCGCTGAGACAGGCATGAGCTATTAAGGAATATTCTTAGAAGCTGGCAGGGTCCCGTGTCACGTACAGGTGATCTCGTGTGACGAGCGAATAGCGAGAGCAGAGCCTATCTTACTCCATCGCGAACAAGGGATATGCAGTCGCGTATCCCGCTGTCGTCTGCTTGACACGGAATTTTCCAGGCCGTCTGAAAGTGCGTGGGAGGAGTAAGTCTTGGATCAGCCTTTCCAGCACCGGAAGCGCAACCAATAGTGGCGCGCACGGGAAAACAGTCGAGGTCGAGCTTGATTTCTACCCGCAGTATACTCCGGGCGGCGCGTCGCTTAGCAAAGGCACCAGTTCGCGCTGCCGGCGGCTTGGGTCGGAGTCGCGGCACGCAGAACGGTACTGAATTTCTTGTTTATACAACACAGCGCGCGAGAGCCGCGTGCCTGTATCAATTCCGCCGCCCTTGAACAAGATTACTGTGCCCTCCTTATGGCGGAACAACGTGAAGCAGCTCACAAAATTGCCGCTCGAATCGGATTCGCGTCCGGAGCCACCCCCGCAAGTTGTCGGCGGCGCTGCTACATACTTGTACGAGCCGCTGCCGGGGCGTGACGCTGGACGGCTACAGATTGCGTGATGCTCTGAGATGTCTGTAAACATCACACAACTGGCAATGTTGATTCGATGTCATTATCTCCGAATTAGGTAAAACGATGCGTAGTGTAATCATCGGCGTGATCATAGGCAGTCTGTTCATTATCGCCGGGAGCATCAAAGCGCCGCCGGCGCATGCGCAGGCGCAGGTACCTCAGGTCATCGGCCACGGTTGTACGACTGCTTACTTCATCGACGACGACTGTGACGGCTGCGGGGTTGGTGTGAAGTCGAGCGGGCAGTATCCGCTTACACAGCAGCCGCCGGCAGTGGGCTCGGCCGCCACGTATGCGATGGGCGACAAGCCTGATGCCGACGACACGGATCCCGCCGTGTGCACCACCGGTCAGTGGCAAGCGAAGTGGGGCACTACGAACCAGGGAATGGCGAACTTCTTGCAGCAGCGTAAGGGCTTCACCAACACGAGCCGCATCTTCTACGTCTCGCCAAGCGGGAACAACTCGACGGCCGTAGCCAACGACCCAACGCATCCATACGCCTCGGTGGCGCCCGCCATGACGAGGCTTCAGGACCTTCAGGGCGGCGTGGTCATCATCGAGGGCGGGGCGTATCCGAGTGGTCTCTACCTCAGTCCATGTGAATATAACGGTGGCAATCCGTGCTGGCAGCTGAGTGGTAGTCCCGGGCACCCACTGCTCGTCATGGCGTATCCCGGTGAAGTTGTTCGAGTGAATGCATCATCTGGCTCCGGGAATGGATTGGATGCTACTGGCGCCTATAGCCCAGGGAAGAGCGACTGCTGCGTCACAATCGATGGCATCCAGTTCTCGAGTCCCACGTATGGTGAAGGTAACGGTATCAACGCTGCGATGGTCTCTGACTGGACCATCCGGAATTCCGAGTTCGCCGGGTGGGACAAGATCATCTTCAGCTCGCACACCGTTAATGCGCTCGTGGAGGATAACGTTTTTCACGACATGAATAGTCACGCGGTGTACTACGCGTTCAGTGCCGGCATTTCGCAAGGCCCCGGTGACTTCAACTTCGCGCTCGATGAGGCCAATTACCTTGCAGGCAAAAGCGAGGGCGCCTCATACCACGGCCAGATCATCGGCAACGTGATGTATGGCAACGGCAACTCCGGTTATGAACCAATCCACATTAATGCGTACATGGATTACCCAGTCGTCGAGGGGAACATCGTCTCCTATAGCGGGGGCACTGGGATGGCGCTGCAGACGGGCGTCTACCACGCCTGGATCGCGGACAACATTTTCTTCGACAACGGCCGCGACTGCATCACCCTCTGGTTATACGCTGACGCGGGCAATCCGAACCTCGCCGCAACGCTCCGCTGGAACACCATTGAGAATAACACCTGCTACGTGGGCTCACCCACCGACTCCATCCGGGGGACCAGCCCCAGCGGGGGCATCACCCAGGACGATGGCACAAACTCAACAGGTCACTACATCAAGGATACGACGATTCGTAACAATGTGATCGTGACCTATGACGACGGAGTAACGACGGATGAGTTGCCGTTCAAATTCGAGACGAACTCTTATCCGGAGACCGACACGATCCAAGGGAACCTGCTCTGGAGTACTGGTCCATCGACAGGGCGGGTGATGGTAGTCTCCAGCGACGCGTCACCGAATGGAGGTGCCAGAACCTATAATTTGAGCCAATTCCAGGCGTTCAATGCGAACTTCTCTGGAAATAAATACTCCGACCCACAGTTCAAGAGCGCATCGCCGACCTTTACGCTGACGCCAGGTGCATTCAACTTCGCCATGGCGCCTACGAGTCCAGCCGCCGGACTTGGCGCGAACCTCTCTGCTCCCCTGCCGGCCCCTCCGGCGACGCCGCAGCTGCCGCCGGGAGCGGCAGCGCGGAGCACGCCTTCTCCACCTGCCAATCTTACTGTGCACTAGCGAGTCAAGAGCAGCCAGTCTGCATGACGTGCGGGTCGGCGGGCACCGCCGACTTCATGGACACGCGAAGTGCAATAAGTTCTCGCTCGTGTCATCGGGCCGGCAGTCAGGCTTTCACGACGGCCACTTCCGCGATAGCTGAGTCTACTTGATCGCGGTGGCCGCCTCTCGTAATCGCGGCAGGATCCACCGCCAACGCGGGCTGGAGGCGTGACTACGCCGGCGCTCGCTGTCGCGATCTGAGCGTCAGATCGCCGGCTACAAAGGGAGAAGCGCTTGGATTAGCATCGCGGGGAGCGCGACTGTTCCAATACGAACGCACGCATCATGACCGCGGACATCGAATACCACCTGAGCGAGCTCAGGATTGTCACCGACAAGGCAGATCCGCGACGGATTGTCCCGAACTATCGTTGCGGCGGCTGGAGGGTGCTCGACATCGGTTGCGGTATTGGTCAGTCGCTGGTATGCGAGGAGCTGTCTGAGGCGGCGGAACTTTATGGTGTGGACATCGACTCGGAGATCGTCAAATCCCGGGTACTTACGGATCGAGAACCGCGGTTGCGGCTCGTGCATGCCGCTGCGGAGAACTTGCCGTTCCCCGATGCTTACTTCGATCTTGTGTACTCTAGAGTCGCGATACCGTACACGAATATTCCGGTTGCTATGAGCGAGGCGTTTCGCGTACTGAATCCGGGGGGGCACCTCTGGATGACGCTCCACACGTGGCGCACGGGAATCGGCCGCTTACTCTCAGCGATAGCGGCGCGCACGCCGAGAGCGACGGCAGATCGGCTATACGTGCTCGTGAATTCGCTACTGTTGGCAGTCAGTGGCCGACTCGCGCCGCGTCCCAGGGATGGCTCATACGAGAGCCTGCAGACCGCTCATACGATGCGCCGTGTGCTGGCTCGAACAGGTTTTGCAGAGACGCGCTGCGAAATTTCACGCACTTTCTTTCTAGTTTCAGCGCGGAAACCCGGCGGTCACGGTCCCGGCGGGCGATCCAAATGCGATTAATGCGTAAGCTCAAGCTAGCCTTCTTGTTCACATGCAAGGCTTTAGGACTCTTTGGCATCACGGCGTGGGCCACGCGTCATCGTTTGAGAATCCTCTGTTATCACGGATTCTCCTTGTCCGAGGAAGCAGCATTCCGCCCGAAATTGTTCATGTCACCGAGGCGGTTCGAAAGCAGGCTTCAATCGCTTCGACGTTATCGTATGCGGGTGATCTCACTGGACGAAGCGATCGAGCGGCTCTACGCCCGCTCTCTTGCGGAGCGTTCGACTGTAATTACCGTCGACGATGGGTTTCACTCTTTCTACGAGCTCGCGCTGCCATGCCTCAAGCGGCACGGATTCCCCGCAACGGTGTATGTGACGACGTACTACGTGCGCAAGGCTGCCCCGGTGTTCCGCCTGGTCGTGCAGTACATGTTTTGGAAGACGAAGCAGCGGTCCGTAGCGCTCGAGGCAGTCCCCTGGACCAACGATCGATCGCTGGATCTGACGAATACCGAGGAAACAGAGAGGGTCATGTGGGAGTGCATCCAATACGGGGAGCAGCGGTGCACTGAGGAGCAGCGTCGTGGGATCTGCGCGGAATTGGGCCGCCTTCTGGGCGTTTCCTATGATGAGATAGTGAAATCGCGCTCGTTGCACTTGATGACACCAGAAGAATTGGGGTCGCTACCGGCAGCGAACATCTCCGTGGGACTCCACACACATCGCCACAGGTTTCCCGCGGACGACCGAGCCTCCGCCGCGCGGGAAATCGCCGAGAATAGGGCGGAGCTTGACCGTTGCACGGGACGTACAGCCCCGCACTTCTGTTACCCGAGCGGAGTGTGGGCCGAGCTTCAATGGGAGTGGCTGCAGGACCTGCACATCGAGAGCTCGACGACTTGTGTGGCCGGCTTGAACAGCGCGAATACGCCGCGACATGCCCTGCGGCGCTTTCTAGACGGGGATGACGTCCACGAACTCGAATTCGAAGCTGCGCTCTGCGGTTTCTCGGATCTCCTGCGGGCGGCTGTGTCCGTACTTTCACTAGGACATCTGGCCGGAGCGATGACCTGAGCGGCTTTGACCACCGAGCAAGCGTGCGGTTACTTGGATGCGTGGTGTACAGCGCGAGGCGTTACCCCGTTCCGGCAAGGGAGATGCGCCTGACGACTGTTCTAATGCGATGGAGGGCGATAGCCTCGGCCGACTCGGAAGGTCGTCCCGCGCAGATCCATAGAAGTAGCTCTGCAAGTATGTATGTTGGGGCGGCAATAGCGATGCAGACGAGGAATGAATAACCGGCCACCGCGGCGGGTAGAGCCACATTTCCGGGCAAGGGTGGACCAAATATCCGTACGGTAACGTACATCAGAGTCGCGCTTAAGAAGGGACGCCACAAGCTGGCGACGTAAGAGCTCGGGCGCAAGCCCATGAAGCGTATAAGGAATAAGTAGTCGACTGGCAGTGCGATAACGGACGCCAGTACGTAAGCCCATGCCGCGCCATGCAGGCCGGCTTTTATCGTGAATACGATTTGCAGCACGAGCAACGTGGCAACGTGAATGAACGACACGCCGACGTAATATTGGGGCTTGCCGAGCGCAAGATAGGCGGAGTAAGCGTTGCTTTGGATCACGCGGGTAATCCCATAGAACGCGAGAATCTCTATCAGGTCGGCCGTCTGCAGCCATTTCGGGCCCAGAAAAAGCAGTACGAGGAAGGGCGCGCAAACCGCGAAACCAGCAACGATCGGAACGGCAAGCAACGCGACCATGGCGAGAACGGACAAGTACTCGCGTCTCAACGCAGGCAGGTCATCGGCGATCGTCATATACGCGGGTAGGACGGCGCGATTGATCGGTGCCACGAGTTCTGTCCCCGGCATATCCGATATCTCGGCGGCAACACTGAAGAGGCCCAGAGAGCTCGAACCCGCAAGGCGGCCAACTACGAAATCCGAAGACCGGTCCCTCAGGAACGCCAACGCGTTGTGCAGCATCAACCATTTGGAGAAATGCATCAGCTCGCCCAGGGCACGCAGGGAGAATCGTGGCCGGAACGGCTGCATGAAGTAGCTCATGCCGACGCTCGCTGCGCGCCAGACAAGAATTCCGATCACGAGCGCCCAGTATGTCCTCAAGATGAATGCAAGGAGTACGGTGGTTACGAACGTAAGCAATCGCGGCGCGCACATATAGCGAAATTCGCGGTCAAACCTCATCTCCTTCCGGAATGTGACTACTCCTATGTTCTCTAGTCCCTGAAGAAAAGGTGCTGCGGCCAGCGTGCAAATTACGGCGGTCACCCTGGGTTCGCGATAAAAGTGCGCCGCCGGGACGGACAAGGCCAGCATACATACAGCAATTGCGCAGCCGCACAGAACGTTAATCGTCCACACCGCGTTAAACTGATCTTCGTTGGCATCTTTCTGTCGGAGGAGCGCGGTATCGAGGCCGAAATAGGTGACGGTTAGAAGCAGTGCGATGATGGAGGTGGCCATCGCGACGAGCCCAAAATCTCCGGGCACGAGGAGGTGCGCGAGAATGAGGGTGCTGAGGAATCCAAGGCCGCGGTCGACCCATTTGTAGAGCACCGTCCACGTGGCGCCTCGTGCGATGCTCTGGCGAATACTCATCAGGTCAATTCTAGTATAAGGAAGGATAAGGAAGCGGATCGAGCTCCTGAAAACAGCCCAGAGGGGAACCCAATGAAACAGCGCGTGAAAGATACAGCTCACTCATGATAAGGCGTACCCGCGTAGATCAGACGCGGATTCTGTTCTGATCGACGCGCAGCAGCCCGACCGGTTCGAGAACTCGTTTGACAGTTCCGACGCATGGGCGCTAAAAGAACATTTCCTACCTGAGTTCCCACAACCAACTCCAGGCAACTTTCTCGCTCATGAAGAAATCCGAGGCTTTGCCATTCCCAGTAGCCCTCGTTTGTCCCAATTGCCAGGTAGCTCTAACGGACCACAATTCATGTGCCTGCGAGGACAGTCCTATCCTTGGGGACCACAACGGCGTACCCCGAGTGATGTACGCACAGCAGAATAGAACCTATGGAAATTGCTCGAAATTAGCACAGATAATCGAATTGAGCAGGCATATGCCGTGGCGTTCGGCCGTTCGCGAAGCGGATGAAGATGGTTCCATTTTGGCGCGGCTCACGAAGCCAATACGCGCGGATTTTCTGCACGCATTGCCTTGGGACAATATAGGCACGGTATTAGTTATCGGCGCCGGTATGGGATTTATCGCCGCCGATATTGCCATGTACGCGGAAACCGTAATTGCACTCGAGGCAGATCCTCAATGCGCAGAATTCATCCAGATCCGAGCAGCGCAGGAAGGAATCAACATACGTCCGCTGATTGCCGACGCCGCCCGCCCTCCATTTCCGCAAGAGTCGTTCGACCTTATCACGATAAGCGGCAGGCTCTCAGATATTAATCCAGCCCGCGGAGGCCAGCGATACACCCGACTTCTAACTCTTCGGAGCCTCGTTGATTGCCTCAAAGCGACTGGCTATTTGTACTTCGGAACGGGAGCGAAAGCCGGTCGGATCCATTGGCCCCGGCTAGCCAATACTGCTCGCCAATATAGAGCGCTACTCCTGAAGGCAGGGCTGCGGAGCGTTCTTGCCTTGGGAGTGGATCCCGGCTACGAAGAGCAGCGTATTGTCTACGATATCAATGATCGCCGAGCAAAGAGATATATTCTCGAGCGATTCAACCCGCCGGTCTCAAGACTTGGGCGCCTCAGGCGAGTCGTGACCGAGAATCGACTTCTTTGCGGAAATCTGCAGCGCGACATTCTGTTCCTGGGTAGCAAATCCGGGTGCGCTCTCGCTGACATACCCTTGGGCCGGAGTTCGGGCAGCGATGTCCGGACAGCTATACAGCTGAACACAACAACAAAGACCCTCGTGGTTTCCTTCAATGGGGATATGCCGACGGAAATACTCGAGGGTGGAAAACGGACAGTACCAATGGCGGAACCACGATGCGCCCGTGCATTCGAAGTAGTAGAGATGCTGAGCCGGCTACATTCCGACGGGGCAACTGATTGGCCGATCCGCTGGCCTATTCCGATGGGTCGAAGGCAAATGAGTGGGAGAGATTTCTACCGCTACCAATTCGTCAATGGCGCTGAATTCCACACGTTGGTGCTGCCGTCCTCCTTCAACCTGAATATTGTTTTACCGTTGATCGATCTGTTGTTCGAGAACTATCCTACATTTTGCAGGAAACTCTCAGGTGGCCTGGCGCGCTCTCCCGATCCATGGGATGCCTGGCGGCAGACATTCAAGAGCGCGCTTCTTCGCGAGGACGTGCGCTCAAATGCGCTCGAGGCGCTGGATGTTGCACAGCACAATCAGTGGCCGCTGACTGCAGTCCACGGGGATCTTTCGACGTGCAATATCATGATTATGCGATCTGGACAGCTGGTCCTGGTTGACTGGGAACACTACTCGCCCGCATTCCTGATTGGCGTCGACCTCGTCCGCTTTGGCTTTGACGTGTTGAGCGAGTGTGCTTACTTGCCGAGAAGACAGAGGAACGTCCTGGTCCACCATGTGCGAGATACACTCTCCAAGGTATTGCGCAATGAGGGGTTCGACGAGGCCGACCATCGTCGCCTCCACGCTTTCTATCTTGCTCACCAGATGGGAAAG
>JADMIO010976217.1_pt1 | contig 13009 bp, 7 predicted proteins | sample 8958161 | NCBI WGS metagenome assembly JADMIO01 (sample SAMN16585339, study PRJNA669376) | soil metagenome | isolation source: Crop rotation soil | place: USA: Cullars Rotation, Alabama | collected 2011 | reverse complement strand
ATGCGCGACGATGGCGCCGTGGTGTATGTCAACGGCGTCGAGGTGTATCGAAACAACATGCCCGCCGGGCCAATCACCTACAATACTTTTGCCCCGATTGCCGTTGGAGTTCCGGACGAGAGCACCTTCCTTGAAACCGTGGTTCCTCCCTCGGCCTTTGTCGCAGGGGCAAATGTGATTGCCGTCGAAATGCACCAGGTCAACATTACAAGTTCCGACCTCAGCTTCGCCTTGGAACTAAAGGCGAATGTTGCAACGCCCTGGCCCCAGGTAAATGTCACTGCTCTCGATGCGGAAGCTCGGGAAATCTCGCCCTTGCTTGCCATCCCCGAAAATCCGGCCGTGTTCCGTATCTCGCGGACGGGGCCCACCAACAATTCCCTGAATCTCGGCATTCGCCTGGGCGGCACTGCCAGCAACGGCGTTGATTATTCTTTCGTCTCGAACATGGTCACAATCCCGGCCGGAAGTGCTTTTGCCGACGTGTTCATTAGTGTGCTGGACGATTCACTGGCGGAAGGAACTGAAACCGTCACGCTCACTCTTGCGCCCACTCCTTGCCCGGATTGTTACGAACTCGGCACCAACACCACCGCCACGGCTGTTATCCTCGACAACGAAACCGCCAACACCCCGCCGGTCGTCTCCATTTTATCTCCCACCGAAGGTGCCACCTTCACCGCCCCCACGAATATCCTCCTGCGCGCTTCAGCCAGTGATGCTGAAGATGGAAACGATATCACAGTCGAATTTTACCTTGGCACCCTCCGCATTGGTGTCGCCACATTCGTGCCCGCCCTGTGCCCCTCGCCGGAATGTCCCTACTACGCTCTGCTCTGGTCGAACGCGCCCACCGGAAACCTTCCCATCTTCGCCATCGCCCGCGATAAGTCGGGTGCCTCCACCGTCTCGGCTCCTGTCCACATCACCGTTCAACCTAAGCCAACCGGCGGCGACGTAACTTTAATCCCGGCGGGTTCTGTCTGGAAATATCTGGATAACGGAACCGATCAGGGAAGTGTCTGGAGAAGCAAGGAGTTCAACGATACCGCCTGGGCTTCCGGCCCCGCGCAACTTGGCTATGGTGACGGCGATGAAGCGACGGTGGTCAACTTCGGTGCCGACCCGGCGAACAAATACATCACCACCTATTTCCGCAAATCCATTCTCGTCCCATCCGGCGCCACTCAATTTACCCTGCGCCTGTTGCGCGATGATGGCGCGGTCGTTTACGTCAATGGCGTCGAAGTCTTCCGGGATAACATGCCCGCCGGTCCTATCGCCTACAACACTCTCGCTGTCGTGGTCAACCCAGACGAAAACGCCTTTATCGAAACTGCTATTCCAGCTTCGGTCTTCGTGGCAGGAACGAATGTGATCGCCGTCGAGGTGCATCAGGTCAATGCCCCCAGCTCGGACTTGGGCTTCGACTTGGAGTTGATCGCTAAGTTTGGCACCCTCGGGCCTCAGGTAAACGTCACAGCCATCGATGCCGAGGCTCGCGAAATTTCGCCCCTGCTCGATATCCCGGAAAATCCCGCCGTCTTCCGCGTCACGCGCAGTGGTTCAACGGACAACGCATTGTCCGTGGCCATCCGCTTGAGCGGCACTGCCACCAACGCCTTCGATTACTCCTTTGTTTCAAATCGGGTGACCATCCCCGCCGGTAGCGCCTCCGCCGATGTGTTCATCAATGTGCTGGATGACAATTTGTTCGAAGGCACCGAAAGTGTAATCCTCACCCTGCTCCCCTCCCCTTGCCCGGAATGCTACACCGTTGGCAACAATGCCAGTGCCACCGCTTTCATTTTGGATAACGAAGCAAACAATGTCCCGCCGACCGTCAGCATCGTTAGCCCCACGAACGGAGCGACTTTCGTTGCGCCCGCAAACATCATCGTGCTCGCTTCGGTGTCTGACCCCGATGGCCTCGCTCGCAACGCCACCGTGCAAGTCTTTGCCAACAACCAAAGCCTCGGCTCCGCACAAGTCACCGATCCAGGCCCCGAGCATAACCAGGCCTTTCGTTTCATTTGGACCAACGCGCCGCCCGGCAACTACAACCTCACCGTCCAGGCCAGGGATGAAGCCGGTGCGTTCTTCGGCGCTTCCGTGCAAATCACCGTCCTCAATCCGACCGTTGGAACCAACGTGGTGCTCATCCCGAGCGGCTCAATCTGGAATTACCTGGACGACGGAACCGACCAGGGAACAGCCTGGCGCTTGCCCAGCTTCGACGATTCCGCCTGGGCCCAGGGTCCCGCCCAATTGGGTTATGGCGATTTGGATGAGGCTACGATCCTCGCCTTTGGCCCGGACGCAGGGAATAAATATATCACCTATTATTTCCGGCGCGCTTTTAACGTGAGCAATGCGGCTGCCCTTTCGAACCTGGTGGTACAACTGCTGCGTGATGATGGGGGTGTGGTTTACCTCAACGGCGTCGAGGTTTTCCGGAGCAACATGCCAACTGGGCCGGTTAACTACCGCACGCTGGCGGTGTTGAGTGTCGGGGGGCCGGATGAAACCACTCAGTTCTATCCGGTACAAATTCCTTCGTCGCTCCTGGTCAACGGGCGCAACGTGCTGGCGGTCGAAATTCACCAGGCTACGGCCACCAGCGCGGATGTCAGTTTTGACCTCGCGTTAACTGCGGACACCACCACGCCCGGAACCAATGCGCCTCCGTCGATCGTCATCAATAGCCCGACCAACGGTGCTTCTTTCGCTGCACCGGCCGCCATCCCGCTGATCGCGACCTTGCATGACCCCGACGGCACTGCAGCCAACGGCACCGTTGAGTTCTTAGCCAATTCCGTGAGTCTTGGGCAAGCCCAGCTTGCCGACCCAGGTCCGCTGAACGATGCTGCTTTTCGGCTCGTCTGGACCAATCCACCCCCAGGCAATTACACCCTCACCGCCAGGGCGAGGGATGCCTCGGGGCTCTCCGCTGTCTCCGCACCAGTCACCATCACGGTGCAGCAGACACAGCCTCCGACTGGCGAACGTGAAGTGCATGGCATAGGCGTTTACTCGGGCAATTACAACGGTAGTTCCAGCCCCAATCACGAACAGGGCGTCGCAAACGTGATTGTGGATCGCCCTGGCAAGCGCGTCACCCTGTTCTTGAGCGCCTACGAACCGGTCATTTGGCACGTGAGCGCCACGGCCAACACGACCATTGAGAAAGTTATCCTGGCCGGATATTACCAGCAGGTAGTGGACGGTCTTGCTCCAGGCGTCCCGGTCTTGACCCGTTTTTATTACAATGACAGCGGCGTTTCCGGGGATTATTTCTGGACCGGATACAGCATCGGCTCCGTCGAGTTCCTCCGCGCGGTTCCAAAGCTGTGCAACCTCACCGGGCTGGATATCTCCAGTTTCCAGGGAGCTTACACCGCGCCTGCCACCCCATACACTATCTCTGGGATTCAAAATGATCCCCGCCTCCGTTGCGATTACCCGCAGCCTGCTGATCCGGCGCAGCTGCCCGCGCTCACCTTCAATATGTTTTTCTACAACCAAGGGTTAGGGTTTTATGAACGCCACTATACCTTGGCTGGGCCACAGGATGGCAGTCGGCTCCTGCCAGGCATGCGTCTCGTTGCTGATAACAGCGGCGAACAATATTACGGCACCGAATCGCACGCCGCCTGGAAATACAATGGCGAGGACGGGCTCCAGGAAATGTCGCTGGGCTCCGGCGTCCCTGAACTGAGCTGGCCCATGGGCATCGGCTTCGATAGCCAACGCAATCGCACCCTGCTCGTCAGCCTGGGCGGTGAAGGCTTCCTCTACGGCTATTCGCCTGTGAACCAACAATGGTCCGTCATCAGCAGCATGAACAACCGCGATGCCAATGGCCTGAGTTACCATGCCGCGGACGATTCCATCTACGCCGTGGCCACCACCCACGATGATACCCATTCCCGCGTCATCTGGAGGTTCAACGCCAATGGCGAATATCTCAGTCAGATTCCACTGCCCCCAATGCCTTTTGATTTTGGTCCTTCAGGATACGAAACCGAACTCGTTTCAGTCGGCGACTACCTGGTCTTATTGATTGAACCAGGTTATCAATATTTCTACCCGAGCTCGGCCGCCGAATCTCGCATCTACCTCATCGATCCTCGCACCTCGCAGGTGTGGCTCACCTACCGCAAAGTACTCCTGCCGGACAGCGATGACGACGGCGTGCCCGATTCGCAAGACCAATGCCCCAACACCCCGCGAGGCGAAGCAGTGGATTCCCATGGCTGCGGTTCATCGCAAATGGACTCGGATCATGACGGTGTTCCCAACAATCTGGACCAATGCCCGAACACGCCTCCAGGGACACTCGTCGACTCCCAGGGCTGTCCGCAAATTCGCAGCTGTCGCCCGGAGATTCAATGGCAGGTGGAACTGGGTGATACGGATAACGAGCAGGCCTTGAAGGTCCTTCAAACCCCGGATGGCGGTTACCTTGTCGGGGGACAGAAATATCATACCGGTAAAATGTGGCTGCTCCGGTTCTCTTCCGCTGGCGCCAAGCTTTGGGAGAAACAGTTGGGGACAACGACCACTGATTATTTGAAAGATCTGCAACCGGTGGCCGCAGGCGGATACATCATCGCTGGCGCTGGGTTTGGCTCCAACCCCAATGATTACCAGGCCGAGCTGGTCCGGATTGATGAGTCAGGAAACGTGCTCTGGAGCCGGAGTTATGGCGGCACGGGGATCGATATCTTCGAGAGCGTTCACCAGACAAGCGATGGCGGATTTATCGCCGTCGGGAATTCGGACTCCGCGGTTGGTGCTGGAAAGACCAGCCCTAATTTCGGCCTGCGTGATGCCTGGGTCGTCAGAGTTGACGCGAACGGCAACAAGCAGTGGGATCGCTCCTATGGCGGCCAGCTTCACGAGTTTGGGACCGCGGTGCTCCAGGCTCTCGACGGAAGTTACCTCGTGAGCGTTTCCTCCGAATCTCCTGCTGGAGGCAACAAATCGTCAACCGGCTTTGGCGCCTTCGATGGATGGCTCCTGAAGTTGAACCCCGCTGGTGATAAAATTTGGGAGCGGGCCTATGGCACGACGAACCACGATTGGTTGGTCGTGGCAGATGTTCTGCCCAACGGCAGCGCTCTGTTGACCGGCACGGGAGGCGACTCACCGAGCGGGAATAAAACAAGCCCGGGCTTTGGCCAAAGCGATGCCTGGGTATTGCTGATAGATAGTGCTGGCAACACGATTTGGGAGCGAACCTTCGGAGGAAACGACTTTGATACGTTGTTAGCTGCCGACCGCATGCAGGGCGGTGGCTACATTCTCGCCGGTTCTTCCCAATCGTCGCCCAGCGGCAACAAGACCAGTCCTAAAGTCGCCGGAAATGATTTCTGGCTGGTTCGGATCGATGCCGGCGGCGCCAAAGTTTGGGAAAGGAGCATCGGCGGCGGGGGCAGCTACGGCTCGCTTGCGAACGCCGTGAAACAAACCAGCGATGGCGGGTTCATCGTGGTGGGAGACACCTTCAATGGTATCGGGGGCGATAAAACCGTTCCCTGGTACGGCAGCGGCGACGGCTGGCTGTTGAAACTCAGTCCCGAGAACAACGATTGTGATAACGATGGCGTTCCCAACAACCTGGATCAATGCCCGAACACTCCTGAGGGTGAAGTGGTGAACGTCCACGGCTGCAGCATCGCCCAGCTCTGCCCCTGCGACCAAACCTGGAGAAATCATAACGAATACGTTCAATGTGTGACTTCCACCGCGCAGGACTTTGTCAATGCCGGCCTCATCACGGCATCGCGCAAGGAACAGATCGTCGATGCAGCCCGGCACTCCACTTGCGGGCGTCGCCGTCCTCGACTTGTCATGCCACAGCAAGTCGAAGCCAGCATTAAAGCTGGCGGCTGCCACCTGCTGCTGGATGGCGATGGACCCGAGACGTGTGTCATCGAATGTTCCGAGGACTTGCTCCGTTGGCGTCCGATCTCCACCAACATCGTGGATGGCGTCCAAATCACCATCACCGACCCGGGAGCCTCCACCGCACCGCGCCGATTTTACCGGCTGCAGCCACCGGCTCCATAAAACCACCGCGCGCGCAACGCTGTTACCCTCCCTCTCACGTTCGAACCTCTCGAACGCGCATGCCATATTCCTTCTTCCCTTCCAAAAGGGGAGAAGGTCAGGATGAGGGGTCCCTGTACTCGCTCCTATGCTTTCGCTTTGCTGCGCTTGCAGAAAAATGAGAAGCCCTTGGGCAGGCCCAGCACGAATTTGCTGAAAACCCGAGCCCCTTACTCTGGCAGTTTGCCCAGTTCGATCTCTGAGCGCTTCCGCAGTCCCTGCCCTACCATCCTGAGCAGTCCTAACGAGTTGGTCGAGTCCAACGCCACGCCAAAATTCTGGAGCGCGGCAAAATATTTTCGCGCCTTGGCGTAATCGTGTTGAGCGGCGGCCTGCTGACCTTCCTGTCCCACTGCCGCCGCGAGCCTTTTGATCGGGTCAATCTCCGCCATCAAATTGGTGCCCATGGAAGCCACCGCTTCAGGATCCAGCATGGATTGAATCCGCGCCCGGAACTCTCCTTCAGTCAGGTTGAGTGCAGACCCGTTTGTAAACAACGGCCGCGCACTCCAGTCAGCTGCCACAAAGTTGCTAACTGCGGTTGTTGATCGCCCGCTTTGCCAGTCAGCCAGGATCGTCTCCATCACTGCCGTCCTCGCTATGACGCTGTTGGTCGCTGGAGTCGATGATTCTGTGGATGGGGGCGAACTGCTCGGCCCGCAGCCAATCAGACTCCCCAGGGCGATAAGCAGAATGATCGATTTTGCGTTGTTGGTTCTTTTCATGAACTAAAAGAACCGTACCGTAACGGAAACAGCTTGGCCATGCTATCAGAAAGCCAAGCCCCGGCCGCAGCTCAGCATTATCACCGAGTCCGCGCAGCGCGCCCCCCTCGCCTTCCGCAAAGAAGGAGAGGGGCCAGGGGAGAGGATGTCCACCGCTCGTGTCCTGTCATTTTAACTGCAGTGCTTTCTCTCGGCCCGTGCGTCCTTAACGCACATCAACAGAAATGCCAGCCCAGCATCGCCGAACTTCAATTCGTAATCGGCACTCGCACGAGTTCCTTTTCCCCCACTTTGCGCATCACTATCAAATGCATAGGGATCAGGCTGGGCCTGGTGATGGTTGGGTTGCTTGAAGGATACGCCTTGAACACATCCGCATCGCGGTATTTCCAAACGAACCAGACGTGACCCGGCGGCCCAGGCAAAACACCGACCGGCTGCAGCACCACGGAGTTTTCCTCGTCGATGCATTCCGCGATGAGGCTCGACATGTCTTCCCCAAACTCTTTCAACATTTGGGCCTGACTTAAACACCTGCCCTGGCAAAGCAGCGCCACGGTGTGCCAGTTCTCAGGCTGATCGAGAGGCATGGTGAAATGGTCTCCGCGTGAACCAACCAGGTGGAATCCAATCCGATCAAACTGCCGCAAGGTCCAGTGTTTAACACGGCTTCGCAAGGATGACTCTGCGTTGGTACCGGTGGGCAATTCCACGCAGATGACTTTGAACTGCTGCTTTCCAAGCGGTAAATAGACGGGTCGGCTTTCCAGCCACAGAAACACGAAGGCAGCCGCGAACATGGCGGTCAAGCCACCTGTGATCACCAAAGCCCTGGCGATGGTTGGTTTTGTCATCACCTGCCCCGATTCTCCACAGTTTCCGCCTCCGAACGCAAGGTAGTGAAATGCCCTCCCAAGCTTTCATTCGAACAGTATCCATCTCCCCACTCAATGCAAAACCGGATGCGGACTCGGCTCACGCATGAGCTTCGCATCGAGGTCGAGATAGAATTCCATGCGCCGATCCGTTTCAGCGTCATCAATCCCCCGTGCCATGAGGATGTAGGTCGCATAGTGATTGCCCTCGGATTCCACCAGGCTTGCGTAAAAGGCAGCCAGTTGTGGATCCATGGCCGCCAACTCGCGCGCAAGGATTTGAAACTTCTCGCAACTTCGGCCTTCGATGAAAGCGCAGCAGATCAGGTGATCAATCACCTGCGGACGGGAACCATGCCGAATGGATCGCATCAGTCCGGTAATCCAGTGACTCGGAAACGGTTGGCTGAAAGGGATGCCGCGTTCCTTGAGCAAGTTCAGAACAAGTTGGAAGTGCTGCAGTTCTTCGATCGCAATGGCGTTCAATTCATCCACCCGCCCGAAGAGTTCACGATACTTTTCCAGAGTCAGCGCCGTGGTGGCAGCCTTCCGCTCCAGGTGCGCGTGGTCCACCAGCACAGCCGGGAGTTGGGCCTTCACCTTTTCCACCCAGGCCGCCGGGATCTTTTCGCGAAACATCAGCATGGCATTTTCTTAACCTTACCGAAGGTTTCTGCAAAGGGTGAAACGCAACTTATCTGCGCTTTCAAGCCACCGACCGCTCTGAATCATCAGTGCCCCCGTCGCCCTCGCCCCAGCGGATTGGCCAGCTAAAGTCACCCTAGCGGCAAAGAACATGCTTCGGTTCACGGGTGATGTGGAGCTCAGCCAAAAAAGCATTAGGGAAATGGACTTGCATCCTGGCAACCATTCTTGGGGTTCAAGGACTTGCAAACGGCGCTGTCCAAAAATCAGACGTTCTGCTCGCACTGCGAGGAGGGCCGATTACACCTGACGTTATCAAAAGTGCCTCAACCGATGGCACAAATTACCTGGCTGCCTTCTCGACTTCGGAGGGCAAAGTCGGTTATCTCCAGATCGATCGGACCAATCCCGTTCCAAGTCTTCCCCCCATCGTTTTGAAAGCCAGCGGCACCTCACCCAAGCTCGCCTTCGGCGGCGCCTGGCATCTGATGGCTTGGGCAGACACCAATACCGAAACGATTGTCGGACAGTTGATCGCGTTGAACGGCCAAGCAGCAGGCCCTTGCTTCCCGATTGTGACAAATGTGCATGCTTCTGAAGTAAGCGCGGTCGCTTTTTCCGGCACCCGATTTTGGGTAATCTGGGAGGAAAGCGGGAGAATCCAGGGCCGTTCGCTTGTCCCAGGCACGACCGATTTTGTAGAACCAACCCCGTTGAGTTCCCCAGGCCGAATTTCCAAGGTGCCAAGGGCAGCATCGGGCACCACGAATGCCCTCGCGGTCTGGGAAACCGAAACCACGACCCCGGGCTTGTGGGAGGTGCAAGCCTGCGCCTTGCACAATGATGGAAGCGTTGGCCAGCCTGTAACGGTTTCCGATGTAGCTGCTCAGGTTTTGGATGCACCCGGCGTCGCTTTCGATGGAATTCATTATTTGGCCGTTTGGGCCAGGGAAGAAGGCCCCTTTGTTCGTGTGGACCCCGTCACCCAAGTTCCAACCAATGTTTTCTATCCTTGGATACATGCACGGCTCCTGTCCCCAAACGGCGCGCCGGTCCGACCGGAAATGGTCGTGAGCAAAGCCGCCGGCAAACAGGCAAATCCACTCGTGACGTATGATGGGTGCGCCTTTGTGGTGGCATGGGAGGATTGGAGAGATGCGAAGTTCGGCGCCACTTGGACATGGCTTCAACAGATCAGCCGGACCGGAGAACGGCTCCATTATGAGGCTGGTCGTCACGCCAAGGGTGCCACTGCCATTACGGGAGCAGGAGGGCAGGTGCTTCTCTTATCCTGGACCTCCCTATTCCCCCAAACAGTCTCGCTGTTTCTGGGCAGGGACTCCATCACGGTTCCAGTGTTAAGCCAGCTGAAATTCACCGCCCAGGGCCACATGGACGTCACGTGTGTCGGGGATGTCGGCAGACCGTATTTGATTCAGACTTCCAGCGACCTGCTTCATTGGCAGGTGCTTTACTACGACGGTATCCCGGTCCTGCGTTGGCCAGGTAGAACCTCCGACATGCCCATTATCCCCCCACCTGGGCCAAAGTGCTTTTTTCGCGCGATTTACGTCAAAACCGACTGTCTGGGAAACCTGCGCAAAATCCATTCTGCAAAGTACCAATGGGCATTGGATCATGCTAAAACGTATGATGACCAGGTCAGCGATGCTGATATCTTCGGTTCGGGGAAATACATCGAAACGCCACCAGAATGTCCGGTCGGTGGCAGCTATACACTAGGAAATGTTCGCGAGCGCCCTACTTGCCTGATTTCAGGCCATACGCTTTAAAAAGGGCCGAAAAGCCCTAAAAAGTGGCTCCTGCACGGCTCCGTGGATAGCGTTCCCTGAAGGCCTTGCGCCTCACACCAAATTTATCGCTTGCACCTTCGCGATTATCTCCCTATATTCCGCCCTCTTTTTAGAACTGAGATTTATGCGACGTCCAAAAGGTATTAAGACAAAGAAGTCAGTGGCGAAGCGGTTTAAAATTACCGCACGGGGCAAAGTATTGCGCTCACACGCCGGGAAACGCCACTTGCTCCAGGGCAAAAGCCCCAAGCGCCGCCGCGGCCTTGGTGCCTCCGCCGTGGTGCATCCCACGGACGTGTACCGGATCAAGCAAAGCTTGCCCTTTACGCGCTGATTTCAGCAGATTGAACATTTAATTTTTAGAGCATATGCGAGTTACAAACTCTCCCGCCTCTCGGAAACGCCGCATGCGGATGATCAAAGCCGCCAAAGGCTTTCGGTTGCGCCGTTCCAAACTGTACCGTTACGCGTCCGACGCCGTCGATCACGGCCGGCAATACGCCTACCGCGACCGCAAGACCAAGAAGCGCAATTACCGCGCCCTCTGGCAGGCGCGCATCAATGCCGCCGCGCGCGCTGGTGGCATCACCTACAGCCGTTTAATGGAAGGCTTGAAGGCCGCCCAGTGCACGCTGGACCGCAAGATCATCTCCGATCTGGCCGCGACCGATAACGCAGCATTCACCGCCCTCATCGAACTGGCCCAGGGCGCGCTGAAGACCAAAGCCAGCAAGGCCCCTAAAGCCGCGACTGCTGCTAGCAAATAACTTAGTTTTGTGCATTCATAAGCGGGTGACCTGAAAGGGTCACCCGTTTTGCTTTGTTTGGTAGTGAGACCGACAAGACTGTTCGGACCTTCCGTTTGGCGCGTGCCCGCAAAAAAACCTGTTCAACCAGTGAATTCTGCCCCAACTTTACCCCTGATTTATGGCATTGCTGGAAGAAATTGAGCCGTTAAAACAAAACGGATTAGCCGAACTCAAGGCCGCACCTGATTTAGCAGCCCTGGAGCACACCAAGGGCGCTTATCTGGGACCCAATGGCAAGTTCACCGCCTTGATGAAGCAACTCGGCAGCTTGACCAAGGAAGAACGCCCCGCAGCTGGGAAACTCATCAACCAGGCTAAGGTGGAACTCGAGGCTGCCCTCGGTGAAAGGCGAAGCGAACTGGAGTTGAAGGCCGCCCTGCCAAAGGAACCCACCGACTTCACCCTGCCGGGAAGACGTCGTTCCCTCGGCAAACTGCATCCACTCACCCAGGTGACGGAAGACATTGTTCGCAGTTTCCGAAAGATAGGTTTCGTGGTCGCCGATGGTCCCGAAATCGAGGACGAGTATCATTGCTTCGATGCCCTCAATACTCCAGCGGACCACCCTGCCCGCGACTCGCAGGATACGTTCTACCTCAACACGCCCAATAAACAGTTGCTCCGCACCCATACCTCCTCGGTGCAAATCCGGGTGCTGGAAAAATTTAAGCCGCCCGTCCGCATCGTGGTGCCTGGACGGGTTTATCGCCGTGACAACGCCGACGCCACCCATAATCCCACCTTCCATCAAATCGAAGGCCTTTACGTGGACAAAAACGTCACCGTTGGTGACTTGAAAGGCACCGTTGAATTCGTCTTCAAAGAATTGATGGGCGAAGACGTAAAGGTTCGATTCCGTCCCCATTACTTCAGCTACACGGAACCGAGCTTCGAAATTGATTTCACCAGCCCTCTCGTGAAAAAGATGGGCAAGGATTGGTTGGAAATCGCTGGCTGCGGAATGGTGCATCCACAGATCTTCGAAAACGTTGGCTATGACCCAGAGATCTGGACCGGCTGGGCCTTCGGCTTCGGAATCGAGCGGATCGCGATGATCCGGTACAACATCAACGACATCCGCCTCTTCTACGAAAACGACATCCGTTTCCTGAAGCAGTTCTGATGACGTTTCAGCAAAGGGAGTTCCGCCGTCGCAAAAATGGTGTCTCCGTACAACAAAAGAGCCGGCAAGTGCCGGCTCTCTTGTGAAGTAAATAAACCTTTTTAAGCAGACGCTACCGCTGCTCCGTAAGCGTCGTGCCAATTCTGGATGGCAGCGCGCAGATTGGCTGCGGCTACTTCGAATTCGCGCTTGAGCTCAGCCAATTTTTCCCGGGAGGCCTCGATCTTGCGTTCGGTCGCACGGGCGTATTCGGCCTTGCGCAACTCCCAGGCCTTCGCAGCGTGGTGCAAACGTTCCTGTGCCATTTCCAGGATGCCATGTTTTTCGAGCGGAATCTTCCCAGCTTTTAGGGCTTCTTCTACCTGGCGATGCTTCTCCGCAATTTCCGCCAGCATAATCTTCTCATCTGGAACGCGGCGGAGGCTGGAAGCCAGGCCGACTTTGTGCAGCAGCCAGATGCTCCATTTGGTGGGATCGAATTGCCAGGGCTTAACGCCGTTGCGGTAATCGTACTGAAATTCATGATGATAGTTGTGGTAACCTTCACCGAAGGTAAAGATCGCCATGATCCAGCTATCGCGGGCTGAGCAACGGGAGGAATAGGGACGATTGCCAACCGTGTGGCAAAGCGAATTGATGAAAAACGTGGAATGCTGAACACAAACAGTTTTGAGCACCCCGGCGAGGAGAAAACTCCCCAAGGCCGCCTTTGGGCCGCCCCAGAGCCAGCCCAGGCATGTGGGCAAAATAAAACCCGCAGTGAAGTTTAACAGGATAATCCACCGATGTTGCCACATCACCAGGCGGTCCTGGCGGAGATCGGAGACATTGTCCATGGGTGGTTCGGGGCGCAACTTAAACAAGAGCCAGCCAATGTGCGCGTGGAAAAAGCCTTTGGAAATAT
>JADMIO011006451.1_pt1 | contig 13012 bp, 12 predicted proteins | sample 8958161 | NCBI WGS metagenome assembly JADMIO01 (sample SAMN16585339, study PRJNA669376) | soil metagenome | isolation source: Crop rotation soil | place: USA: Cullars Rotation, Alabama | collected 2011 | reverse complement strand
AAATATAAAAAACAGTTCTATTTTGATTTCGAGGCCTTATCAAAAGATTATATAGTCTATAAACTTTACATAGAAGGCCAGCCGGATATTATACAAGGGTTAGTTGCATTTAGATCAAGTCTGGGAATATTAGAGTGTAAAAATATGGAAACGAATAATTTCAATAAGCACGGCATTGCTTTATATAGGGGAATAGGTAAATGTATGGTAGCACTCTGTTGCAAAATATCTATAGATAATGGTATGGAAGGCTATATTGGGTTCGAGGCAAAAAACACACTAATGGCATATTATCAACGTTGGGGTGCCGAATATATTGGGATAGGACTCCGAATGGTAATAAACCCTAGTGCCTCTCAAAAATTAATTGACATATACTTTTAAAATCGTAAATTTATAGTTATGAAAACGTCTACAAAAAGAGAACTTTTGACACTTGAAACAATATGCCCAGGACCTATGATGGTTAGTAAGTCATGGAATGAAGAAGATCGTAAATTTATGGCCGAATGGGTAGCAAAAGATAAAGCAAAAAGAAAAGCTGAAGAAGAAGCAAAGTCTTTAACCAAACAGTAGTCTTTGTTCCTTAATTTCTCTTATTTACCAAACAGCTTTCCAAAAAATGCCTTCATATCCGCCCAACTCGCCACATCCGCCTCTTTATTGTAAACAATCGGCATTTTAAACTTCTTGCCAATTTCAGTAGCATCGGGGTTAGTGAACGCATGCGTAGCATTTGGATATACCTTAAACGTATAATTGGCACCAATAGAATCCATTTGCTTCCTAAACGCAGGCACATCCTTATTTACCATCACATCATTGCCACCATGACATACGAGTATTTTAGCTTTCAGCAATTTCTTATCAGCCGGCACTCCTGCCAGGCTACCATGAAAGCTAACAACTCCTTTCAGATTCTCGCCCATCTTGGCAAAATTTAATATCATTCCGCCTCCAAAGCAATAACCAATAGCTGCAATATTATTAACATCTACTTGAGAATAGCTTTTTAGCTTAGTCAACGCCGCATCAAAACGTTCCTTTGCCATTTTGGGATTGGCATAAAAGGGGCCGGCTAATTTTCCAGCTTCGTCCGGATTCTCGGCAATTTTACCATTCCCGTACATATCAACGGCAAATGCTATATAACCCAATTTAGCAAGCTCACGCGCGCGCATTTTAGCGTACTCCGTTAATCCCCACCATTCCGGCACTATCAATATTGCCGGGCGTTTGGCATTGCTGTTACTATTATAAGCCACAAAACCTATCAGAGAAACATCTTTGTCCTTATAAGTAACTGTTTCTTCTTTTATATGTTGTGCGCTGACTTTTTGTTTAGTTGACTGACCGTTACAGATAGTAACAGCTAATAAGATGGCTACAAGAGCGCTGGCGGAAAAGATTTTTTGCATTTTCATAAAGCTAAAGTTCAGAAAAAGTTTTTAAAAAAGAATAACCTTTTTTATACAAACGGCAGCACCTTACTAAATAAACTTACCTAAATTGCAACATCTAAAATTGATAGTAATGAAAAAAGGGATATTAGTAGCTTTAATGATATTACCGGCTATTACATGGGCTCAAAAAGATGGTTATACGGTAAATGGTAAAGTAGGCACATCAAATGCTCCAGCTAAAGTTTATTTAAGCTACCGGTCCGATGGTCAAAATAAATTGGATTCTTCAGATATAAAAGCAGGTGTTTTTCAATTTAAGGGAACTATGCCCGGTATCCGCCGTGCAATGGTTATTATTGACCATAATGGAGTAGGTGCTTCCAAGCTAGGTAAACAATTTGATGGCTTAATGTTTTATATTGATAAAGGGATTATTACCATTACAACGACGAAGGATTCTGTAAAATATGGTAAAATAACAGGCTCACCAATTAACGCAGAATATGAAAGGTATAAAAGTTTTGTAGCGGCCCCCGATCTAACAATCAAGAATATTAATGATGAATATGAAGCTGCTCCCGCAGAAAAGAAAAAAGATGAGGCCTATTTAAAAACATTACAAACAAGATATGATTTGGCTGTAGCACAAAAAGAACAACTACAGAAAAAATATATCAGCAAAAATCCAGGCTCTTATTTTAGTCTTCAGGCAATAAAGGAAATGATAAGTGGAGGTACAATAGAAGTTACTAAGACAGAACCTCTTTTTAAAGGCCTTTCCGCAAGTATTCGTAATAGTGCTGAAGGTAAAGAAGTAGAAAAACTTATATATAAGGAGCGTGCCACTTCTATCGGCTCTATTGCTCCCGATTTTACACAAAATGACGTGGACGATAAACCTATTAAATTATCCGACTTCAGAGGCAAGTATGTATTGCTCGATTTCTGGGCCTCCTGGTGTAGACCATGTCGTCAAGAGAATCCGAATGTGGTGAAAGCATACAATACATTTAAAGATAAAAATTTTACCGTACTAGGCGTTTCCTTGGATCAGGGAAAAAAAGAGGATTGGTTAAAAGCTATTAAAAAAGACGGTCTTACTTGGATGCAGGTATCTGATCTTAAAGGATGGGAAAATGAAGTGGCTGGTATATATGGCATTAGATCAATTCCTCAAAACTATTTGATAGATCCTACCGGAAAAATAATAGGCAAAAACCTGCGCGGCGAAGAGCTGGAAAAGAAACTGGCAGAAACGCTGAAAGCAAATTAAATTATAAGTAGGCATTAGTAAAAAGGTATAAGAAAACGGGATTACTATACAATTTTCTTCCCACATAGCAATGGGAAAAACACCCTTTTTTTACCGTTTTATTCCCCGCTTTTTCTAATAAATCGTTGATACCTTCGATTTATAATGAAAAAAATACAACAAACACTTCAGCATTATTTCGGTTACGATTCCTTCCGGCATAATCAGGAAGAGATCATCTCTACTATACTTGAAGGGAATGACACCGTAGTATTAATGCCCACTGGCGGAGGTAAATCTATTTGCTATCAATTACCCGCTCTTATATTTGAAGGGGTAACCGTAGTAGTATCTCCACTTATAGCGCTGATGAAAGATCAGGTAGATGCTTTAAAGCAAAATGGTATAGCGGCTGCTTTCCTCAATTCATCGCTCACTTCTTTCGAGCAGCAGTCTGTGTTGGAATTACTTCCGCGAAAAAATGATAAAGCATCTCGTGAAAATTCATTGAAGTTATTATATGTGGCGCCTGAGCGTTTATTGGGCAACGATAATTTCTTTCTACATTTTTTAAAAGACATTAATGTATCGTTATTTGCCATTGACGAAGCGCATTGCATCAGCCAATGGGGACACGATTTTCGTCCGGAGTATTTAACATTAGGGCAATTAAAAACTTATTTTCCTACCATTCCTATTGCTGCACTAACAGCTACTGCAGATGGACTTACCAAAAAAGATATCATTGAAAAATTAGCGCTGGTAAATTATTCAGTGTTTGAAAATTCTTTTAATCGTCCTAATATATTTTATTCCATTAAACCAAAATATAATTATTATCAGAACCTTGTTGATTATCTTAATAGTCATAAAGAAGATAGCGGCATTATCTATTGTCTTTCCCGGGCATCTACTCAAAAGCTGGCGCAAGATCTGCGTGATGAAGGCTTTTCAGCCGCTGCCTATCACGCAGGATTAGATAAAAAGCTAAAGGAAGAAACGCAAGAAAAGTTTTTACGGGATGAGATAAGGATTATAGTAGCTACTATTGCCTTCGGCATGGGTATTAATAAAAGCAATGTGCGTTTTGTAGTACATGCCGACTTACCAAAAAATATAGAAGGCTATTATCAGGAAACAGGCCGTGCGGGCCGCGATGGGCTTAATAGCGAAGCGATTTTATTTTACGGCCCCGGAGATGTATTCAAACTAAAACATTTTGCTACGGTTGAAAATAATGAAGAACAAACCCGCATCATGCTCAGGAAGCTAGAAGAGATGGTAGGGCTTTGTGAAACCAACCAATGCCGCAGAAAATATCTGTTGAATTATTTCGGTGAAGAAGCTCCCGATCATTGCGACAACTGCGATATCTGCACCAGCGATTATGAAAAAACGGATGCTACGGAAGAAGCACAAAAAATATTAAGTGCTGTCTCTCGTCTTAATCAACGTTTTGGGACAAACTATGTAATAGATATACTGCGCGGTAGTAATAGTAAGACTATGAAACTGGAGCATCTGAACCTAAAGACATACGGTATTGGCAAAAACATAAGCAAAGAAAACTGGAAGATTTATGTGCGCCAGCTTATACAAGCTGGTTATTTAAAACAATCTACCGGTGAATACCCTGTTTTACAATTGACAGAATCCAGCATGAAAGTGCTAAGGGGAGAGGAAAAAGTATTCCTGGTTCGTCCGGCGCCTGCAAAAGTAGAAGTACAGTATAAGCCAGGGCCAATCGTTTCAGAACAGCCGGCATTAATGAAACAATTAAAAGAATTACGCTACGAGCTGGCTACTCAGGAAAATGTACCCGCCTATCTCGTATTCTCCGATGCTACCCTTTTAGAATTATCCATGTATTTGCCATTAACAGAAGCTGATATTTCAAGAATATCCGGTTTCGGGGATGTGAAGCTGGCTAAATATGGAGCTGCTTTTTTACATGTAATAAAAAAATACTGTACAGAACATAATCTGCAATCAAGAATAGATCAAAAACAGGGGTCTATAGCCAGACAACGCCCCACAAGAGAACGCCCTAGTGATACCAAGCGACTTTCCTTAGAAATGTTCCGCCAGGGACATAGTGTACTTCAGATTGCTGCTCAGCGAAATCTTTCTCCGGGAACCATTGAGGGGCATTTGGCGTTCGGCGTTTATACCGGCGAGCTGGATATTCTGGAGATCGTTCCTAAGAATAAGTTTGCAGTAATATTAGAGGCGGTAAAAAAGACTGGCGGCAATGCCGCCAGCCCTATTAAAGAATTGTTGGGAGAAGATTATACGTATGGTGAAATAAGAGCGGTAATGAATTATGAACAACGATTACAAGATAAGGCAGCAAGTATTCCGATGAAACCTTAATTTTGCAAAAAATATATATCATGGAAATAACCGGCAATCTTATTCACATGTTGCCCCTACAAACCGGTCAGGGCAAAAATGGAGTGTGGAAAAAACAGGAGTTTGTAATTGAAACGTTCGATTCTTATCCCAAAAAAGTATGCATAGCCGCCTGGGGAGATAAAATTGATACTACTAAATTCTCTATAGGACAAACGTTAAAAGTTAGTTTCGATGTAGAAAGCAGAGAGTACAACGGCAAGTGGTACACGGATGTAAAGGCTTATGCAGTGCAAATATCAAACGGCACCACTGGTGGTGCTAGCGACGATACTAACCAACCGCCACCCCCCATGAACCAACAGCACATTGATGCTGAAGTGCCGGATGATCTTCCTTTTTAATGGAATTATCTATCATTATAGTTAATTACAATGTAAAATACTTTTTAGAACAATGCCTGTATTCTGTTCAAAAAGCTATTGCATCAATTAACGCAGAGGTGATCGTTGTGGATAATGCATCTTCCGATGATAGCATGACTTATCTTCCACAACGATTTCCTTTAGTAAAATTTATTGCCAACAAATATAATAGCGGCTATGCAAAGGCTAATAATATTGGCCTGCAACAGGCAAGCGGCAAGTACATTCTTTTTTTAAACCCCGATACTATAATACCCGAAGATAGTCTGCAACGTTGTCTTCATTTTATGGAGCAGCATCCTAGGGCAGGTGCATTAGGAATAAGAATGGTAAACGGCCATGGCCATTATTTAAAAGAATCCAAACGCGGATTTCCTTCACCACTTACCTCTTTATATAAAATAGCTGGTCTCACTGCTTTATTTCCTAAATCAAAAATATTTGCTAAATATTATCATGGACATTTGGACGAAAATCAGGATCAGGAAGTAGATGTATTATCCGGGGCCTTTTTTTTAACTAAAAAAGAAGTGCTGGAAAAAACAGGCAGCTTCGACGAGCGTTTTTTTATGTACGCAGAAGATATTGACCTTAGTTATCGCATACAGCAGGCTGGCTATAAAAATTATTATTTCGCCGGCAGTCAAATTGTTCATTTCAAGGGAGAGAGTACCAATAAGGAAAGCCTTCGATACACAAAGCTGTTTTACAAGGCCATGAGTCAGTTCGTTAAAAAACATTATTCCGGTAGTCGTTCTTTTTTATATGTTATAGTAATACATTTGGCCATTGCTTTAAGGGCCGGTATAGCAGCTATAGGAAATTTATTCAGGCAAATTAAAAAACGTATTTTTACAAATCAACAAAATAAGTAACTCTACTCCATGGCGTTGATAGACATTTCTCTTCCCAAATCGCTTGCCAGGGCTTTGCACCTGCCGGTAAAGTCGCCCAGGCGACAGCAATTGCGGGTTCTTAATAAATTATTAAAGAAAGCAAGGTTCACCGAATTTGGGCAGCAATATCGCTTCGACGAAATAGTAATGAGCAAGCATGCGGGGAAGAAATTCCAGGAGATAGTGCCCACTTTTAATTATGACACTATTTACGGCCAATGGTGGCATCGCACTATAGAAGGCAAGCCCGATGTTTGCTGGCCGGGTAAAATAAAATATTATGCCTTGTCTTCGGGTACTTCAGGATCGGCCAGTAAGTTTATTCCTATTACTACCGATCTTTTGCGCGGTAACCGGATGGTAATGATAAAACAATTACTGAGTCTTCGCACTTATGAAAATATTCCCGTCCGCTCTTTGGGTAAAGGATGGTTAATGATAGGGGGAAGTACTGAATTGCAAAAAGGTGCTGGCTATTATTCCGGCGACTTAAGCGGTATTACTGCCAAGAGAGTTCCCTTTTGGTTTTCTCCTTTTTACAAACCTGGAAAGAAAATAGCGAAAGAGAAAGATTGGAATAAAAAAATGGAGGAGATCGTGGAGCAGGCTCCTAATTGGGATATCAGCTTTGTAGTAGGTGTACCTGCCTGGATACAATTGTGCATGGAAAAAATTATCGAGCGGTACAACCTGAAAACTATTCACGACATTTGGCCCAATCTTGCTTTTTTTGTGCATGGTGGTGTTTCGTTTGAGCCATATAAAATAGGCCTGCAAAAATTACTTGCCAAACCACTTACTTATATAGAAACATATCTTGCTTCCGAAGGTTTTATTGCCTATCAGGATAGGCAATATGCCAAAGGCATGCGGTTGGTAATTAATGATCATATCTTCTTTGAATTCGTTCCTTTTGATAATAAGAATTTTGATCAGGATGGTAATATGATAGCCAACCCCGAAGCACTTATGATACACGAAGTGGAAGAAGGAAAAGATTATGCTATTCTAATCAGCACCAGCGCTGGTGCCTGGCGCTATCTTATTGGCGACACCGTTCGTTTTGTAGATAAGCAAAGTTGTGAGATCATTATTAGCGGCAGAACAAAACATTATTTAAGTTTGGTAGGGGAGCATCTTAGTGTAGATAATATGACGAGGGCCATTCAGTTAAGCAGTGAAGAATTAAATATTTCAATTCCTGAATTCACTGTTGCTGGAGTTCCTTATCAAAACTTTTTTGCGCATGAATGGTACATTGCCTGTGATGATAAAGTTGACAGTGAATTGTTATGCCGGAAAATAGACGATCATCTGAAAGTATTGAATGATGATTATGCTGTAGAACGCAAGAGTGCGCTCAAGGCAGTGCATGCAACCATTTTAGGAGAAGATAAGTTTATGGAATTCATGCGCCTCAAAGGAAAGATAGGTGGGCAGCATAAATTTCCACGGGTGCTAAAAGGAAAGATGTATGAGGATTGGATTGAATTTATTAAGGAATTTATATGTTAGAAGCAATTCTGAAAGGTCTGGGACTTGGTTTCATCCTAATACTATCCGTAGGCCCAGTAATGTTCACTATAATAAAACAAAGTCTAAATAATGGCAAAGAAGGCGGCTTCGCTTTTGTAACAGGTGTATTGATAAGTGATATTTTCCTTGTAGCTATTTCTAATCTCTTTTCTGAGTTGGTAACTACTATACTCACTTACAAACAAATGATCGGTTATATAGGAAGCGCTTTCCTCATCATCATGGGTATCTATTATGTATTTTTCAAAAAAATAAAGATTAATAAAGATGCCGAAGGTAATGTCGTTAAATTTCGTAAAAGGGATTTTTTAAAAATATCGTTATCTGGTTTTCTTATCAACACGTTAAATCCTAGTATCATATTATTTTGGTTAATAAATGCTACAGCCTTTGCTGTTACGCACAATCTTGAGCAGCGCATTATTATCTTTTCCATTTGTCTTTCTGTAAATATTATAGCTGATATATTTAAGGTGCTAATGGCCGGTAAGCTAAGATCCCGGTTGACTTTGCATAATATTTCTATTATTAATAAAATATCGGGGACGATATTGGTAGTGTTCGGGTTGGCATTATGCTGGGGAGCGTTTTTTCTTTATAGACATTAGAGCTGATTGTGACAAACTGTTTAGTTTTGCTTTAAATATTGATTAAATAATTCCATGCATCCTCTTCCTCCATTTCCCCAACGCATCATTTCATTAGTCCCTTCGCAAACAGAATTATTATACCATCTGGGACTGGAAGAAAGGGTAGTTGGTATTACTAAATTCTGCGTCCATCCAGAAGCATGGTTCAGAAACAAAACAAGGGTAGGCGGCACCAAGAATGTAAATATTGAAAAAGTACTATCACTCCAACCCGATCTTATAATAGCTAATAAAGAAGAAAATGTAAAAGAACAGATAGAAGCGCTGGCTGCCAGCGTGCCAGTATGGGTAAGCAATGTAAATAATTTGAATGACGCTTACGATATGATATCAACAATAGGAGCAATGACGGACCGAAGTATGCAAGCTGCGGAATTGATAATTAAAATTAAAAAGGGCTTTGATGAATTAGAAATATCTACGCAATCTATAACCATCCCTCTCCGCTGCGCTTACCTAATATGGAAAGATCCGTACATGACGGTAGGAGGCGATACTTTTATTAATGATATGCTTGCGCGCTGTAGTTTGCAGAATGCTTTTGCGCATTTAGAACGTTATCCTCAAATTACGCTGGCGGAATTACAAGCCGCTAAGTGTCAAGTAGTACTTCTTTCTTCGGAACCTTATCCTTTTAAGGAAAAACATATTGCTGAAATAGAGAAAGCATTGCCGGGAGTAAAAGTATTACTTGTTGATGGGGAAATGTTTAGCTGGTATGGAAGTAGATTAGTAGAGGCCGTGAGCTATTTTTCTCGTTTTGAAGCAGACCTTCCCAATTCGCAACATTTTTAACTGTGCCAAAAAGTTAATCATTTGATAATCAGCCATTTAACTTCCGGCACAAGACTTGAATAATCTATCACAGGTTTTTCATAGGATATTGGATTAAAACGGAGCAGTATTTCTATACAAGCTCCTTTTTTATTTATTATCGTTCCCTTTAAAAGCATTAAAAGAGGTAATATCAATGCTTCATTTTTATTACAGCAATATCCATCAACTTTTCTTTCTGCTGCAGTTGAAGCCCATATTTTGCTAATTCTTTATTTATCGAGTTCAAGTCAGAGAGTTGGCAACTTAAAGTTATATCTATATTTTCTTTGTAATTTGTTTCATCAAAAATAGGAGGATATACTTGCAGAGGAGTAGTTAAACCTGAAACCAAAGATACCAGGCTTTTATTTTGAATTTTTAGTAAAAACTTATCCAATAGTATCATTGGCTTATTTCCTGTTGAAATTAATTTATCCGCTGTAGTAGTTCTTATTAGAGCCAGATATTTTCCCTTTCTTTTTTCCAGCACTCCTTCAATACCATACACTCTTCCAAAATACTCATTTAACTCCTTTCGCATTATGTCATACTTTTGACCAATTAAAGAGTTGGGCACTATGATCTGATAACAATAACCATTTTCTTTCAACCACTTCAAATATTCCTGACCCGCACTCACAAAACGACTTCCATTGGCACCAATAGTGGTGAGTCGCCTATACAAAGTTGAATCGGGGATTTCTATTGCTATAGTAGATAAATTGACATTTTGAATCAAATTATTTCCAAACAGTGCCACTTTATACAAGCGTATTACAGATGAATTTTCAACAGAAACGAATGTTGATCCAAAATGTGTTTCGCTAGTAAAGCCTTCTATATATGTTGTTAAGGTAGAATTCATTAGCAAATTAGCATCAGGGATCGCTTTCAATTCAGTTGAATTTTTATTTCGCAACTGAATAACAGGTTTAAATACCTGCCAATCCGGCGTAAGAGGAACTTCGTCTTTTTTCAACGATACAGCAAGCTGTTTGCCTTCAAAGTAGGCATTGATAGTTACTTCATTTACTTCTTTAGATTCTGTAATAGCAATCACTTTCCCTATGCTATCTATCCATACATAATGCGGCAAATAAGTGTGCTTGAATAAATTATTTAAGATAGTATCATTTGTAACCGATGCCGCCATTATATGCTTTATACTACCCATCCTATTTAAAAAATCTCTCACGGTTTTTTCATCTTCAGTTGTCACCGATAGGATTTGAATTTTATTTCCCATTTTCTTCTGCAAAGAATCAAGCTTCGGAAATGCGGCAACACAAGGGCTGCACCAGGTAGCCCAAAAATCAAAGATCAATAACTTTCCTCTAAAATCGGAGATTCTTGCTGTTGGTTTTGGAAAGTTTATAATCTTATTTATTACTAAATCAGGAACTGTATCTCCTATAGTAATATCAATTATTTTATCCTGAGCTTTTACCCGACCAAAAAAGAAAAATAGGTAAAGAAATAGCAGACTTGGCTTAATGATTTGATTCATCTATCTGTTTTCAATTTTAAAACATAAATTTTAATAACGTTACCGGGGATTCTGTTGTATTCCGCTTAGTTGAATTACATTATCAGGTATAGGAAGTACATATCTGCTATCATTAGGAGGCAACGTATACGTTTGGCTATTAACATTCCTGGTCAACGTAACAGCAAATTGAGGGTCTTTATTTAGTCTGCGCAAATCTGTCCATCGTAAACCTCTGAAGATTAATTCCTTTCTCCGTTCAACAAGTATTTTTTTAAGTGCGTCATTAGCATCTGTAGCTGTAAGGGACACAAAACTGCCATTATTTTTCCATCTTTTGACAAGTAATAAATTCATATCCTGCATAGCAGGAATTGTATTACCCCTACGGGCATTACATTCGGCACGTATTAAATACATTTCATCCGTTGCAAGTCCCCCGAAAAAATTTGTAGTTCCATTATAGCTACCCTTATACGTTCTATTACCCGCATTTATAAAAAAGAAAGCGGACTGTCTTAAATCATTACTATTATATGTTTGATACAATGTAGAATCTATTATTAAGCGGGAAGTAGAGAATGAGCTATAGAAAAGCATGGTCATATACAGCATCACTTCCGGATTATTATTGCTAAGACCAAAAGCAGAAGAAGTAGCAGGTATAGTAAGTGTATTATAATCTATTAATGAATTATATGCCTGTAAGCATTGGTCCGCATAAACAAAAGCACTGTCGTAATTTTCCATAGACAAATAAACTCTTGCCAGCATTGCATTGGTAGCAGTAATTGTTGGTCGGAATTTATACAGCGTAGTATTGGGCAGTAAGACTGGCAATAATATTCTTGCCTGCTTGAGGTCATTAATAATCAGATCATACGTCTGTTGAACACTTGAACGAACAGAGGGTATATTTACATCAGAAGATATTCGAAGTGGAATTCCCAAATCAGTACTGGCCGTATTCTTATTATAGGGCAGGCAAAATAATTGAGCGGCTGTATAATGATTATATGCCCTGAAAAATAATGCGGCACCTTTTATATTGTTTAATGCAGTCTGTTCGCTCGAATTTGCAGGAGTAAGTGTTGACATTCCTTCCAATACCACATTAGTCGAAAATATCTGGCTATAAGGTTTGTTCCAATCACTTATTACTGCACCTTGATATACATCACCCGAAGCCCATGTATAGGTATTTCTTTCGGTGGCTTGTAATGCGCTCCAGGAAGCAGTAGTCATATAAAAGTCGGCGGCACCCAATTCATCCAATGATGGTTGGTTAATATTTAACCCCTGGCCATCGCTTGTGTTATCTAATATGGCCTGGTAATCGGCAATACTATTTGGAACAACCAACGATTTCTGAGGTTTTGCATCCAACCATTGCTTTTTACAGGAAATACTTAGCTCGCCTAGCAAAGCGATAAATACTAATAATTTTATACTGATTTTCATTGTATTCAATTTTTTATTCTATCTAATTAAAAATTTGCCTTTATACCTACCGAATAAGTTTTCATTGGTGGATATGCTATGTATGGATAATCTGGATCAATGCCCTTATTATTTGCACGCCACAGTATGCCAAGGTTATTAGCGTAGAAATAAAATTTCAAATGTTGCACCGGCCATTTTCTAATTATCCGGTTATCAAGATCATAGCTTAAATTAATATACTGCAAGCGGATATGATCTCCTTTTTCAATTAACACACTTGATTGCGTATAGAAAAGTTCTCTGGTAGCATTAAACGGATACGCTATAGATGGAACATTCGTCTTTGCTTCATCTCCGGGTTGTTGCCAGCGAAGCACATAATCATTAAAGCCTGCTTGCTGCCAGCCATTGGTTCCACTAAGAATATTATAATTAATAGAAGGACGGCGGAAATAATAATTTAACTTATAGGTAATATTAAAACTCAGACCTATACCCTTCCAGTAAAAACTATTTAAAATAGAACCTGTTACAGGAGGATTATATCTTCCGCTATATACTAGGTCGCTTATCTTAAGATTATTGGTAGTAGCAGAGGAATATGCTCTTTCCAGCACATTGGGATCCTAAGCTTAGAATTCCACGTGGACAAGTTGTCGCGGCCGCTTCTATAGTGTCACCTAAATACTAGTGACTCCAGCGTAACTGGACTGGCCACAGTTAGGCCGCAAATGTAATCACACTGGCTCACCT